>Ga0265338_10001908_pt1 | contig 32567 bp, 29 predicted proteins | sample 42126metaG_FD_193579 | JGI IMG/M metagenome (GOLD analysis project Ga0265338, IMG submission 193579) | Rhizosphere microbial communities from Carex aquatilis grown in University of Washington, Seatle, WA, United States - 4-21-26 metaG | ecosystem: Host-associated > Plants > Roots > Rhizosphere...
AAACCTCACGCACCAAACCCGCATCCTTCAGAGATTCGCGAACCCGGTTGAACATCCCGGCCAATCTCTGGGCGCCAAGGCGGTCGCGAAAAACGCTGAACGTGCTGAAATCGGGAGTGGAATCCGACAGCCCGAATCCGCAGAACAGCTTGCCCGCGAGGTTCTCCTCAAGGAAACGTGCCGCATCCCGGTCGCTAGGGTCTTCCATCCACTGGAGCAGCACAGCCTTAAACATCGTGTCCTCAGGGTAGCCGGCTCTTCCAGTTGTCGAATACAAAGACTTCAGAGGGGCACACAGCTCCTCGAATGGAATGATCGACAAGCGCATGCGGTGAGGATGCTCCGGGCGCACATGGCTACGCTGAAAGCTTCATCTCGACCCTGCGGAGGGAGTGCCTCGACATAGAGGTCTTTCACAACCTAGCCGACGCTCAAATCAAGCTAGCAATCTATCGCAGATTCTACAACGAGCAGCGGCCACACTCGTCACTTTGCAACCGCACACCCGCCCAAGACATGTTAAACTGCGAGAAGGTGTGAGATTGGATTGTCTTCCGGAATGGGGGCAGACCGGCCCAATGTAAAAGTCGTTGAAGAAGCTCCGATTGATTTCTTCAGGCAGCCTTGTCTTTGGGCCGGCTGTGGTTGTACGCAGCCTTGAGTTCGGCGTCGCGCAAGAAGACCGCGCGAATCGGCTTGCCCTTTGGCGATCGAAGGCCCTTGTCGACCATGATCCTACAAATCTGCCGTCTAGATTTTCCTCGTTATCTGAGCAGTAGTGCTTCCTGAACGAGGGGATACGTTACAGGATCTTTAACAAGAACGGAACGGCCGTTTTCATCTCGGCTGTTCTTGAAACCTAGCGGCGGCCGATGCATCTGCTCGCCGTTAGCTTTCCGTTGCTGAATAGCCAGCTTGCCCATAGCTGACATCATTTGATACACTTCCTTTGATCCTTCGGACCATCGCATCTTGCTCATGCCGCCATCCTCTCATCTTTGCCTTTTGGGGTCAGAAATGGTGGTCGAGTAGCTCCATTGGCTCGTTCGTTTCGAATCTGTTCTAGGGTCTTCAGCGGCGGGAAGGCTACGTCAGTTGTATTTAGCAGAGTGAGAACATCTTCTACGAATCGGCACAATTGAGGATTTTTGGCCGGCGAAAGGCGCTTTTGAACCTGTTGTGGGGGTGTCTCGGGAGGTTCGATTTTGATAAGCGCCTTGAGTAGCGGATGAATTTGGATTTTAAGCTCACCCCGAGTCAAAACGTAGCCCTCAGCAAGTAAGGTCGCGATATACCGTTTCCAGTCGTCCTCGTCAATCTTGAACAAGTCGGACGCCTGACGAGCAAAGTCAAACAAGTTCTTGACCGTCTCACGATTACGTTCAGCCCGACTCTGTAAGCTGAAGAGCGCTCGTTCCAGCTGGGAGATCCCGTCTAGATAGTAGGCTTTAAGATGAGCAAACTCCTCGGCATCGATCTCCTTGCTTAACCGCAAGTCATACAGCGCCGTCAGCTTTGATTTGGCTTGGGCCAGTGCTTTGGTGTGTTGCTCGGCCAGTTGGACGGCTGGATTGGGCTGGGCGCTCAGATCTTGTAAGATGGCCACTTCGGCCCAGGCTGCCGCCTCTTGATCCAAAGAGCACCGATCGATCATGGCGCCAACTTCAGTTTCGATAAACGACTCATTGACCGCGGGTTCTGAGCAGGGCCCCTTGCCCCGCGTGCACCGATAATAGTTGTAGACGGCCGTTCTCCTGGTTGCGCGGTAGTGCTTAATCTTTCGCTCAGCCGTCACCTGGCAACCACACTCGCCACAGCGCATCAGACCAGTAAAAGCAAACACATGTTTGCTCGGCCTGATCGGAGCGTCACCGTGGATGATCGTCTGAACCCGCTCAAACTCTTCACGACTGACCATCGGTGGATGTTTGCCTCGGTAGCGCTGGCCGCGAAAAATAAACTCGCCGTAATAGAAGGGGTTGTCGAAGAGCAGATATAAGCGGCTGCGACCAATCGATTGACCTTGGCGCCCTCGGCTGCGATAGGCGTGATAACCCCATTCGGCCAGCTTCCGATGGACCCTGGCAACGTTGTAGTTTCGAGTTAAGAGTAGGTCCCACGCTCTCCGGATAAGAGGGAATCTGACAGGGTCCATCTCAACCTCTCTCGTTTCCGGATTGGTCTGGTAGCCGGCGGGCGGTCGAGTCGGGTACCAGCCTCGTGCCGCTTTCTCATCCTGAGCCCGTCGAATATTTCTTTGCATGTCGACGATATATTGGTTGGCTACCGCGTTCTCAACGGCTAACACGACGACATTATCTCCTGGCAAATATTGGCTGTCCGGTGTTCGAATGCATTTAATAACGCCGGTTTGTAAGAGCCAGGATAGTTGGCCGCTATCGACCGGGTTTCTGGCCAATCGATTGACGTGCCAGCACAAAATCCCGCCCGCCTCGCCAGCTCTAATCATCGTCAGCATCTTTTCGAACTCCGGTCGGCTGCCGGGAGTCTTGGCCGATCGGGCTTCGCTCAGCTTGGCGACGACCTGGAAGCCATTCTGCATCGCAAACCGCTCCAAGACGCTTTCTTGGTCTGGGATGCTTTGGACTTGGCGTTCGTCGCCTTCGCTACTTTTTCTCGTGTATTGAATGAATCGCATGAGCTTTTAGAAAGTAAAGTTGGAGGAACCGGGTCGATACCTCCAGGGCTTCAGCGGGCGTTAACTCGACACCAAACCGCCGCCTGTAGAGCTGTTTGAAGGTCTCGACCTCTTGGGGGCTGGGCACGGGTAATCGCATAAAGAGCAGCATTGCCAGAAGCACGCTTGGGCGGGCAAGAATCAGGGGCCAGGTAGCCGCGCCTCCCTCAGCTATCTGAAGTCAAAGCCATTGCGCAAACCGCAAGCGCTTCTATTAATTCAATTCCAAAACCGATTTGTCAAATTGGTGGGATGTTGCGACAAGTTGTTGCCATGAAACGAGGCTCATGCTGAGACTTGACAGAAGTTCGCAGAGTTGATACGATGCGCCCATGAAATACCAAGAGTCCAAACCAAGTTTAGAGTTTATAAACATCAACCTGCTGGATATCGATGACGACCGAAGCGGCCCGTACCCGGCTTCAGCCGATGAGGATCAGCGGCTTTTGGAGTCAATCGAACGGCATGGAATCGGTCAAGCCTTGGTCGTTTGTAAGGCGGATGGAAATCGATACCTGGTGATCGATGGGGCTCGCCGTCTCAAGGCTCTGCGACGGCTCGGTCATGAGGATGTTCCGTGTATGGTTCATCCGGCGATGACGAGCGGAGAGATCGAGACTTTGCGATTCATGCTCCACTTCACGGCCAAGTCTTCAACCAAAGCCGATCTTGCCAAGCAAGAACGAAAAATCGCCTCACTGAACTCGGCAACCGGTTTCTAAAACCGAACCAACCTGAAGACGCCTGATCCTAATCGATCAACAGGTTTATACTGAGGTAGGGCATTGCTAGGTCCTGACGACGGCCCGATCTACGGTTGGGCCAGCCTGAACTGGACCGCTGGCGAGACAGATGATCTATAACAAGCTACCGGCGGCGTTTGAGAGTAGTGAAACCATCAGCTACGCCCTAGCGGACTCGCGTGGTGTCATCCTCTCGTTCGAGTGTCTGACCGGTCGGTATTTGACTCTTTTCCAGGGGATTGGTCTCGACAACGCCGAAGACATAATCCGAACTGAGCTCGGCGAATCTTATGACGGGGCCGACATCAGCCTGGTGATGATGCTGCAAAGCCAGATTGAACAGATGATTGATGCCTGCGAGGACCTAGCTGGCTTTGATATCTTGACCGGCGACCCACTGATATCGTCGTTGCGCTTTGATAAATATCACTTCCCAACCAGACCCTAAGGCCCATAGCTTACAGCCGTTTGATCGGGGCCACCCGCTCCCATTTGGGTGATCCCAAGCGCTTGGTACAAGGTATTCTCGGCAAGCTTATGGTCGGAGTGGCCAATGCGTGCGTTAGAACGAGAGTTATGTTAGTGTGTGTGAGGCCGGTGTTGACCGGCAGGGGGTCATAACATGACTAAGTTCTTAGATTTTTCAAAACTGATAGCCTTTGGACGCCTCATTCGGGTATTCATGAGCTTAACGCTGGGTCTTGCTGGCATAGCGGGTGCCCGACTTAGCGAAGCTCCCGACCTGTCCTTATCGAAATGCGTACTTCTTTTTGCCGTCGGATTCCTTACGGCAAGTGGCGGCTTCGCATTGAACGATGTCCAGGACCGCGATCGAGATGGCCCCGGCCATCGAAATCCGATTTGTCAAGAGTCGATGAGCCTACAGGTGGCAGTGGCGGTGGCTTGGAGTTGCCTTATGGCAGCCCTTCTTGGTAGTCTGGCCATTGGCCTAGGTTGGTTCCTGATTAGCTGTTCCCAAGTAGCTTTGCTTATCGTCTACTCAAGGGTAAAGCGTTGGAACGGAATCTACGGGAACCTGCTAACTGCCGTCTTGTGTTCCAGCGGACTTGTCTATGGCTCGCTGTTCGGTCGCGTGTCCCCTGGGTTCGTGTGGCTCATCGTCGCTAGCGGGCTATTCGTTTTTGGAAGAGAAATCCTAAAGGATATTGCAGATGTCCAAGATGATTCGGTGGCAGGATTGAAGACCCTGCCCGTTCGGGCTGGAAAGCCGTTGGCTTCGTGGACGGCGGCAAGCATAGGATTAGTAGCTTTGTCACTAGCCGGATATGGTCTCGAAATGACACGTTCCGCCCCGATCTACCTGGTGGCTTATGCCGTATTCATAGCGGTGGGGGTGACTTTGCTTTGGAATGCAGTAGTGGGTTCCAAACGCTCGTTAGCCTGGACCTTGACCGGGACGGCGCTAGCGATGCTCTCCATCATTATCATTTCTTGCCTCCCGGTATGAAGCCGGGAGTTTTCTCACGGTGAAGACCTATGTTACTGAAAGTTCTTCCTGAAAATGATCATGAAAAACTGAGGCGCGAATACGCTAGAGACAAGCGGTCAGGACCCTACATGTATGTTTACGCGATTTTGTTCGCCTTTACGATCCAGAGTTTGGCGAACTGGCTCTCAGAGCAAATCACCGGCGGGACGGTGACGCCGACTCGCCTCCCACCAACCTTTGTCGACAGTTTATTGTCGTCTGTTCCCTATCTGCTCATTGCGCTGCTCTTCCTCTATTCAGTTTATTTTTGGCTCTTCTTCAGCAGGGTCCTTATCTACATTGAGGAAAATGACTTTGGGGAGTTTCTTTCTTTCCTGCTTGCAGGCGTGGTACTGGGGGTGATCACCACGATGCGCCATTTCCTCTCAATATGGCCCTTTCTTGTTGCGATGCCTGCCTTGATCGTCAGCCTGAAACTCCTTCATATGAAACGGAGAGCGTCGGACCCGGACGACGAACTTATTGCAGAAATGATCAGTTCATGGCTGAAGTGGACCTTAGGTGTTACAGCTAGTTTGACCGTCCTGGGCGTTCTTACGTTAGCATTTCCGGGCGAAACACTGAATCCTTATAGAATAGTCGCAAACACGGCCGTGTCCCTGGCACTTCTGATCGGCGGCTTCGTAGCGGTCTTCTTTGCTGCCGGGAAGATTCAACGCAAGGTCGAAAAGCTAGTCGACCAGATTATCGAAAATAATTCGGCCGTGCGAACTCTAACTAAGGCATAATCTCTCCGAGTCACGAGCCCCACAACCCTGCTTGACGCGTCGAACCGATATGCTCTTGCTTCACTGAACGTGTTCAATTTGGAGGAGGTAGCCAGCTAGTCGTAGGGATTTCCATTGCCAAAACCCTCAATGTTTTGTTACAGAACATATATGCCTCAAACCGAACAAATACCGAAACTTGGCATTCTTGTAGCCTGGTAGCCCACTACTTTCGCCAAGATTTTCTAACGCTGAGACGGTGGGGACATGAAAAACTTAATACGACCGAAACGGCCCCGGTCTCACAATAGAGTGGCCGCTGTCATGTCCCATTCACAAAAGTATTGGTTCAAGGGGCGATCCCTCTTGGCCCAGGACGCCGGCGTCTCGCGCTCAGCGCTCAGTCGCCTCATGTCCGGTCGGACCCACGCCACCTATGCGGTAGTGGCCAAGGTGGCCAAAGCCCTGGAAGTCTCGCTCGGGCGGACCCTGGACCCTCGGGAACTGGTCTCGCTTGACGGCACCTACCCGACGCCCTTTGTTTGTACGTTGGTTGGTTGCAAAGGCTGCCTGCCTAAGGACTACCACAGCGAGATTCCCAAGATCAGAAACCGCTGGCGCAACGTCCCAGCCGGGATGTGGACCGGCGACAACCAAGAAGCCAAAGCCGTGAAATGGCAAGAGATCAAGGAGATCGATGGCAATTAGCTTGTTCACCACTCCCCGATCAGGTGACCAGGAACTTCGCCGCCAAGTTTTGGAGCGACTGCAGGGCATGAACCGAGCGGCGCTGATCCATACCACCTGTCTGCTAATGAAAAGTATGGGGTACCGAGACATACAGATCGTTGGTAACACCAAATGGCGCGGCCACAGCGACGCCGGCGCCGTCGACATCGTTGCCACGATCTTCCGCGGCGCGGTCCGCGCGCGAACCGTCGTCCAAGTTAAAGCACTGCCGGACCGTCGAACCGTCCAGCGCCGGTTTGTCGATGAGCTGCGCGGCGCAATGCCACGGTTCACGGCCAGCCAAGCGATCATCTTCGCCAATCGTGAGTTCTCACCGATCGCCGAAGTGATCGCCGACTTCGCCTATGGTCAACCAGTCCGCTTGATCGATGGCAGTTGGATGGCGCGACTGATGATCAAAAACGGCGTCGGTGTCCGCCTCAAACCGTTGACGGATAGTTGTCTGCCGGAATCGATGATCGATGAAGTGTTCTTTGCGCAGCTGGAAGGGCTGGGGCAGTAATGACCCAAGCCGAACAAAGACTGAATTCGGGCTTAACCCCCGAACAAAAAGCGCAACTTGAGCGAGCCGGTCGAGAAGCCGACGTCAAAGTAGAGCTCCTGAAACTGGGCGTCAGTCGCACGATCATCTTGGACCTCGTTGAGAAGTTCAGCCTTGAGCGGATTGAACAGCAGTTGGCCTGGCTTCCGCTTCGTCGAGCTCGGAAGCCCTCTTCACTGATCGTTTCGGCGATCAAAGACGGTTATGAGGAACCAGCAGCAGCGTTAGAGCAGGCAGCAGCGTTAAAGCAAACAGCAACCAGCAGCAACAGCAGCGTTTATAGGGGCAAGCCCGAACAAAAGGGGAACGAATGAGCCGGGAGGACCTGATCCGGACGACGCCATTTCCCAACGCTCTCTTTGAGCTGATGCCGAAACTCCGAGACACAGAATGGCGAGTCTTATGTGTTGTGGTCCGCTTCACTTGTGGGTTCGTAGACCCGTACACCAAGCGGCGAAAGCTGGTGACCCAGATTAGTCACCGTCAGTTCAAGCGCTGGACCGGCCGAGAAAGCGCGGCCATCTGCCGCGCTATCGACGTTCTGGCTAGAGCCCAGGTGATTGACGTGCGGGATTCGGTTGGCCGAATCCTATCTTCAAGGGACTCCAGACGCCGCTCCCGTCAAACACTGACCTATGGCGTCGCCCTCCGGTTGTATCGACCACAAGACGAACCTTGACCGCCATTTCGGATTGAGACCTCTAAATGCGAAAAGAGCTAAATCTAGTTCTGCTAAAGAAAGCAGCAGCACCTGCTCGTAGATTGCGTATGAAGGTTTCATTATTGAGTTTGATTGCAACGAGAAAGGGTGGACAAGGGCAAGCTAACTGTGCGAATTCCCTGAGGGTATGAAGCCATGTCCGCTGATGAGCGCCGTTTCGTGAATCCAGTTATCACTTGGTGCCGTCTAGTGTTGTATCAGGGTTAATGTATCCCCAATATCCTGCTCAGACCAGGGGAGGAGAACGCAATATATGGAGCCGAGAGCCACTTTATGCTTGGAAGAGATCGATATGGGACGCACTCACAAGTCCTTTGCGCATTCGCCAAGCCTATGGCATTCGAACAGTGATGCTCTGTGGGCATCCGCATTGGTTGTGCAACTCGCATTCGAGAACGCTTGGCCGGAGCACCTTAAGCACATAGAGGAGAAGTATTCTTGGTCACAGGCTGGCGGCTTCGACGAGGACAATCCGGATACGTGGAACACTCACCAGAGGCATGTGATGGAGGGGGTCGCAGAGATGAAGGCGCTGAGCGAATCCCACCGGGTGGCCGCAATGTTGCGCGCTCAAAGCATCGAGGCCGAACTCAAGGCCGCATATTATCGCAAGGCCATCGCCGAGGCCGGTCATGTGGATAACGTGGAAAGCAGGGTGGACCACCACTTGGACCAAATCGCGGATGTCGCCGGCATTCCGCTAAGCGACGAAGAACGCGACGAACTGAAAGCGATTCAGGTCTTCCTGCAACTTGGCCGGTATCCCATAGCCATCCTCGGCACGAGAAGAGCACGCACCTTCCAGGTCAATTTCGGAACCGATCCGGACCGGGATGCTCGTATTCGCGAGAAGGTAAAGCATTACTCCCGATTGCCTACCTGAGGTTTGAAGCCTCACAGCGGAACGCAGTATCGTGCCGATAGGGCATGGTGTGGTAGGCGAGGCCAAGAACGCCTGTAAGGAAGTTGCAACCGTCCCGTATGTCAAGAGTCCTTAGCCAGTGCCTTCCAACGCTCGTAAACGGCCAGCACTGATTGCTTCAAGTGCCGCCAATCCATCGGTGCGAACTTCAAGGATTTGTCTAGTTTCTTGCTCGTAAACCTGCTCTTGAATCTCGACGCTATGCCGGGCTATCTCGGCTCCGACCCTTGGGTCTAGTCCAGCTCTACTGCGTTCTGATGCGAGGGCGCGGCGGGCTAGGTCGCTAAAGACTGGAAGCGCCCCGTCAAGGCAGAAGATATTCAGGGTCGTCACGCGATCTTTGAGGGTCTTGGCGATGTGAGCAACGTCGAGCGGATTGCCCCGACTATTGAGGAAGACGTAGTCCCCAGAGCGGGGAAGCTCTCTTAGGAGATCGGCCAGGGATTGTACGAGCGGCACTTCGCCAACCGAGTTATACTTCGGGCACTTATCGACCAAACCTTGACCTCTCACTCGCTTGGTTTGTGAGACTACTTCGATGTAGGGAACGGGCTCCTCCAAATGAACATGTTGCCACTTCAGACCCGCAACTTCGGCCGTCCGCATGCCGGTAAGAGAGCCCAATAATAAGGGACCGTAGAGCCAGTGTCCCTCGAACGATTTGACAAGTCTGGCCCAGTCCTCGGCGCTGACGTAGCGCCGGCCCTTAATGCCGCGCCGGGCGATCCTGCCGTGAACGAGCAGTTTCTTTCGTTCGGCTTTTTTCAGCCGAAGGTGGATTGATAAATCTTCATCGAGAAGGTCTTGGTCAAAGGCCTCTCGTAAACACAGACCGAAGGCGGTTGTGATGTTCCGATAGTGGTGCCACGACATCTCCTCGGCAAACAAGGCGTCGGCCAATCGTGACCGCAGAATGCTGATCCAGCCTTTGTCGATTTGACCAAGGGGTGTCCAATCGTTCAACGAGAGAACCCATTTCTCAATCGTTCCCCGATAGAGGTCGCGCGTCGTCGGCTCTAAGTGGCGTGCCCGATGGTCCAGCACTTCCTCGCACCAGGCCCGCAGTGGCCGACTGAGCCAAGGCATCTCGTTTGTCTGTGTTGTAGTCGAGTCCAGCTCCAAGATGGCCCGGCGCATGGCTTCAAACGCCTGTCCGGGCTCTTTATTTTCGCTTGTCTTCGACCGGCCATTGAGGCGGACCTGCCACCGTACATAGTTTCGGTTGGTTAACCAAGCACACCCGTGCTGGATGTCTTTGGGTAAACGGACGCTTCTCTTTTTGCTACTGGCTGCTTTTGCCATTGTTTCTACTGAACCTCGTCTTTTGGGTTTTCAGTCGCGAAATGGCATGGGAATCTGGCTATTTCCGCTTCCGGCTCTGACATGCCAATGACAAAGCAATGACACGGTAGAGCTAAGGAAGTGGAGCTAAGGAAGCTACTTCGATGACCGGAGAAAAAGTTCAAAAGAAGCAGTTTTGAACTGGTGCCGTCGAAAGGACTCGAACCTTCACGAGCTTGCGCCCACTAGTACCTGAAACTAGCGTGTATACCAATTTCACCACGACGGCACGGGAATGAAATTATAGCGCAATGCTAGAGCTTTCTATGCGGCGCGGCTGAAGGCTTGGGTGCAGGAGTGCCACCGCTGACCGAAAAGGATTGAGCTGGACTAAAGATGAAGCGCAAGCCGGTCGTCGGATCGGGCGCCGGGCCGGGATTGTCGGCAATGTTGCGACCACCCACGCGCCACCAATACTGAACCGCGGGGCTCGTATTGCGGGTGTCTGTTGGCAAGTAGCGAGTAAGCGTTGATGGCAATTGAAAGCCTATCTCCTGTTGGCTTGCGCTCGAACTTGCGAGTATTGGCGAAGTCGTCGTTGCACTTCCAAGAAACTGAGGGCTCGATGAGATCTGGACCACGTATTGAACGGCAATCGGCTGCGCTTCGACCAGGCTCTTGAACTTAAAAATGGGAGTGCTGTTGGCGGCAAGCGTCGCTCCAGAGATTGGCGACACCAGGGTTGTCGTTCCTAGCGCAGTAGCGACCCCCACGCTCGTAACAGGAGTCGTCTCGAAGAAACATGTTCCGCTCTGAAATCCCGGCGACTGTCCGTAAACCTCTTGAGCGGAGTACACGTAAGGCACCCCAAGAGAGATTCCACCGTCACTTCCCGAAGCGGAAGTCGTTGAGGGACAGACGTGGGTTCCCACGCTAGCCTGGTTCGGCGCCGAGTAGTAGGTGAACGTTCGGAGGTTACCGTTGTCGTACTGCACGTTTTGGATCCCGGGTGAAACCTGGACGGGCGACCCAGAGCCAGTGTTGTTTCTGTAGATTACGTATTGAAGGGGGCTGTAGGTTGGATTGGAGGGAAACCCGGTGAAGGTTAGGCGAACGACAGGGCTTCCGGAGCTGTCCGGGTAGTACATGGCTTCGGCAATTACCTGCGCCTTGCTTAGTTGGGGATTCGATTCATTGGTTCCACCGCATCCGGCGGCAATAAATGCGAATACGGCCAAGAATCCCGCTACGCAGACTGCGATGTCTCTCAGGATGCTTCCGGATTGGGTGGTTGTTTTCTGCGGTTCGTTCATAGGATATCTGCTCCTAGTTCAAGAAGTTTCCTGCGAGGTCGAGTGAGCGCGGCAGAATCGTGACGCGCGCCAGAATAATCGTGTCGTAGTCTTTGACTTCGTGCTTGGGCGGGCCATAGAAGTATTTGCCGATGATGGGAAGCCACTCAAGGAATGGAACCCTCCACTGGGGCTCGCCCGGACCGGTGGTTTGGAGGTCCGAGGTGCTGATCTCGAACATGTCGAGGGCGTACACGTTCACGTCGGTCGTGATAGATTGGTTCGTCGTGAAGTCGTAGTGGGCGGTTGCGGGTGTATTGTTCGCGGGGCCACCACCCGTAGTCGCCGTTCCCGCGCTTCCAGGTGTTACCCCGGCAACCATGCTGAGTTGAAGACGCGCGGCTCTTCCGTCCTTTTCTACCGAAGGAAGCACGGAGAGGGAAACGCCAGGAGCAAACAGGTTATAAACCGTGGCCGGTTGGGCCAGGATTGCCGCAAGCGCCAATTGCGCAACGGTGCCGCCCGCAAGCGAGGAAATAAGCGAAGAATTGGATGTAAGCGAGTTCGCAACGTCGGATGCTTGGGTTTGCGCCGCGTAGGGAAGGTAGGTCTGCACAGTCGTGTTCTGCTGGGCGGACTGGCCACTGGTCACCGTTATCGAGTTTGTGCCGACCAAGCTGACCGCGGTGTTGTTCGTATCTTCCGAGATGGTTGTGGTGGCCCACTCGACGAGCGGGTCGACGCAGATGGATTGAAGGTCGACTCGCAAGGCGTCCATCGCGTTCTTCAGGGCGACGTCGGCGCTGGAACTTGTTTGGGTGAGTTTGCCGGGAATGTCCTCGGTGGAAACTATGTGTTTGAGTTCCGGTTCACTCATGATTGCGCCTCCGAATACTTGCGGATCGGCAGCGCTATTGGCCTGCAGGTAGCCGGCTAGCGTTCCTGTAGACTGAGTGAACGTGAGCTTGACGTTCGTCGTCCCGCCCGGAAGCTGAATCGAGTAATCGCCGTTAGACGTTGCACTCGCTACGGGTTCGGGGGTAGCGGGGTCCACGAAATCTGTTGGCGTATAGGTGATGCCGCCGTCGCTAGAGAGCGCCGCGGCGACGGTGCCGGTCCAAGTGCCCTGCAAAACGACCCTGGCGCTGTAATAGCTTTGTGTGTTGATTGTGACCGATCCGGAAGCCGGGAGGTTGATCGATGTCGACGCATTGCCTTGCGGGTCTTGTAGCAGAGATTTTGTTGGGTCTTGCGTCAGGAATTTGACGGCCCGGCTTTGGTAAAGTCCGTCGGATGCCAGAGAGCCCTTTATTTCATCCAGATTATTGCAGATATACCAATATTTCAAGAACTCGATGGCTTGGCGCTGGGAGACGAGGCTGTCGACCTTCGAGTTCGGATCTGCGACATTCTCCTCAGCAAGGAGGCTGTAGGGAGACTCTTCGATAAAATTGTGCAAGGCCAACTCCATCTTCCAAAACAACTTTGTAAGTGGAACGCTACCGGTTTGCCCTGGGAACTTGGTGTTGGCCATCTTGAGCGACCGAACGTCGCTTCGTGCAAGCAGGCCTACCACTTCGTTAATGCGGGCAAAGAGGCGGTCGATGCAGTGGCGGGTGTTGTCAACCTCTTGCAAAAGGTTCACCTTTACACTGTTGGGTGAATCAGCAAGTGTAGTTCTCAATTCCTGTGATCCGACGGCCGATGCTAGCGTCTCCCTTACCTCCAGGCCCATGAAGAGAGCCTCGTTGGCTTCGGCAAGTTCTTTGGTGCCGTCGCCCCGCCAAGACGTACCACGTTCCAGGTCCCGCCCTACTGGATCCAGATCGTTGCGCTCGGAGTTCAGCACCAATTGGGCCAGCTTTAGGGCCTTATCCATCAGGTCCGGCAGTGCGCTCGGATCGACTAACCCACTGAGCTTAGACATCAGTTGAGGAAGCGTATCGTTCGGGTTCTTGGCAATCTGCGACTTCAAAAGGGTACGGATTGAATCATAATCGTCTTGAGTCAGACCAAAGGCTTTTAGCTCCTTTACAGTGGGTGCCTGCGGGAGTATCTCGTTCAACCTTTGCAGAAATGTGTCTGTCCCATTTCCTATCGCAGGTGAGCCCAAATGAGGACCGTCAAGGAGTGTCGAGCGGACGTTGTTGTCGAACGCCTTGAGCGAATTCTTAAGAGCATTCATAAGAACCGCGGCTTGGTCGGCACCGTTCATGAATGAGATGAATACCAGGGCCTCCGGCATTGTGAGCTCGCGATGCGGGCTTGGATCGAAACCGACGAGCTTGAGTAGTTGTGCCGGATTGTGAACGTACGGCGCAACAGGCCGGGGCATCTTGGGGTCCTCAGTTGAAATTCCAGTGAAAAACGAGAGCTTGCTATGGCCGGAAGCCGGGTCCCATGTCGGGTCGAGCGCGGTTGAGCCTTCAACCGCCTTCAGTAGGTTTTGAGAAAGTAGCGATTGTAGAATACGGCTCATCTGAATGCCCCTCTCGAGCGTCCGCATCTCCTGTTTCTCTTCGATTTCGCCAGGCTTCTTTTGGGGATAGCCGTTTACCCAGGTCACTTTATCTCGGGTGCTGCTGGCCGTTGCTTGGAATGTATAAAAGTCGATCCGCACTTGGGAATACGGAATGTCGAGCCATTGGGCGAGCGCACGCCGGTCGAGTTCGACTTTGCTTCTAGGTCCATCCAAGAGCAATCTGTTGCCAACGTTCGAATAGGTAACGGCGCCGCTGCTATCGAAGATTTTGAGCGCCGTCTGCAAGCCAGTCATGAACGCGTCCGTCGAACTGGGGGAAGCTGGCGCGCTGACGGCGGTGCCGGCAGAACCAGGGGCCGGAAGTGCATTTGGAACGAAGGTCACCGGCCAAACGGCGGGAATCTTATCCTCGGTTCCGGCAGTCAACGCGAGTTGGGCCACCTGATTTGAGATTCGGACGAAAGCTGAACCATCGGTTCCTTCTCCGTAAACGGGGAAGGACGTGGTCACGGTTCCGCCGGCGAACTCGCCGTTCTCAATGGCGTATGGCTTAACGTTTTTGTCCATGAACATAAGGGCTTGGCTTAGCCGATAAGGACTCACGTTCTGTGCTAACAGCGTGTAACCGGCGCCTTGCTTCCGGATGCGAACGTATTCGGCAGGCGCCGCTGGAGTCTGCCCCGTGGCCGGTTGGCCGGGAGTTGGCCCCGAGCCGGGGGTCGCCGGGCTAGTGCCGGCTGGTGGCTGCGTTCCGCCCGCTGCAGGTGTACCGCCTCCGGAAGTGGCGGAGCCCGAGGTTGTGGTGGACGTCGTCGTAGTTCCGGCGCCGGCGGTAGTTGGACTAGCACCCGACGTGGTGGCGCCGCCGGTACCGTTTGGCGTGCTTGGCGTCGCAGAAGGAAGGGTTGCGGTCACGACGGTGACGGTCGTCGGCGCGGTCGCGTTGACGGAAACGCCAGGAGTTGAGGACTGTTGCGCAGCCGAACTGGGCGTCGATGCTTGGCAAACGAACCAGCGGTGGTTTAGCTTGTCACACCTGTCAAAGGGCGCTAAAAAAACTGGATCCGCCGCACACTGCTGGAACGATTCCGTTACGGCCACATTCAAATAAGCCAACATTTTCGACTTCACGAACTCAAAGCTCGGTTGGCCGTTCTCATCTTCGAGAGGGATCTTTTCGGCGATTGTTACCGGGGAATCCGCGATAGTCTCGCCATAGTAGGCATTCACGTGAAGGGCATTGATGATGGCTTGGGTCACGGCCGACGCGGGCATCTTGGTTGCGTTAATCTGGAGGCTCAAGACGAGGCGAGTTGGTTTGGCGACGGTCACATTGAGATCGATCTTGCCTTTCAACGTTCCAGAAAGCTTTCCTTTCGCGGTAGATAGCTTGCCAGTGAGTTTGCCGCTTTGGGTGCCCGTTACGGCGCTTGTGCCCTGCGGCTCAAAGGAGCTGGACATCGTCCCGGCCGCTGCCGCTGGAGTCCCGCTCATCGCAACTTTCATCGTTCCACGCGCATTCCCGGAGGGGTCGATCGGATAGGCTACAAGAACTAGCTTGACTGACAGGGCGGGGCCAGTGTTCGCTGTGCCGGTGGGCATGCCACCTGACGGGGTTGAGCCAGTTGCGCCGGACGAGCTGCTTGGGGCGCCGATGTTGTTGCTGTTCTGTAGGATTCCGTTGCCTTGGACAGTCCCAGAACTTGTGGAAGAGGTTGAACTCGTTTTACCGGATGCGGCTGGCTTTCCGGTGGTGGAGGATCCATTATTTGGCGTCTGCGGTTCGCTCGCTGCGAAAATTGATAATGCTAGCGCCAACGGGACGAATGGCGCCACGGATTTCATGGCACGGGTAATGGTATTAAGAGTCATATATGCTCCCCTTCACTCCGTCTATAGTAATAGAAAATTTGAGGTATTAAGGGATTTACGGACTTGCGATGGGCAAAAACTCGTCTATTTGCGGGGGGTCGATTGCCTTTCCAGAGCGATTACGAATTATTAGAAACGCAAGAAGGGAGCAACTTTACGGTTGTGCATGAAGGGAAAACGGACGATGAGGTTGAGGGTAGGCGTAGAGGATTGAACCGCACCTTTTATCCCCGGTAGGATCGAATAAATGACTCATAATGGGTCCATGCGCGCGAAGGATATAGCGATCGTGTCTGTGGCAATGACGCTTGCCGCTTTGGCGGCGCATGGGTTTACCCAAGAGCTTGGGGACGCTGAGCGGGCTAAGATGATTGGTCAGCCTGCGCCCGAATTAAACGTGAGCGGCTGGACGAACACCGACGGCAAGGAACTGTCCAGCGCTGACTTGAAAGGGAAGGTCGTCGTTCTCGACTTCTACTCCTATGGGTGCTCGGAGTGCATGGCGGCCGTTCCGCGGGACAACGCGATTTACGCAAAGTACAAGAGCCAAGGTTTCGTTTTCATCGGAGTTCATCTAACCTTTGACCCCAACGCGCACGAAGCCCTCCTTATGGAGAGTAAGTTCCATGACAGGGTGATGAAGACGCAGCCATTCCAGTTCCCAGCGTGCGACGATAAACTCCCCTTCAGCGACTCACACTCGACAAACGCGATTTTTCACGTCACGATGATGCCAACCGTGATTGTGATTGGCCGTAATGGCAAGATCGTGTGTTACGACCCGCCAGATCTGGAAAAGGCTATCAAGAGCGCGCTCGGCGGCTGATAGGTGAAAGGTCGTTGGGTGTTAGGTGTTGGGTGTTAGGTGTTGGGTGTTGGGTGTTGGGTGTTGGGTGTTGGCGGTTGGGTGTTAGGCCTTGGGCATTGGGCGTTGGGCCTTGGGCTTTGAGTTTGGGCCTTGGGGGTTGGGTTGTTGGGTGTTAGGCCTTGGGCATTGGGCGTTGGGCCTTGGGCCTTGGGCTTTGAGTTTGGGCCTTGGGCTTTGGGGGTTGGGTTGTTGGGTGTTGGGTGTTGGGTGTCGGGTGTTAGGCTTTGGGCATTGGGCTTTGGGTTTGGGCCTTGGCCGGTCCGGGGGGTTGTTGAAAGGTGATGGGGTACCGGACTGAGACCGTTCTGACCCTTTCTGCCTTGGCGCAATCGGAATCGACCTAAAACTCCCGGATTGCGGTAGGGCGGGAATGAAATCGTTGCCGGAATCTTCGCCTAAGATGGGATGTGTCGGTAAATCCGGTTTCAAGGGCGGCTTGTTCTAACGACGCGCCCTGAAGGATCATTTTTGAGGCGTTGCATAGCCGCACTTCGCCGAGGAAATCCCCTACCGAGCGGCCATACTCGGCCCTGAACCTTCTGGCAAGATGCGTGGCGTCGATACCCACCTCTTTCGCCACCAGACGCAGACCGATAGGTTCCCGGAACATGGTTTCAACGTATTGCCGCGCATTGTCAAGCCAGGCAGGCCTTTGTGTGGGTGGCTCCGAGTTTCTGAACAGCGAGCCCACCTCGATCGCCTGCTGCTCCAGCGCAAAGTCCGAGGCGCTGCCTCCGGTCAGAGCCATGCCGAGGCACACCGCCTCGATCGCCGGTCCGCCAAGTATTGAGGGCCCGCCTAAAGATTTCCTCGACAGCCCGATTTCAGCCGCGGTCATATCGTCGAACTCGACCAGCACGATGGACATGCCGCGTGGACCCACCGTTACGTCGTTGATTTCGTCATTCGGATCGATGGAGGCTGACAGAGGGGTTCGGCAGACGGCGCCGCATGGCCATTGACCCGACAGATCCCCGCGTAGGAACAGGATGATCGCAAGCTCTGAATGCTCATGCGGAGGAATCGGCCTGTAGGGTCCAAAGTCGGCGCGAGTAACCGTTATTCCCGTCAAAGACCGGCTTACCGATTCGAAACCGAGCGTCCGGGGCCTTGCTGTAGGATTCTTGGCGACAACGCGGCCAGAATTTGCAACCATAGCAATCGAATGCTACTCATCGATGGATGGCTGCGGTTCCGCAAAAGCCGCTCTGGTACCCAACTTTGAACTGGTGGCGCCAGATAGTATGGATTGAGATGCGATTCTTTGCCCTCGCCCTATCCCTCCTTGGCGCCCTTGCCTTCTCGTCCCCGATCGATAAGGCGGTCGACCTCAAGTTTACGTCTGCGGGAATAACTCTCGTTGGCACCCTGTACGAACCGGATGGCCCAGGGCCCTATCCCGTGATTGTTTCGGTTCAAGGATCCGGGCCGGTGGTGCGGAGTTCTTCTTTCTACCAAGCCGACCGAAGGATGTTCGTTCCTCATGGGTTCGCCGTCTTTCTCTGGGATAAGCGCGGGTGTGGCGCGAGTGGAGGCCAATTCAACGATACGGAGGCATTCTCCGTCCTCGCAAGCGACGTAGTAGCGGCCGTGGGCGCGATGAAATCCCGTCCGGAAATCGATCCAAAGCGCATTGTCGTCAAAGGGCTGAGCCAAGGCGCTTGGATCGCGCCGCTTGCCGCCACGTTGTGTCCCGACATCTCGGGCGTCATTTGCATAGGCGGAGGCGGCGTCTCGGTTCTCGACCAAATGATCTATATCCGCGGGCAGATGCTTCTCGATAGCGGGCTCACCTTCGACGAGGTTCAGCACGTGAACGGATTGCGACGCAAGGTCTGGCAATACTATCAAACCGGCAAGGGATACGACGAGGCGAAAGCGGATTGGCAGGCCGCTTCAAAAGAGCCGTGGTTCGCAAAAGCCGGTTGGAAAGGCGACCTGGCCACCCCGGAGGATGTCAAGGATCCCCAATACGACTTTTTCCGAAACTACACGACCTATGATCCGGCTCCAGTCCTATCGCGGCTGCACGTGCCGGTTATCGCCCTGTTTGGAACTCTCGACCGTTTTGGGCCGCCGGCCGAGAGTGTTGCGGGCTGGCAATCAGCTATCGAGGGTGGACATCTCACGGATGCGACGGTGCGAATCTTTGCCAATGCCGGGCACGCCATCAACGTGATGCCAAATGGGTTCGAAAAGGTTCTCGTCGGCCCAGAGCACGAGCAGAAGATGAAGGAAATGAAGGTTGAGTTCATTCCGGGCTTTGAGGACTATCTGGTTGGTTGGGTTAAGGCCCGGTTCCTCCGGTAGCCAATATCTGCGACAGGATGGTACGTTTCGGGTTCTGGAGTTTTAGGTCAAAATGATTTTGGCCTGACACCAAACTATGCTCATTATCTCGCCACTGAAGAAAGCGCTCACCTCCCTTCGGGTAGCACTCGACCAACCCAAGAATGAATTTACAAGGGACGCCGCCATTCAGAGGTTCGAATACAGCTACGAACTTGCCTGCAAGCTGCTCAAGAGGTATTTGTCCACGGAAACCGGCGAGAGCGTTGAGGGGTTGGCTCGACGTGAACTTTACAGAATAGCCAGGGATAACGGTCTGATTACCGATGTTAGTCGTTGGATGACGTTCCACGATGCTAGAAACAGAACCTCGCACGTTTATAATGAGCAGGTGGCTGACGAGATGTACGAGACGTCGAAATCATTCTTGCCTGAAGCCGAATCACTCTATGAAAATCTCGAAAAGCGGCTCGGTCCAGCTTCCTGATGCCGAGATGCGGATTCTGCTCAGCTTGCTCGAAAAGCATCTGCCCGGTTACACCATTTACGCTTTCGGGTCGCGTGCGAACGGTAATACTCGGGCAACTTCCGACGTCGATTTGCTCATACGGGGCGAGGGCCCGGTCGACTTGTCGGTGCTAGCAGAACTTAAGGCGGACTTGGAGGAAGCTGAGATAGAGCCCAGAATCGACCTCGTCGACTGGTGGAAAATCGACGACGAGTTCCGCGATGCAATTTGGCCGAACGCATTGCTAGTTATGGAAGGCAGGCCGTAAAGAGCCATGGTCCTTAAGGGCTAACCGTGATCAGCTTTGTAACTGTCGACCCGGTTGACGATTTGAAGGTCAGGGTCACTTGAGTCTGGGCAGTCACTTTATTTACCGTAAGACTGCCTGATGCGATGGTTCCGTTCGCTGGCACGGTGGCGCTGGTGTTGGGAATGACGGCGGTATTCGAACTTGTCACGGTAATGGCCACTCCGCCCGTTCCCGCCAGGCCGTTCAGATAAACCTTGTAGGGGTCGGTTGTGGCGGCCGCGGCGGTAACCGCGGTGTTAGCCGTCACCATCGATATCGCCGGCGGCAAGATTTTTACGGTGGCAACCCGCAAGACTCCTTGCGCCTGCACCCTTAGCGTCAGGTTCTCCGCAACGTTTGTGGCGGCGGGTTTTACTGCAACACCAATGTGCTGCTCAGGCGCGCCAATCGCATCGGTCGCGGTCGCCAAACCGTTCGAGAAGGTTCCGTTAGTAGCGGACATGTTGAGGTCGATCTCGCCCTCGGTTAGAGGCACGTTCGCGCCCACGGTCGCATTGAAAGTGACTCCGCTATTGACCGTAGCGGGTACGGCCAGCGTGCTAAGGGAAGCGCCGTCCCGGAACGCCAGCACATACGAGACCCCGGTTTGTGCGTTCACGGTTGTGGGAGCGTAACCGCTGAGATAACTCATAGCGACCATATAGGAAACGCAGCCATAGCAGTCACAACAGCAGCAGTCGCAATAATTGTTAAGGTTGGCGACAGTGGTGTCGCCCTGCTTCCACCCTGAAGGCGCATCAAGGGTCATCATGGGATTGGCGTTCCCCGTGTCTCTGTTCCACTGCACGATGGACAGCAGGCCGTTTTGCGTGTCCTGCAGTACGCCTGACGCGGCTCGGGGTGAAAAAGCGCTAATGGCCTGGCCGTATGTCGTCGCGTTCCATTGAATGAGACCATAGATGTTGAGCGCCATGAACTGGCCGGTGCTGTCATAAATGTCCGAAGAGCCCCAAACGTAAGATTGGTAAGGGCTGTTGGCTGCCCCGTACCATGCGAAGCCTGGAATCGTCGAAGAATAAAGCTTGACAAAAGTCGGTCCATACGCAGCGAGAGAGGATGTGGTGCCCTTCGACGTGCTCGATATCGTGTTCAGGAAGAAGTCGCCGTCGGGGTCGAAATTGCCTCCGCCAAAATAATATTGGGTGTTCGACGTATTTGTAAGGGACTGGCTGAAAACCGTGGCCCCCGTCTCGCTATCAAACACGACGGCATTCGCGCCTGTCGTAAGGCCATTCGTTAGCGTATAACCTATGAGCGCGCACCTTCCCCAACTGTCGAATTGCGCGTAGTCGCTATAAAGTGGCGCGCTCACCGAGAATTGCTGTACTCCCAAACGGCTGTATTTCGAGTAGACGCACGAGTTCCCCGACTCCGATAGCGATTCCGCGGCGTAAACAAAGTTTTTATCGTCCGTTTTCAACCCTAACCCGTTGGCGAAAGTGCTCTCGCCAAAGGTCTTGGGAAGGGTCAAGTTGGCGATTGGCATCCAGGTCTTGTCCCAACCTTGCAGTACGGCTGTCCCGCCGTTTGTCGGGCTAAGTTGGTTGCTCAACAGGAACCTATCGCCCATACGATCGACTGCAAAGCCGGTCGGTCTGCTTAGCTTGGGAACTGGAACTGCGATAAAGCTCGATTGCATCCCGTAGGGGTCTAGTTCTCTTATAAGTATTTCTGGATTGGAGCTAGTGGCGGCCGGGGTGTAGAGCTGGACTAGGTAAGAGTTCCCGCCACCGTCGAACGTGTCGATGTAGTTCTGATACGTGCCTGCCGACGTACTGAGATAATCCTGGGTCCAGCGCTGAACCCAGCTTGTCGATTGGGCCGCCTTCTTGAACGTTACGCTCACCGTTTCGTTTGAGTTCACCGGACCGTCGGAGAAAGACGTTGAGCCGTCGGCCACAGTTTCGACCGTTCCGTTTACCGACCACTGGTCAACCACGTACCCAGCGGCTGGCGTAGCCGTAAAAGTCGCAAAGGCGCCAGCGAAAACGCTTTGATTCGTGTTCGGGCTGATGCTGCCGTTCGCCCCCGCGGTGGGCTTCACCGTGTAGGTCTGGGCGAAGGCGCTTGCGATAAATCCCAAGAGGCAGAGGATGGCCGGAAAGCGACGCAAAAACGAGATGGGGGCGATCATAAACCCATTTAAGCAGAAGGGATAATAAATTGCAATAGGATGGATGAGAACGCTTGGTGAAAGACGCCCAACCGCAGTGAAAAGTGAAAAGTGAAATTAGCCGGAAGAGAAGAAGTTATTCTTCCGTGTTTTCGGTTTCTGCCTCTTCGCCTTCTTCTTCCTCGCCGTCGGCGTCCAGGTCACCATCGTCCGTGCCTTGCACGATGCGGGCGATGGAGCGGACCGAGTCGCCTGCGGCGAGGTCGATGAGCTTCACGCCTTGAGCGATACGGCCGACTAAGCGAATGCCGTTCACCTTCATGCGGATGCCCTTGCCTTGCGTTGTCATCACAAGCAAGCGGTCGTCCTCATCCACCACTTCCGCTCCGACGATTCTGCCGGTTTTTTCGGTGACGGCCATCGTTAGAATGCCCGAGCCGCCGCGGCCCTGAACCCGGTACTCGTCAAGGTTCGTGCGCTTGCCGAAGCCCTTCTCCCCTACCACCAACAAAGTCGATCCTGGGCGAATGACGTCGGCGGAAACTAGATGGTCGCGATCGTTCTTGAACGTGACGGCGCGGACGCCGCCGGCGGCGCGGCCTCGGCCACGGGCGGCGGTCTCGTTGAAGCGAATCGATTGGCCCTCGTGGGTGACAAGGACCACGTCGTCGTTACCCCGGGTTTTTAGCACCCAGCCCAGTTCGTCGCCCTCTTCGATGTTGAAGGCGATGATTCCGTTCGTTCGAATGTTGGCGAACGCGGAAAGCTGCGTACGCTTGATCTCGCCCTTACGGGTGATCATGCTCAGGTATCCCTCACCCGAGATGTCCTTAACCGACACCGTCGCGGTCACGCGCTCTTCGGATTCTATCGCAATATAGTTGATCACCGGCATGCCCTTGGCGTAGCGGCCGCTCTCGGGGATCTCGTACGCCTTAAGCCGGTAAACGCGGCCACGGTTGGTGAAGAAGAGGATAAAGTGGTGGGTGCTCACCTGGAAGAGGTGGGCTGGTTCGTCGTCCGCCTTGAGCGTGTTGTTCACACCCTTACCGCCGCGCTTCTGCTGGCGGTAGGCGTCGATGCTGACGCGCTTGATGTAGTTATCGCGCGAAATCGAAATGATGGCTTCTTCCTCAGGGATCATGTCCTCGTCGGAGAAGTCGCCTGGCTCGCGCGCGATAATCTTGGTGCGGCGCTCGTCGCCGAACTTGTCGCGAAGGGCGATGATCTCGTCCTTCATGACCTTGGTGAGCCGGATGTGATCGTTCAGGATGTCCATCAGGTTTTGAACCTTCAGGATCGCGTCCTTGTACGACTTCTCGAGGTCTTGCTGGGAAAGCCTGGTCAAACGGCCGAGGGGCATGGCGAGGATGGCGTTGGCCTGGAGGGGCGACATCGCGAACTCACGGACCAACTCGACTCTCGCGACGGGAATGCTTTCGCTTCGGCGGATGAGGGCGATGACCTCGTCCATAAAGCGCCGGGCGATTTGGAAACCTTCGTTGATGTGCGCGTCTTCAAGCGCTTGATAAAGCTCGTAGCGGGTTCGACGGTCGATAACGTCGCGGCGGTGCTTGATGTATTCGTCGAGGATGGTGAGCAGCACGGAAACGCGCGGCGCATTGTCGACGAGCGAGAGCATGATCGCGCCGAACGTGGTTCGAAGCTGGGTGTGTTTGAGCAGATAGTTCAGAGCCTTTTGCGGCTGAACGTCGCGGCGGATGCCGACTTCCACGCGCATGCCGCGCTTGTCGGAGTAGTCGTCGACGCTCACGATGCCGTCGAACTTACGCTGTTTGGCAAGGTTGGCGATGTTCTCAACGAGGGTCTTCTTGTTGACCTGGTAGGGCAGCTCCGTGATAACGATCACGCTCTTACCCATATCGCCTGGCTCGATCATGGTCTTGGCCTGCATGATGATGGAGCCGCGGCCGGTTTCGTAGGCGGAGCGAATGCCCTTCACTCCCATGATGGTGCCGTACGTGGGGAAGTCGGGGCCAGGCAAGACCTCCATGACGTCGTCCAAAGTGCAGTCGGGGTTGGCAATCCGAAGCAAAACCGCGTTGGAAACCTCGGTGAGGTTGTGGGGCGGCAGCTTCGTGGCCATTCCAACAGCGATGCCTTCACCACCGTTGCAGAGCAGGTTGGGGAATTTGCCGGGAAGGTTGGTCGGCTCGTTCAGCGTCTGCATGTAGTTCGGAACCCAGTCGACCGTTTCGCGGTCCAGGTCCTCGAGCATTTCCATTGCGAGCGGCGTGAGGCGGACTTCGGTGTAGCGCATCGCGGCGGGAGAGTCGCCATCGACCGAACCGAAGTTGCCTTGGCCATCTACCAAGGGGTAGCGAAGGCTGAAAGGCTGCGCCATGCGCACCATGGTTGGGTAGATGACTTCGTTGCCGTGGGGGTGAAAGTCGCCGCTTGTATCGCCGCAGACCTTGGCCGACTTCAAGTAGCCGCTCCCGGGAACCAAGTTGAGTCGCCGCATCGCGTAGAGGATTCGGCGCTGAACCGGCTTTAGTCCATCTCGCACGTCCGGAAGGGCGCGCGCGATAATGACGGACATCGCGTAGTTGACGTAAGACCGACTTAACTCTTCGTCAACGTTTACTGCTGTTATTCGGGGATCGTCAGACAAGGGATTACCTTAAAAAAGACGCCAACCGAACCGGTAAAGCGTCGGGAATCTGCCCGCCCATGCGGGCCAGTTTTGAATCTGGATTGTACCCGGAAAATTGGCCTTGGGCCTTGGGCTTTGGGTGTTAGGTGTTGGGTGTTGGGTGTTGGGCGTTGGGCGTTAGGCCTTGGGCCTTGGGCGTTTGGTGTTTGGGAAGGGTAGAGGAGAGAGGGTAGAGGGTAGAGGCGGGGGATCGGCCTTGGGTGTTGGGTGTTAGGCCTTGGGTGTCGGGTGTTGGGTGTTAGGTGTTGGGGGTTCGGGGTTAGGCCTTAGGCTTTTGGCCTTTGGCCTTTGGCCTTGGGAAATGGGAGGCCTTGGGCTTTGGGTTTTTGGGATTCGGAAGTCTTTGAGTCTTTGAGTCATTGAGCCATTGAGAGTTGAGCTTCGGCGGGATAGCAACTAGAGAATTGATCAGTAGAAGAAAGCGGGATTGCCCAGCAAGCGACAGCGCGTTCGCCGGCAGTAGTAAGTCAACAGCCCAGGCAACCCAATGCCCAGGGCCCAAAGCCCAAGGCCTTTCAATCAAAATAAATCTATGAAAATCCTCATCATCGGCGGCACCAAGTTCGTGGGGCGATACATCGCCCAGTTTGCTCTGGAGCAAGGTCATGAATTGACTCTTTTCAACCGGGGCAAGACGAATGCGGACCTGTTTCCCGAGGCCGAGCACGTCCATGGCGACCGGCTCGACGAGAATGGCTTTGGCGCTCTAAAGGGCCGTAGATTTGATGCGGTGGTGGATACTTGCGGCTATTTTCCTCGTGCTACGCGCTTGAGTTGCCAGGCATTTTCCGATTCAGGCAGATACGTTTTCATCTCCACCATCTCCGTTTTTAAGGACACCAGTGTGATCGGCCTGAGGGAAGAGGACGAGTTGGGAACGATCGACGATGAGACCACCGAGGAGGTTACCGGCGAGACCTACGGGCCGCTTAAGGTCTTGTGCGAGAAGGTGGTTCAAGAGAGTTTTGGGGAAAGAGCCCTGATTATCCGGCCGGGGCTGATCGTGGGTCCGCACGATCCTACCGATCGCTTTACATACTGGCCGGTTCGCTTTGCCATGGCTTCCGGCCCCGTTCTCGCGCCAGACTGTAAAAACCAACCGGTGCAGCAGATCGACGTGCGCGATCTTTGTTCTTGGACCGGGTCGATGATCGAGCAAGGCGCCTCCGGGGTCTATACCGCGACGGGGCCAGACTCGCCGGTCCCGCTTTCGCTGGTGCTGGAAGAGGTTCGGCAAGCGGTGAACCCGGGGGCGAAGATCGTCTGGGCCAATACCGCGTGGCTGACGGAGAAGGAGGTGCAACCCTGGTCGGACCTGCCAATGGTGCTGCCCTACGACGGATCGAACGACGGCATGAGATCGGTGGACATAAGCAAGGCGCTTGCCGCTGGCTTGAAGTTTCGCCCCACGGCCGAAACTTCAATCGACATCTTGAAGTGGTGGAAGGCGGAGGGATCGTCGGCGCTCAAAACTGGACTCAGCGACGAGAGGGAAGCGGAGTTGTTGGGGGAATTGAGCGTTGAGCGTTGAGGGGAAGGGTAGAGGGTAGGAGACTCGCCTCATGCGAGGCGCCGACACGCCTTCGGAAGTGAGCGTCGAATCGGTGCTCGCCCTGGCCGGCGCCATCGCGGTGGAGAGAGGCGGAGAGATGAATACGGGCGACCTACTGGCCGCTGTTTACCAAATGGAGTACGCGGAGGTCTTCGAAAAGTTCATGGCCGAAGTGACGGTGGACCAGTTGAAGCAGAAGCTGAAAGAACTGAGCGTGGCATGAAAGCCTTTACTTTGATCGAGCTTCTGATCGTGATCGCGATTATCGCGATTCTCGCCGCGCTGCTGTTTCCCGTCTTTACCGAGGCAAAGGCTGCAGCTAAGGCGACATCGTGCGCCAGCAACATGAAGCAGATTGGTTTGGCTTTATCGCTCTACCTGACCGATAACGACGACGTTTGGGCGCCGAGTTTCACCGCCTCCTCAAATCCCGGGTTCGCGCCCCAGCAAAGTTGGATCGGTTACGACAACAACAACGCGCCGCTCTTGAATGGCGAATACGGAGACGCCGATCTTCCGGCCAAGCACCCGGAGCAGCCGGGGCTTATCGACCCGTATCTGAGGAACGACGCGGTCAAGCGCTGCCCGGCTTTGCCGGATGGCTGGCAGACCGGATACGCGATGAACGGGTTCTCAACAATCGTCCCGTCGGACTACTACACGACGAACCCGGCCGCTTTGGGCAACGAGTTTGGGCCGGCCAATAGGTCGGAATCTCTCTATGACGGTTTTATCGTGTCCGTCGCCGCGTCTGATTCGGAGGTGCAAGAGCCCTCGGACACCCTGGTTTTGTGGGAGCACGAGGCCATCGTCCCCGTGTGCAACTTCCTCCAATCCTTCGACTGGCTTACCCAGCCGCCGAACCTCCCGGAGACTATCGATCACTTCCATTTCCTCCACGGAAGTGGAAGCAACACCCTATGGGCCGACGGCCACGCCAAGGCGATGCAATACTTCCAACTCCGCCGTCCGATGTTCTCATGCCGGAAGGACATCTATCCGCCGGGGGAGTGACGTCAGAGGAGTCGTAAACTCACAGCGCCAGCCCAGCGTTGCTGGGCTTACGCTGTGAGTTTGCGACTCCCGGAGGAAGGAGGAGTGGCTCCTGATCCCGGCAAGCCGGGATGACAACGCGCGCCGGAGCGCGCTATCCTTGTCCGACTGCGTCGGACCCTTGATTTTTTCGCACCTCATGCATTGGCCTGGCTTGTCCTGGCAAGCCGGGATGACAACGCTCGCCGGAGCTCGCTATCTTTGTCCTACTGCGGACCCTTGATTTTTCGCACCTCTTGCAGATTGGCCTGGCTGGCTTGTCCCGGCAAGCAGGGATGACAAGGCGCGCCGGAGCTCGCTATCCTTGTCCGACTGCGTCGGACCCTTGACTTTTCGGGTCTCTATGGAAGCCCGCCGATACCAACCTGGAGTTTTAGGTCCCACCTGCGGCAACTAGGCGGCGAATCCCCGATCGTCAATTGCCAATCGCCTTTCACCTTTGTCCCTCAACCGTCAACTTTTCGCCCCCGACCCCACCCAATCTGGTAAAACCGTTCCGGCCTTATGATCGAGCGCGCAGAGCATAGTCTTCAAGAGCTGATGGCGGGGAACCAGCGGTTTCTCGGAAAGCAGAACAAGCACCGCACTTACGAAACCCACCACCTTGCGAGTCTCGCCAAATCGCAATCGCCGATCGCCGCGATCGTGGCTTGCGTTGACAGCCGCGTGGTTCCGGAGATGATCTTCGACCAGCCGCTGGGCGCCTTGTTCGTCAGCCGCGTCCCCGCCAACGTGGCCAGCGACAGCGCCAAATGGATGATCGATATCGCCACTGGCGAGTTTAACGTGCCTCTCATCATGGTAATGGGCCACACCGGCTGTGTTGCCATCAAGCAGGTGATGGATGGAAAAAGCGGTCCGGGTGGGACGCTTCGCTTCAACGTGCAGTCCGCCGTCACAAGGGCTCAGCTAAAGCGTCCGGCCGACATCTATGCGGAGACCATCCGTCAAAACGCGGTGCTCACCTTGGAACACCTGAGGGATGAATCCTGGTCTTTTCGCGACGGCCTGAGAACTGGGAAGACCAGCGCCGTGGCGGCCATCTACAATATGGAAACGGGAGCCGTGGAACTGATTGGGGAGCTCTGAAGGGCCTTAGGCATTGGGCATTGGGCATTAGGCCTTGGGGATTAGGGGCCTTAGGCCTTGGGCGTTGGGCGTTGGGCCTTGGGCGTTGGGCCTTAGGCTTTGGGCCTTGGGCCCTGGGTATTAAGCGTTAACCTTGAGCCTTGGAAGGAGCAATACCGCGTGGCTACGCGGCGCTAAGCAAACTGTGGTTAAGAGTTCCGAGTCCCAGTCTTAAAACCCAAGGCCCAATGCCTCCCATTTCCCAAGGCCCACGGCCCAAGGCCCAACGCCAAAGGCCCAACGCCCAAGGCCCAACGCCCAACGCCCAAGGCCCAAAGCCCAAGCTAGTCCTTACAAAGAAGGACGGCCTTCTCTCATCCAAAGCGCATAGAATAAGGCATGGATCGGATCGATCCTAAGTGAGGAGAAATAAATGCAACCGACGGTGTTTGGCTCTTACAGTCGCAAAGAAGCGGCGGAATCTCTTTTGGGAGCGCTTTTGGAAGCGGGAGTGGCGCCCGAGGACTTGAGCGTCGTGGTGAGGGCCGACGGGCAGGTTAAACGCGGCGACAACTTGGAAGAAGGCGTCACCGGGTTAATGATGGTGGATTCTGGTCAAACGAATGCCCTCATGTACGGCCACGTGGCCATTCAGTCGGAAGGATCGGAAATCTACGAGTCGCGGGTTGGAGGAGGTATCAGCACTTCCACTCCCGACGACGACGTCTCCTCGGTTGAAGAAATGGACGACTCGCAAGACGCCGCCGAACAGATGACCTACCCGGCGACCGAGCATTCCTATTCCGAGCAAGAAGAGTTCGATACGCTTGGCGCGACAAACAGCGGGTTCTTCAACACTACCAAACCGGGCATAGAAGGGTTGGGGCTCGTCGATTCAGGCGAAGGACGGGGGATGGAGATGGTTTCGGAGCTAAGCTCCGTGATGCTCCCGGGGTTCGCTCTTGTTCTCGGCGACGGCGCGCTCGCTACCGCGATGATGGGGGCCGGCGTGGCAGCGGTGGTTGGCGGACGCCCCGCGGCACACCTTCAGGATTATTTGGAGGACCAAGCGGTTCCGCACGACCTCGCCTTCATGATGGCCCGAGATTTTGAGGCGGGAGGCGCCATTGTGGCCGTAGCCGTCCCACCGGGCGGGCTGGACTCGGAAGTCCTTCGCCAAATTCTGGAGACAAACGGAGCGATGAACGTTCAAACGGTCGACTCTCCGGATTGAGGCTCGACCTGCTTCAGGCTACGGAATCTTAGACCCGTTGGGATGCGGCGCCGCGCGATAATTGAGGACAATCGCCCCTACCGCCTCATCGTCGAGCAGGTTCGTGGCGCTTCCATTTAGGTTCATGTAACCGCCTTGCGATATGACGAGTTCGAGATCGTCCGCTATTGTAAGCCCCTTCTCCGTCCTAAGTCGTTCGAAGTGCGATCGGAGCTTTTCTAATCCGTTTGGGCTGACATACTCGAAGACGCTTCTGCCAACCCAGTCATCGGCTCTATGGCCTAACACCCTTTCCGTAGAAGGAGTTGTGTACAAGATCGTGCCATCCTCGGACACGAGGGTGATCATGTCGTTGCAATTCTCAACCAGCGCTTGGAGGCGCCGTTCGCTTCTTTGAATCTTGAGTTCAAGTTCCTTCCGAGTTGTAACGTCCCTTGCAAATCCGCAGACGCCGTACATCGTTCCATCCGAATCCGTAAGGGGAAACTTTAAGGTGAGATAGCATCGAGTTCCCGCTTCGTCGGTGTACGTCTCCTCGGTCTCACTAGGCTCCCCGCTTTCCATGACGGCCTGATCCGTGCTCCTGAACTGCGCCGCTATGTTTGGCTCGAACAGTTCTGAGTCCCTGCGGCCAAGCATTTGACGTCGGTCCCGCTTGACGAGCGCCTCGAGCTGTTTGTTCACGAGCAGGTAACGCCCCTGCATGTCCTTCACGAAGATGATCACGGGAGTGCCATCGATGATCGCCTGAAGACGACGCTTGCTTTCGGAGACTTCTCTTTCCGCCACCGTTCGTCTCACCACCTCGCTAATCAAGTTAAAGTTTTCAAGTTCCTTGGCGGTCAGGATATCGTCAGCGTTTCTGCGAAGCACCGCGGCCACGAGTTCGGCCCGGTTAACGCCGCCCAGCTTCTCGCGCATGCGCTTCCAATACGTGTTGATGGTGGCAACGCCAAGCCCTAACCTTTGGGCGATTTCCTTATCAGTCAGGCCCGAGGCGGATAGGAGCAAGACCTCCTCTTCTCTGCCCGAAAGCAGTGTGCCGTCATTTTTACTCATCCGATTTTATGAAACGTCATTGAAAGCCGAATCATTGCATGCGTCAATTTTTAGATTCAAATGCATTTGGGCATTGGGCATTGGGCATTGGGCCTTGGGCTTTGGGCATTGGGCCTTTGGGCATTGGGCCTTGGGCCCTTGGGCATTGGGCATTGGGCCTTGGGCCTTGGGCGTTGGGCATTGGGCATTGGGATTGGGATTGGGCCTTGGGCATTGGGCCTTGGGCATTGGGCCTTGAGGGCGGAATGGGGTTGGGTGTTGGGTGTTAGGGCCTGAGGGTGGAAGGGGTAGAGGGTTGAGCGGTAGGGGGTAGAGGCGTTGGATTTGGCCCTTGGCGTTGGGCCTTGGGCATTTGGGGAAGAGGGTAGAGGGTAGAGGGTAGAGGCGCCGGAATGGGCCTACCCTGGTGTGCCTGCTTGGCGAAGCAACTGAAAGGCGCCCGGAGTAAAGCCAATTGGAGGAATCACCAAGATGCCAGAGAAAAAGGCTATAGCTAAAGCGCGTGAAGACAAGAAGGAAGGCAAGTCGGCTTCAACCCAAGCGGGCGAATTCGTGCGCGAACAAATCCACCATATTCGAGAGGGCGAGCACGGTGCGAGATCCACCAAACAGGCCATCGCAATCGGCCTGTCGGAGGCGCGACGCGCAGGGGTTAAGCTGAAAGCGCCCGCGAAGGGCGAGTATCCGGATGAGGTCAGGGACAAGGCCGAGCATGACCTCGAGGCCGGTGAGCACCCTCACGCGCCATCGCCGACGCGCTCCGCGGCAACGAAAAAGGCGCTGCAAAAGGAAGGGAAGAACGCAGCTTCGCACGCGTCACTTTCGCGGCAAGCAAAGTCCGCCGCCAACCGGCGCACTTCAGCCGAAAGGTCGGCAAGCGCCCAGAAAGCGGCTCAGACACGCGCTCGCAACAAGGAAAACGGACCCCGCGACTAGGAGGGGTCGCCCAGCGTGAAAAAGAAAGTGCTGCCCTTACCGGCCTCACTCTGGGCCCAGGCCTCGCCGCCGTGGCGTTGAGTTACCTTGCTTACAATGGCCAAACCGATGCCGCTTCCGGAAATTCTATCGTTGGAATGCAAACGCTCGAAAGGCAAGAAGACCCGGTCGGCGTAGGCCATGTCGAAACCGGCGCCGGTATCCCTCACGAAGAACGCCCCTTTGACGCTCGAGCCAACCAAAATGTTGTTTGGCCGGGTGGGATCGGTGTATTTGCAAGCGTTGTCGAGCAGGTTGCGAAGGACGAGCCGCAGGCCTTCCCGGTCGCAAAAAGCGCTTAGCCCCGGCTGTACCTCTATTGTAACGTCGCCATAGATCTCGTGCATCTCGTTCTTCATGTGGCAGGCAAGCTCGCTGAAGTCCACATGCCGCTTATGAATATCGAGGGATCCGCTGCGAGCGTATTCCAACACGTCGGTGACTATGCTCTCCATGCTGCGGGCGGAGTTTATCAAGCGCTCTAGTGCATCCGCTCCCTCGTTTCCACCTGCCGACATGAGCTCTTTCGCCATACGAGCGTTCAGGCTTACTCCCCGAATATGCTGGCGCAGGTCATGGGCGAGAGAATAGCAGAACGTTTCCAGTTGAGCCGTTCGGTCAAGGAGCAGTTCGGTGCGCTCATTGACTCTCGCTTCGAGCGTGCTGTTGAGCTGTAGAATTTGCTGCTCGGCCTGCTTGCGATCGGTAATATCGACCAGGAGGTTGACCGCTCCCACGAGCTTGCCCGCGTCGTCTCGCAAAGGCTCTGGATAAGGCAGCACACAGGCTCGGGTTCCATCGGGTCGCTCGATAATGATTTCGTGGCCATGAACTCCCTTGCCCGCTCTAAGGGTGAGCGCCATCGGGCATTGGTCGTGAGCTAATGGAGTTCCGTCGGTCTTAAAAATCCGCCACGATCCACACCACATATCTTCGCCGATCTTTGGTTTGCGCCCCCACATCTTGGCAGCCGTGTCGTTGAATAAAGTGATACGTCCCTTATCGTCCGTCGTATAGACGGCAAGACGCATCGATAGAATGGCGTTTCGGAACTGCTTGTCGCCTTCAGAGAATAAGAGCGGATCGCATTTCCTTCCGGATTTGCCGCTAGCCCTTAACGATAACCCCATTGGCCTTCGACCCATGTCCATTATCTTTACTCCAAAGGGGAGTTCCGAGTTTGGCCCTAGCTCCGAAATAAAGCCGACTACTAGGTTCGTACCCCAGAAAGCCAGATGTGCCCCCGTGTTGCCTCAAAACAAAACGTAACTTTCCGTGACCCGTTGCCTCAAAACAAAATGTTACTTTGCATGCTTGTAAAGTTCGTCCCTCAGCCTTGAGA
>Ga0265338_10001909_pt1 | contig 32562 bp, 36 predicted proteins | sample 42126metaG_FD_193579 | JGI IMG/M metagenome (GOLD analysis project Ga0265338, IMG submission 193579) | Rhizosphere microbial communities from Carex aquatilis grown in University of Washington, Seatle, WA, United States - 4-21-26 metaG | ecosystem: Host-associated > Plants > Roots > Rhizosphere...
CAGCCAGAATTATTATTTTTAAAGTTGTGGAATAAAAGAGCGACCCTGGCCTCGGACTCTATGCTAACTGGGTATTTATATTCACCCAGCGCCGGGTTTGGGCCGCTGCTTTTTATATCAACCTGGCTTAAGGCGCGAGGCTCGACACTCCCACGCACAATGGTTGAAAACAAATTGTAAAAACTAAATCTCGGTCGCTTGTAGTATTTTCAGACCAGCTGATGGCGGATTTTTCGCCAGCGGCGGCCCTGTAGCTGCCGCGACTTCTCCCTCCAGCCCGATTCCGGTTCGTCATCATCCAATTCATCTAATGTTAAATCGGACAGCTTAGACGGCCTGGTTAGAATGTAATATTTTTTTACGCTGTTATTGTGGTCAGTCCCCGTTAGGCTGTTATGCTTTTTCACAACTCCCCCTTAAGTTATTGTGGGCATAGTGTAAATGCTTATGGTGCGCTACGCTGTAAAATAATTCGTGCTAGATATGTTAGATTTTTCGCATTAGTCCGGTTAAGTCTTTCACCGGCCGAAGTGTATAGTATTCTATAAAGGAGATTGGATATGAAAATTGGATTTTATGGATTGGGGCGGATGGGCGGCAATATGGTGGCTAGGTTACTGGAAAACGGCCAGCAGGTCGTAGTTATGAACCGCAGTCCCGAACCGGTGGCCGAAGCGGTAAAACTGGGCGCTGAATCGGCCGCTAACTTTAAAGAACTTATATCCAAGTTAGATCCGGTTATTATCTGGTTGATGCTACCAGCGGAAGTTATTGACCAGCAGTTTAAAGAGCTACTGCCGCAGTTGCCCCAAGGAGCTATCGTAATCGACGGTGGTAACTCCGACTTTCGGCACAGCCGGCAGCGAGCGGCCGAGGCTAGCGCCAAGGGCGTGCACTTTATTGATGTCGGTACTAGCGGCGGAATTTTGGGCCGCGATGCCGGATATTGCTTGATGGTCGGCGGCGAAACCGAAGCGGTGTCGATGATTAGCCCGATTTTAAAAGCTTTAGCCGCGCCTTACGGCTGGCGCCATTTTGAAACCGCCGGCAGCGGCCACTACGTCAAGATGGTCCACAACGCCATTGAATACGGCATGATGGAATCCTATGCCGAGGGTTATCGAATACTTAAAGAAGGCCCCTATAAAAATATTGATTTGGCCGCGGCCGGCGAAGTTTGGCAGCACGGCAGTATCATCGAATCCAAGTTAAACGAACTTACTGCCGAGGCTTTGCGTGAGAACCCGACACTAGAGGGCATTGATGGAGTAGTAGCCGAGTCTGGCGAAGCCCGCTGGACATTGGAGATGGCCAGAGAACTGGGGATACCGCTGCCGGCTATTCAGGCGGCTTTTGATGTTAGGCTTAGCAGCCAAACAGGCCAGACTAACTTTGCCACCAAATTACTGGCCATTATGCGCAATAAGTTCGGTGGCCACCAAATTAACCCTTGAGTTTGAAAATAATCTCAGACCCATCTCAGCTTAGACTGTATAATATTAGTCTAGTAAATTAACGGGGCCGACTTTATCAAACCAACACACCTAACAGATTATTTGGACTTGCATGCCGCCAACCAGCCGACCAAGCCGGCACTAGTCTGCGCCGACCGGACTTTAACGTGGCACGATTTAAAAACCGAGGCTGACGCGATGGCAGTCTATTTGAATAAAAAAATCGGCGCCCAAACCAGCCAAAAGCTGATTGCCATTTTAATGTCCAACGGCTGGCAGTTTGTAGTTACCTATTTGGCAATTTTAAGGCTAGGGCACATCGCTATGCCGCTGGACCCAACCTTCAAAAAGTTGGAGATAGAGGCCGTTATCAAGCAAATTCCGCCGTACTTAGCGGTCAGCGACAAGCACTATTCGCTGCTACTTGATTCGCTCGGAGACAGTTTGGGAGTATTCGAAGATATACCCCTCGGCCCGGCTCGCCTAAAAGACGGCTGTGTTCTGCGGTTTGATGCCAAAGACCAAATCGCCAGTTTGGTTTTCACCTCCGGCACCACCGGAAAACCCAAGGCTGCGCCCTATAGTCACCGCAATCACATCTGGAATATCGAGCAGTGCTCAAAGGTCTGGCAGTGGGATTCCGAGGACAGTTTGCTGATTTCTCTGTCTCTGTCGCACTGGTACGGTTTGGTAATGGGCTTATCGGGAATTATCTATCACGGCAATACGCTTTATCTAGATGATTGGTTCGACGAGGGGAAAACCTTAGAGACACTGGCTTCCGGGAAGGTCACGATGTTTACCCACATATCGACTATTTATTTTAAACTGCTGGAAGCCAAAGATAATTACGACTTATCGAATGTTCGTTTGTGCATCTCTGGCGGCTCGGCATTACCGCCGGCTATCTGGCACGAATTCAAGAATCGTTTTGGCCAGGAAATTCTGGAGTGCTACGGCTCATCGGAAACCGGCCGGATTGCTTCAAATCTATTAGATGAACGGATACCCGGCTCGCCGGGACGAGTTCTCGAAGGCGTAGATTTTAAACTTAGCCCCAGTAGCGAAGTCTTGATTAACTCCGAAGGAGTTTTTCCTGGCTACTACCAGAATCCGCAGGCCACCAAAGCCGGCTACGACGCCGAAGGCTATTGGCGGACCGGCGATATTGGCGAGCTTGAAAACGGCCGGGTGGTTCTGAAAGGCCGGGTCCAGGAACGCATCCGGCGCTTCGGTTATACTATTTCGCCCCGAGACATAGAGTGGGCGCTCTACAAAAACCCGGCCGTCAAAGAAGTTTATGTGATGGGAGACCAAGCTAAAGGTGATCCTGATGACACTTTGATTTATTTTATAAAATCCAACTTGAGCCAGGACGAAATTAAATTATACTGCAAGCAAAACTTACCGTTTGCTTGGCGGCCGGGTACTATAATCATGATGCCCGGCGGTATTCCACGGACCCGCAATGGTAAACCAAAAATTAATGTGCTAAAGGAACTGGCCGAGGACAAAACCGATGCCTAAGCAAATGGTCAATGACATCGCCGCCCAAGGCCCAGCGGGTAAGAGCCAGAGGATTTTGTCGTTTGATATTATTCGCGGTTTTTTACTGCTAGTAATTTTGGTTGGCCATATTGAACTGCCGCCAAACTTTTACGATTTCTTTACCGGCCGCGGCCGGCTGTTCGTCTCGGCCGCCGAAGGCTTTTTCTTCCTATCCGGTCTGTTGGTCGGCATGGTCTACCGCCGCCGGATTTCATTGGGGATGAAGTTTATCTTTAAAAAAATGTGGACTCGAGCCGCGGAACTGTATGTTGGCGGCGCAGCCTTAACTCTCGCCTACGCCTTTATCATCGCCAAGACTAATCACTTTTATATCAAAGCTGGCCTGCCAAACCCGGTAGATTGGCAGCATACAATTTTCCAAACCCTAACTCTGCGTTTCGATTACGGCTGGGCCGATTTTCTGGGCCGCTTCGCAATTTTGATGATAATGGCGCCGTTCGTATTCTATTTAATATCCAAGGGCCGTTGGCGCTGGGTTCTGGCCGGTAGTATTATCGCCTGGCTACTGCGCGGCCAAAATTTTACGCTTGGCTGGCAAATCATTTTTAACGGCGGCATGCTGATGGGCTTTTATTGGCGGGAGTTGTCGGCTAAGTGGCAATCTCTAAAACGCTCTACCAGAAAAGTGATTAAGCGCAGCGTTTTAACGATTACGGCCATCACCTTCGCATATAGCTACGCGGTGGTTTATGTTTTATCCGAGCTGAACAGCCACTGGAACGCGCTGTCGCCCAGCTGGCACAACTTTACGCTGGATTGGAACGGCTTCAACCAATACGCTTGGACTTATGCCGATAAGTGGACTATGGGTCCGGTTAGACTGATTTTGTTCTTTATCTGGGGGTCGGTGATATATGCCTGGGTGGCTCAGCGCGAGGACCTAATTAATCGTCGCACCCGGGGCGTACTGCTGCTAATTGGCCAAAATAGCTTGTTCGTATATATTTTCCACTCGGTTATCGTGTTTGTTTTCAAATACTTTATACCCGCCAAAACTACCGGCGTACAGAACTTCGCGATTGTCAGTTTGGCGCTGGCGGTTTTAATCGGTGGCACGTATTTTTACCGGCTGGCCCGTAGCCGCTGGCCGGACGTAAACATCGCTTATTTATATGGCCTTATCTTTAAAAAAAGCCGGGCCTTGTTTGTGGCCCGCTAATTAATTATTGGCTTTTAGGAGTGCCAGCGAGCGATTCCAGATTAACTGTCGTTGAGCGGCTAGACTGTGCTTGCCATCGGCGTAAACGTAGTAGCCATGGCTGTGGTGCAGGGAGGTCAGCTGGGAGTCCAGGTCAGCTGAGAACTTCGGCGGCACGACAGTGTCCAAAGAACCAACGTGTATCTGGTAGAACGTACTGGTTTGGCCCAGATAACTAATAGGCGAAGCGTTGTTCCAAAAGTCCGGATCCTCTGCCGGCGTGCCGTACTTGTTGAATATCGCTTGTCTGATTAGCAGTGCCTGGGGATTATTTTCGTCGGACGGCGGAACATAGCTAATATATAGCTCTTTTAGAGTATCTACCGGGCCGGACAGCAGAATAGTGTTTTTAATGTCTTTAGACACTACACTGGCCCGCAAGGCTACGTAGGCGCCCATGCTGTGCCCCCATAAGTTAATTTTCGACTTATCAAAGTAGTTTGTATCTTTTAGTGCCGATATCAAGCTCATGACATCGGTGTTATAGTCCATTGAATAATAGGCACTGGTGGCCTCGCCTTGGTTGATAGACAGCCCCTGGCCGCGAAAATCGGGCTTGATAACCGCAAAGCCGTTCCGGGCATAAAACTCCATATCCGCTAAATAGTTACCAGTGGTTGAGTAGGTCGTCGGGCTGGCGTAGCCGTGGCACAACACTATTACCGGATAGCCCTGGGTGGGTTGAGCTGTAGTGGGGAGAGTCAACATCGCATATTCGTTAAGGCCGTCGGCTGGCACGCTAAAGCGGACTATCTGCTGTCTGACGCCGCCATCAATACCCATGTCCTTAACTAAAGTCAAAGCCGAGGAAGGATAGTCGGCCCTAGACGCCAGGCTCAAATCAAGGCTGTTGCGCAGTTCTTCGCCGCTATGGGTCTGGCCGCCGGATAACTGTCCGGTCTGCTGGCCGCGCGGTAAACCGGCAATAAATAACAAAACCGCTACGCCGATTGCGCAAAGCATCAATATAACGCCAGCGGCTAAGTATTTGCGAAGTTTTGGCGCTTGAGGTTTTTTTGGTTTTTTAGGTTTGGTCTGCATCGGTTTTGTCTGTTTAGCTAAGCTTAGCCTTTTAGTGTTGACTCATCACTGGATATTGTACGGTTTTAGCAACATTTTAGCCATATGCGGGTATCTGTTATGATAAGCTCTTAAGAATAAATAATATGCCAACTATCAAGCAAAAACCAACCGCCAAACGCTATAGTCTAGAGCAAGTTTTACCCTGGCTACTGCTGATTTGCGGTCTGATTGCCATGACGGCTTCGGTATTACTATCGATTGAAGTGTTTAACCGCCTGAAAAATCCCAACTTTGTACCAATTTGCAATCTTAACCCGATTTTGAGCTGTACCAGTGTGGCCGATAGCGCTCAATCGCATTTGTTCGGCTTTCCCAATTACTTTATAGGCATTGCTGGTTTCGCGGCGGTTAGCACTGTCGGCGCCAGTCTACTGGCCGGGGCTAAGTTCAAAAAATGGTTCTGGCAAACTATAGAAGCTGGTTTGCTGCTTTCGATTTTATTTTTGAGCTGGCTACAGTTTGAGACTCTTTACCGAATTGGCGCGCTGTGTTTATTCTGCATGATTGTCTGGGCGGCCAGCATCCCTATGTTTTGGTATGCCACGCTGTATAACATCGATGCCGGCCATATTGTACTCCCAAAAGGCCTACGCCCGGCCGCGGCTTTCGCCAGAAAACATCATGCCGATATCTTGGTGTTGTGGTTTTTGATAATTATCGGCCTAATTCTAAAACGATTTTGGTACTACTGGAGCGGCTTGGTCTAAGCCGGCCGGCGAACAGTTCTCAGTTTAACTGGCGGTAGTTTACCGTAGAGCTTTTTAGTTTGTTTCATTAAGTACGGCGTGGCTAAGTAGCCGGCCATGGCATAGATAATGCCGGCTATGATATCGAAGACGTAGTGCTCTCCCTCATAAACCGTGCCGACAAATATTAGCAGCGGATAGATCGCCGCCAAAACCGCCCAGCGCCGGCCGTAGAGTTTATAGACAAAAATCAGCAGCAGTGTGGCCCAAGCGGCGTGTAGCGACGGCACAGCGGCTACCGAATTGGGCGTGATGTGGTTATAAACCGAGGGGAAATCGTGCAATCCTAGGCCGGCCCAAACATCGCTGGAAATTCGTTCGATATGCGGGATGTAGTGATTCTGCGAAGCCAGCCAGGGCGGGGCGGCCGGCAGCAAAAAGAAGGTGAAAAAAGCCCCAAATGCCACCACCAAATAGGTGGACACTACCCGCCAGTAGTGCGATTCGCGGGTTTTCCAAACCAGTAACGCCAGTCCGAATGGCAATATAAAGTGTAGTAGGTAGGGGACGTATAAAACATAGTCATACCAGCTGGTGTGGCCTTTCCATAGCCAGTCCTGCAGATAAATCGTCGGCAAGTTGCCAAATATAAGACGGTCAAAATGCGGCGCCAGCGAATAATCCACATGGGTATTAAGCTTATCGGCCACACTCCTAAAAGATTCATAGACCAAAATCACCGCCACGAAAGGGAACAGTCGCTTGAATAGCTGCCAGGCTTGGCCGAAGCCCATAAACAAAAACAGCAAAAAAACGAAAATTTTATCCGGTGTCGGAAAGCTAGGGCGGTGAATAAAGACCAACAAGCCCAAGACGGCTCCGACAATTCCGATAATTTTTGTTAGTTTTCGATAGTTTAGCGCCATGCAATGTTAATTGTAGCACCTCTATAACTCAGCCAGTTTTCAGATAGAATGAGCTAAACTATAAAGCATGAGAATACTTGTCATTGAGGACGAGCATAAAATTGCTAACGCGGTTAAACAAGGCCTGGAGCAAGAACGCTATGCCGTAGATGTTGAGTACGACGGCGACAGCGGCCTGGGTGCGGCCCTTAATGAAACTTACGATGCAATGATTATCGACCGCATGCTACCTGGTTCGGTACAAGGGCTGGATATCTGCCGCCAGCTACGCCAAGTCGGCAACCATACGCCGATTTTACTGCTAACCGCTAAAGACCAGATTAAAGATAGGGTCGAGGGGTTAAATTCCGGGGCCGACGATTACTTAATTAAGCCGTTTTCATTCGAGGAGCTACTGGCCCGCACCCGGGCGCTAATGCGCCGCCCGGCCGAAACCCAGAATAATTTAATCAAGGTTGCCGACCTAAGCCTGGATACTGTCAGCTACGAGGTCAAACGCGCTAACCGGCCAATCGATTTGAGCGCCAAAGAGTTCGCCTTGCTGGAATACATGATGCGCAACTCCGGCCGGATATTATCCAAAGAAAATATCATTTCCCACGTTTGGGATTTTGACGCCGATGTCCTGCCCAACACCGTAGAAGTTTACGTCGGTTATTTGCGCAATAAAATCGATAAGCCGTTTTCCAAGCCGCTGTTGCACACCAACCGCGGGTTTGGTTATTTACTGACGGATAAGCCGGCCTGATGTTTCATTCTGCCGCCCTAAAACTAACTTTGTGGTATTTGGCCATCATTATGGCCATCAGCCTGGTATTTAGCGGATTGCTTTACCACGTGTCGTCCATCAATTTGGCGCGTAATGTCAACCGCCAAGTTGGCTACTTTAACAATTTTTTAACGCCAGATGATTCTAATAATTACCTGGTCCTTAGGCACAACCAGTTAAACCAGGACGAGAACCGTCTGAAAACCAACCTGGTGGTGTTTAATTTGTTCGTGCTGGCCGCCGGTGGGGTTACCAGCTACTGGCTGGCCCGGCGCACCCTTGAGCCGATTGAAGACGCCCTGGAAACCCAAAGCCGCTTTGCATCTGATGCCTCGCACGAGCTGCGTACGCCGCTAACGGCGATTCAGGTTGAGAACGAGGTGGCGGTACGCAATTCCGGGCTCACCAAAGCCCAAGCCATAAAACTGTTGCAAAGCAACCTGGAGGAGGTCGCCAAACTTAAAAGCCTGTCCGAAGGCTTGTTGCGGCTAGCTAACGGCAACGGCCAAATTGAAGACCCGGAGACTGTTGAGCTTAAAATTGTGCTTAACGGGGCAGTGGGGCGGCTGTCAAAAGTCGCGGCTGGCAAGAAAATATCAATTAATCAAAAGGTTGATGACATATCAGTAAAGGGCGACCCGGATAGCTTGCAAGAACTTTTTTCGGTGTTTATCGATAACGCTATCAAGTACAGTCCGGCCAACACCAAGGTGACCGTCCAAGCTGTCCGGCGCGGCAAAGAAGCAGTTATAAAAATCAGTGACCACGGCAATGGTATTGCCGCGGCCGAAATGCCCAATATATTCGATCGCTTTTACCGCGCTGACAGTTCGCGCAGCAAAAGCCAAACCGGCGGCTATGGCTTGGGGCTGGCTATCGCCAAGCAAATTGCCCAAGCACATTACGGCCATATAGAAGTTACCAGCCTGCCGGACAAAGGTTCGACTTTCACGGTTTATCTGCCTACGGCATAATAGGCTCTAAGGTAATTCATGATAAAGAAAAAAACCAGCCAGCCGAATCGTGCCGTCCAAACCGGTAGAACCTTACCGCCCATTACTAGGTCCTATACGCCAGGCAGGAAGCCCGGCCCGGCCCGAACCGCCGAGCCGATTTTTGAGACTCCCAAGAGACGGTCTTGGTTCAAAAGGTTGTTATTGTCTGTACTCATAGTTATTCTGGCGTTGGTAGTTGTGGTTGGCGCTTGGGATGCTCGCAATATATCGGCCGCCAGCCGCAAAATGTTCGGCTCGGGTAATTTATTCAGTCTAATTAACTCTTCCAGCCTAAAGGACACCAATAACGGCCGGGTAAACGTACTGCTGGTCGGCTATTCGGTCGATGATCCAGGTCATCCCGGCGCCAGCCTGACCGATTCAATCCTACTACTGAGTATGAGCACCACTTCTAAAACCGGCTATATGCTGAGTATTCCGCGCGATTTATACGTAAATATCCCCGGCTTCGGCCATGCCAAAATCAACGAAGCTTACAATGATGGCGGAATGAGCTTGCTGGAGCAAGTAGTCACTAACGATTTCCAGGTGCCGATTGATTATTACGCTTTAATTAACTATGCCTCGGTACGGGATACCGTGAATGCTTTGGGCGGCATTACTGTTAATATTCAAAGCCAGGATCCGCGCGGCTTGTACGACCCCAACATTAGCCCGGTCGACGGCGGTCCGCTACTATTGCCAAACGGGCCGCAGACTATCAATGGGCAGACCGCGCTCAACCTCACCCGAGCCCGCGGCGATGCTAGCGGCTCTTACGGTTTTGCCCAGGCCGATTTTGACCGCACCCAGCATCAGCGGCAGGTTTTAGCGGCCATCAAAGATAAGCTCAGTTGGAAAATCGTGCTGAACCCGCGCAAGAACGGGCAAATACTCAACGCTGTGGCAACTAATGTCAAAACCGACGTCCAGGCCTCTGAAGCCCGGCCGCTGTTTGGCTTGTTTAATTCAATCCCAACCGCCAGCTTACAATCGCTCAATCTCCGTAGCTTGAACAACGTAAATTACCTATCTAGCTACACCACGCCTTATGGCCAGAGCGCTTTAATCCCGACTGCCGGAGTAGACGACTATTCGCAAATTATCAGCGGCCTGAATAGTTTTAATCAGTAGACCGGCCGCTATTGATGTTTTAGACGCATGGCCCGCATTAAGTTAGTCATAGTTTTGCCAAAACCGCCCAGGCCGCCCCGATAGACTACGTAGCGGCTCTGCCAAGTCGGCTCATACTTTGATTTAAAGCGTTTTAAGCCTTGGAAAGAATAAAACCGACTGCCATTCAAATACGCGAAGTTTAAGAAATTGTTGATTAACTGGCTCTCGCTAGACTCATCATCTTCCAGCCCGGATAACGGGGCCAAACCCATGTTCAGAGTTTTGATTTTTCGCGTATTCAAGTCGCTTATAAAATTCAGCATCAGGTAATCATTGATGTTGCCAGGTGAACTCTGGCTGTGCCGCAAAAAGTCGAAGTTGGCTTCTGATTTATATACCGGCAACTGGTTTATGAAACCCTCGATCTCACCGGACTGATTCCGAGCAACCAGCAGTTGGCACAGCTGCATGTATTCATCGCTAAAATGGCCCATCATAAAACCGCGCTCCGCCCGCCCAGGTACCGCCAGCCAATCATCAGATATCTGCCGCAGGCGGCCCAGTGTTTCTAGGTTGTGCGGCGGCTCCAGAAGCTCGCATTTATAACCTAGTTTGGTGAACTTATTGCTGATATGTCTGAAGTATTTATTCGAGTCGACCTGCTCGCTAAATTGCGATACATCTATTAAGGCTTCCTCGCCAATTTTCTGATAATCATAACCTAGGCCTTTGTAGATATTCAGGTGAGTCTCTTCGGTATGGATAAAGGCCGGCGTCCAATCGTTAAGACGACAGTAATCCTCAAAGTCGGTAATTATTTCTTTGAACGTGCCGGGCGGGCCAATCGGATCACCGACCGACAGAGCGCTGCCGCCGACGGTTTTGTACGCAATCGCCAGCGAACGGTCCGAATTAAAGAAGTAGGCTTTGTCCCTGGGCCAAAGTTTGAAGAAATCCTCGCTGGTGCTAGAGCGCCGAGACACCAGCTCAATCATAGCTAGATAGTCTTCGTTGTGGTGGCTGAGCCTAAACCTAACGGGCGCAAAGAAAGCCGCCGCCGCATATATAACAGAGGTAATACTGACCGCCGCCAATGAATCAACGAAGAACAATGACCGTTTAGTGTAGGCTGTAAAGTGATTGTCGGTTAGACCAAACTGGTCAACTGTATAGTGGGCGGCGGCCGGCAGTGAAATTTCCTGATGGAAATCTTTTTGATCAAACAGCTGAAAACCGACGACTCCATACAAGAATGCCACAGCCAAAATTACGGCTGCCCGACGCAAGGCAATTGATAGGCTTAGCACTTCGCTTTTGGCTTTAAACAAATCGCGAGCCAGAATCAGCAGGGCGAAGGTAGCCGCCGGCAGGATTATCGTCATAGCCGTCCGGATAATGTAGTCGTTGCTCAAGGCCGTATCAAATACGAAATGCCGGACGTTGCGGATGAGCAAGAAAGCGAAGACCACCAACGATATATACCAGGCATTGCGTTTGCCGCGGCGGGCCAGCATCGCTAGATAGACCAAGCTTAGTCCGGCAATCACCGTAAAGTGGGCGTCGGCAATCACCAGACGGGCGTGCCGCAGATGCCTTAGCTCAAATAAAACGCCGCTGAGCGTAAACAAACCGCTGGCAGCCATTAGCACGGCAATTGTGTTGAGCCAGGCTTGGCGAGGGATTTTAAAGATTGAATGACTCATAGGCGCTAATGATATTATACGGACAGTGACGGATAATATTTGGCAAATTCTTAAAAAATACCGACTGAGCGTGATAGCTGGGCTGGCGGCTGTGACTTACAATAACTGGCTACTGGGGCCGCTGCTCAACCACAACCTATTCGCCCATAACGGCTCGGTGAGTGAATATAGCGTCTCTTCTCAGCCAAGCCATTGGTGGTTCCAGTCATTGGACATTGTCTCGGGAATACTATTAATGGCTGTCGGCTACAAATTGATCCAAGGATTGAAGGCCAACAGGGCCGGCCGATTCTTAGCTATCGGGCTGGTGGTTTTGGGCATAGCCAATATATGGGATGCCTTCTTTAGCTTGCCGTGCTCTGAAACACTGAGCCGCAGTTGTAGCATACCCGTAAGTTTAAACCCGTCGAACATTCAGCTACCGGGGCACGCCTACAGTAGCGTAGTTATTGGCGTCTGTTATTTACTACTGCCAGCCGCGGCGCTGGTTTATGGTTGGCGACATAAGCTAAAAGCCGTGTTGGTTTTGAGTTTTTTATTGGTCAGCAGCTCCTTAATATCTCTGGCTTCAGCCATCCACGAATATGCTCATGCCGGGGCACTGACTACCAAGACCACTGGCGGTGGCCAGGAGATTCAGATGCTGTTGGTTGGAGCGTGGCTGATAATTTGTTTGCTGGCTCTAGACAGCCAGCGCCAAGCAGGGCACTACTAGAATCGCCGCGGCCATATATAGTTTTAGAGGCCGCTGGCCGCTCTTAGTTAGATAAATCAAGAATTGCAGGCCCAGGCCGCCGGCCGCCACTGCCTCCAGGCCGTAAAGCGAGGTATTGTTTATCGACGATTTGGTTTTTATTAGAACCAACGGCAATAAGCTTCCGCTCAACACCATAAAGATTGAGAATCCGATGCCAGCCAGAGCTTTTTGTTTAGAGGTGTGTTTCATCAGAAGTGTTCGCGAATATGGGACATCGAGAATTCCCACGTGGCGTCAGTTTTTTTATGGGGGTTGAAGATGTTAGCCGGGTCGAAAATATGCTTGGTTTGGCGGAATAAATCGACTACTTGCGGTCCATACATCAGCCCCAGCCAAGGGCCGCGAATCATGCCGTCGTTGTGTTCGCCTGACAGCGAGCCGCCGTACTTGAGCACCAGCTCGTTAACTTCTTTCATGGCTGGCGCCAGCTTGGCCCGCTCGGCTGGCTCCTCAATCTTCATCAGCGGAATAACGTGAAAATTGCCGTCACCCATGTGGCCGGCAATCGTCGCCATCAACTTATATTTTTTGATAATCGCTTGCAACTGCGGCAAAAATTCCACCAACTTGGCCGGCGGTACTACCAAATCATCAATAAACGGCGCTGTGTGCTTGTCTTTAACTTTTTTGCGCAGCAAGTTAAAGCTCTCGCGCCGGATAATCCTAAACTTCCAGGCTTTGGCTTCCGTGGAATCTTCTTCCATGGCCTCCAGCTTGTAGGGCTTGAGTATTTGGTGCATCTCTTTGACTCTTTGGCTGACTTCCTCGGGGGTTTGGCCGGTAAACTCAATTAGTAGCACCATTTTAGGGATGCCGCGCAGCATTAGTAGGCCGTCTGGCAGCAGCTGCAGGCCGAGTTTTATCAAACCCCACCAACCCAAGGTTTTTCGAAAATACGGGAAGAATTTAATGGCTAGCTCCAGCGTGTAGTTATCAAAGGCTTCAAAACTAGCCGGTTTTTTAGCCACTACCACATTGATGATTTCGCCCAAACTGGCCATGTTTTTCTGCTTCATAAAAGCCACCAACACCCCGGAGTGTGGTTTATCATTAACCAGGTTAAAATGAATGTCGCTGACCAGCCCCAAGGTGCCCTGAGAACCCACGAACAGTTTGGTCAAATCGAATATGCCGGTTTGGCGGTCCCAAACGTCCCACAAATTATAGCCGGTAGAGTTTTTGCTAACGTGCGGCTTGGCTTTTTTAATTTGGTCGTAGTTATTATCCAAAAGAGTGAACATTTTGCGGTATAAATCACCCTCAAAGTCTTTCTGGGCTTTTTTGGCTTCCAGTTCTGTTTGATTTAGAGCCTTCAAAACATATGGTTTACCATCCGCTAAAATCACGTCTAGCCGGGTGACAAAATTCTCGGTTTTGCCGTATTCCAGCGATTTTTCGCCGCCGGAGTTATTAGCCACCATGCCCCCAACCGTCGCCAATTCGCGGCTAGCTGGAAAACTGGGCAGCAAGCCGCCCTGGGCTAGGGTAGCTTTTTCAAAATCACGGTAAAACACGCCGGGTTGGGTGTGGGCTGTGTGGGCGGTTACTTCCTCAATGGCATTAAAATACTTCGGAAAATCAACCACCACCGAATCGTTAATGGCGCCACCGGACATGCAGGTACCGGCGCTGCGGGCGGTTAGCGACAAGCCGGGCACTTCGCCGCGGCACTCGTTAACTGCTGCTACTAGCCGCTGGATATCGACCGCATTCTTGGGGAACACCACCACTTGGGGCACCATCTCAAACAGCGACGCGTCGTGACTGTAGTTCTGCCGCGTAGTGTCGGAATTATCGATATCACCCTCAAAACCGGTTTGTTTGAGACTTCTGTAAAAAGAGTCCATTACCCTTAAGCTTAACGGAGTAAAATACAACACGCAAGCCAACAAAGTCGGATTATAATAAATAAGCCATGAGACAGTATTTGGACTTACTCCAGGATATTAAAGATAACGGTGTTAAAAAGGCCAATCGTACCGGCACCGATCAAATCGGCGTTTTCGGCCGCCAGTTGCGGTTTGATTTGAGCCAGGGCTTTCCGGCCATGACTACCAAGAAGCTATTTATGCGCGGGATTATTCATGAGCTTATCTGGTTTTTGCAGGGTAGCACTAATATCAAGTATCTGGTTGATAACGATGTTCATATCTGGGATGAGTGGCCTTACCGCCACTATCTGCTAGAGAGTAAGCAACCGGTACCAGACAGTAGCAGTGATGAATGGAAAAGCGGCCTCAAGCAATTTACCGACAAAATAAAGGCCGATGCGGCGTTTGCAAAAAAATGGGGCGAGCTGGGACCAGTCTACGGTTATCAGTGGCGCAATTGGCCAACCCCGGACGGCCAACACATCGACCAAATCGCCAAAGTTATAGACACCATTAAAAACAATCCCGATTCAAGGCGGATGATTATTTCGGCTTGGAATGTGGCCGACATCGACGAAATGGCCAAGGCCGGTATTCCGCCGTGCCATTTACTGTTCCAGTTTTACGTAGCCGACGGCAAACTATCATGTCAGATGTACCAACGCAGCGCCGATACGTTTTTGGGCGTGCCGTTTAATATCGCCAGCTATTCACTGCTGACCATGATGGTCGCCCAAGTCACTGGCCTTAAACCGGGTGACTTCGTCCACACTTTTGGCGATACTCATCTGTATTTAAACCATTTGGAGCAGGTAGATCTTCAGCTATCACGCCAGCCAAAGCCGCTACCAACCATGAGAATCAATCCGGAAGTAAAATCAATTGATGGCTTCAGGTTCGAGGATTTCCAACTGCTTGATTATAATCCCGATCCGGCAATTAGCGCCCCGATAGCGGTTTAGCCATGAAGGTTTCACTGATAGTGGCGGTTAGCCGGAACGGAGTTATCGGCAAACAGAGCGAGCTACCATGGCATCTACCCGCCGAAATGGCCCGCTTTAAACAAATTACTATGGGCCATCCAATAATTATGGGGCGTAAAACCCACGAATCGATTGGCCGGACACTACCTGGACGCCAAAACATTATCATTAGCCATAACTCAGACTTTAAGGCCGAGGGCTGCACGGTTGTCGGCTCGCTCGAGGCCGCCCTAAAGGTAGCCGGAGCGGCTGATGAGGTATTTATTATCGGAGGCGCTAGCATTTATGAAATGGCCATGCCGCGAGCCAGCAAGCTGTATCTAACCAGGGTAGATGCCGACATAGACGGCGATAAGTATTTTACGTTTGATAGCACAGAGTGGGAGCAGATTGGCTTAGAGAGACATCCGGCCGATGAAAAGAATAAATTCGGCTTCGAATTCCAGGAATGGATCAAGAAATAGCGGCTTTGTCCGGTTTGGTATAATTGGCTTATGAATAAACTGCTGGCTAATGCCCACGTGCGCACCTGGCTGGCTTTAGTCGGGGTTGCAGCTCTGGTGTTAGGCGCCAGTTACGCCATGGTTCAGCAATCTACCCGATTGTCGGCTGATGATTTGCCACTAACCACCGCCCAGGTGGCCAAACAAGAACTTCAAGGCGGCTCCAGCCCCACGGATGTGGTTCCAACCCTAAAAACCAACCTGCAAAGCGATACCTCGGTATTTATGATTGTCACCGACAGCTCTAAGCACGTGCTGGCCAGCTCGGCAATCTTAAATGGCCGCACACCATTGCCGCCCAACGGCGTTTTTAGCTTCACTAATACCCACGGCGCCGATCATTTCACTTGGCAGCCGCAGTCCGGTGTTCGGATGGCTACCAGAGTCGAGAAGTACGGCCAAAGCCCCAATGATGGATTTATAATCACCGGCCAATCCCTAAAACCATACGAAGACCGAATCTCTACTTATACCGCTTTAGCCCTCGCCGCCTGGTTGGCAGTCTTGGCTTGGAGCTATTTACTCCTGCTGCTACCTCGCACCAAACTTTAGCCACCGCTCCCGTATAATTGAAGGGTGGATAGAAAGTTCAAGCAGGCACTAGCCTCGCTTAATGCAGAGCAAAGACAGGCCGTCGAAACCTTGGACGGGCCTTTATTAGTAATCGCCGGCCCCGGCACCGGTAAAACCCAGCTGATTAGCACTCGGGCGGGCTACATCCTGCAAAACACTGATACACCGGCCGACGCCATCTTACTGTTAACTTTCACTGATGCCGGCGCCCAAGCCATGCGTCAGCGCCTCAGAAGCCTAATCGGCACGGCGGCTTACGATATTCAAATCAATACTTATCACAGTTTTGGCGGCGAGATTTTCCGCCGTTATCCCGATTATTTCGAAGGTGCCGATCTAACCCTTATAGAAGAGTTGCGCTCCGATGCCTTGCTGCGCGATATTGTAGCCAAATTGCCATATTCCAACCCTTTAAAATTTGCCGATAACTACATTAATGATCTTAAAAGCTTCATATCCGAGGCCAAGCGGGCACTACTGACACCGCACGATATCGAGCAAATCTCTAAAAATAATTGGGCATTCATAGATGTCACCAATAAATCAGCCCGCAAAATTCTAGATAAGCTGACAACTGTCAGTAAAAAGTCAGTGCCGGTTTTCGAAGAACTTTTAAATGCACTAGGCGATTACACTGGCAGTAAGCTACCGGTTAGCATCCAGCCGTTGGCCGGCTATGCCCGGGCCGAGCTGGAAACGGCGTTGGAATACTGTAGAGCTACCAGCAAAACTACCCAAATAACCGAATGGAAAAAGCATTGGCTGGCCAAAGATGCTAAAGGAAAATTTATCATCGACGGCAAACGGGCTAACCAGCGCCTGGCGGCGGCCGCCGGCATCTACAAGAGCTACCAGCAGACCCTGGAACGCCAGCGACTGTATGATTACGACGATATGATTCTGCGGGCCATACAAACACTGCAGAACTATCCGGAGCTCAAATATAGTCTGGCTGAACAATACAGCTACATCATGCTGGACGAGTTTCAAGACACCAATCCGGCTCAGTTCAAGCTGGTGGAGCTGCTAACCGACCACCCGGTGCACGAACGCCGGCCTAATGTACTGGCCGTGGGTGACGACGACCAAGCTATTTATGCCTTCCAGGGCGCTGAGCATGCCAATATGGCAACTTTTGCTAAGCATTACCGGCAGGTCAGGATAATCAGCTTGAAACAAAACTACCGGGCCCACCAGGAACTGTTAGAAACCGGCAAGAATATCGCTGCTCAAATCCAGGCCCGGCTGCAAGCTGAATTTAATACCATAGATAAACAGTTGGTGGCGGCCAACACCGACTTGCCGGAACCGCCGCACATCAGTGCCCGCGAATTCAAAAGTGACGCTGCCCAATATGATTGGGTTGCCGCCGAGATAAAACGCTTGATAGATAATGGATTGCCGGCCGCCGAAATCGCTGTACTGGCTCCCAAACACCGTTATCTACTGCCGCTGCTACCATATCTGGCCGACAAAAAGCTACCGGTTAGATACGAACGACGCGAGAATATTTTAGACGAGCCGCTAGTTCACCAGCTAGAGCAGATGAGCCATCTAATACTAGCCTTGGCCGACGGTAATGAGACCCTGGCTAACACCTTGTGGCCGGAGGTTTTAAGTTACGATTTCTGGCAAGTGCCGACCGATAAAATTTGGCGGCTCAATTGGCAGTCCCGGCAATCACACGAGCCGTTTACCGCCATGGTGCTTAACGACGAAACTCTCAACACAATCGGCACTTTTTTCTTGCGCCTAGCGGCTTTGCTGCCTGTAACTACGCTCGAGCAGCAAATGGACGCGCTAATTGGCCGGCCGCAGGCGGCTGAGGAGCTCAAATTGCCATCAGCCAGCCCGGTTTATGAATACTACTTTGCCAAATCCAGCCGCCAAGAGCGAGCGTTGGAGTTCACCAAGCTCATCAGCGATTTAAACGTGCTACGCTCGCGGCTACGCGATTGGCGGCGCGACGATGAGCAGCCAGCCGGTTTGCGAGCTTTTGTGGAGTTCACGCAAGGCCACCGGGCCGCCAAGCTTAATGTGCTCAATACCAGCCCGTACCACGAAACTACCGACGCGGTTAACCTGCTAACGGCCTACGGCTCCAAGGGCCGCGAGTTCAGGGCAGTGTTTATTATTGCCGCCCAAGACGAAGTGTGGGGCAGTGCCAGCCGCAACCAAGGCTACCGCCTAAGCCTACCGGCCAACCTCAGCCACATCCGCTACCAAGGCGCCAGCGAGGACGAGCGGCTGCGTTTGCTGTTCGTGGCCACCACCCGAGCTCGCACCAGGCTATATTTCACCGGTTACCGCCAAGATTTGGCCGGCAAGAATTACAGCCGTCTGAAATATCTGGATATTCAAGAAGTGGAAGATGAGAAGCCGGTCAGCCGGGTGCTGCCCGACGGCTTCAATACGATTGAGTCAGACGACAAAGAGGCACTAAGCCTGTCGGCCGCCTCTAACTACTGGGCCGATCGGCACAAGCCGCCGTTTAATCCCAAACTGGTTGAGGTGCTAAAGCCGCGCCTGGAACGCTACCAGCTCAGCGCCACCCACCTTAACCAGTTCACCGATATCGTCAATGCCGGACCGGAGACTTTCTTTATCCAAAACTTCCTTAATTTTCCATCGGCCCCCAGCATCACTAGCGCTTTTGGCACGGCTATCCATAACAGTTTGCGGTTTGCCGGTACGATTTTGATAAACGAGGGCAGCTTGCCAACCCAAGACCGCCTGATGGAAATTTTTACCGCCCAATTAGGCCGTATCGAGCTGGGCGCTGATGAGCAGGCCAACCTGATTCAGCGCGGCCGAGCCAGCCTGGGCGCTTGGTTGGCCCAACGCGGGGCTGAGCTTAAAAAGACCGACCGCTACGAACACGACTTCCAGAGCGACGGTTCCAGCGCCGGCCCAGCCCGGCTAGCCGGCAAGGTAGACCGGTTGGTAATAGACGAGAAAAAACGCAAAATAACAGTGGTAGATTATAAAACCGGCCAATCCTACACCCGCTGGCAGTCCAATATCATAAAGTTGCATAAATTCCGCCAGCAACTCGACGTTTATAAATTGCTGGTTGAAAGCTCCGCCCGTTACCGCGGTTACCAGGTAGAGCAGGGGGTTATAGAGTTTGTTGAGCCCGACGAGAATGGCCAAATCAATCGGCTGGAACTGGACTATACGGCCGATGAGCAAGACCAGACCACCAAGCTCATAACCAGTGTGTGGAACCATATCCAAAGACTAGAATTCCCGGAAACCGCGAAGTACCAGCCGACACTATTGGGCATCCGCAAGTTCGAGCAAGACTTAGCAGAAGATAAGAAAACACCCGCTAAAGATTAGCGGGTGCTCTACTTAGAATTTTATTTTACTACTTCGAGGACTTGCGATTTCGGAGAGTTGTTCGCTTTACAGTAACTCCACTACGGCCGGTGCTGCGGGCCGGAGCCGAAACGGCAGCGGCTGAATCAGCATTGCTGAACAAGTAGTTGTAAACATTTACTCCGATTAAACCGCCGACCAGCGGTCCCAGCACGTAAGCCGAACTCCAGGCGCGTGAGCCCAGGGCGACAGCCGGGTTGATGTAGCCGGAAGAAGCGGTAGCAGCGATGACAATGCCTACAAAGTAGGCGGCGCCGACCATTAGTCCGGAATACAGGGCTTCGACTTTGCGGCTGAGGGTAGCCGTGTAGGCCATCGCCAAAACGGCGGTGCCAACGACTTCAGCCAGCCAGACGGGCGTGCTAAAGGCGGCTGAGTGAGCCGTCAGGGTGTGATTGGTTAGGTACTGGAACAACTGCCAGCTGGCCACGCCGCCCAATAACTGAGCCGCTACGTAGCTGATGCCGCGCAGGGTGCCAATTTTGCGGGCGGTCCACATACCAAACGTGATTGCTGGGTTGGCGTGCGCGCCAGAGACCATATTAAATAGCATGTACACTACCGCCGCGGTTACCGCTAAGCTGGTAGCGATGAAATAACTAACTGCGGTGGTCTGGCCTAAGATCAAAGCGATCATTACTAGGACTCCAGTTCCTAGAAACTCAGCCACTACCGGAGCAATAGCTGACCTATTAACTCTAAACATTTTTGTAATCCTCCTAAGATTTTATTTGTACTAAACCAACTATATGATTTAGCTCTTCAAAAGACAAGCCTACTGTCCGATACGGTTATGCTATACTTTATATAGTATGAATAATCCAAAAGCTCCGGTGACGGTTTACAGTGCGGTTTGGTGCGCTTATTGCCACATGGCAATGGAATATCTAAAGAGTAAGGGCGTGGAGTTCAAGTCCATAGACGTCGATAAAGACCCGTCCGCCGCCCAAGCGATTTTTGCCAAAACCGGCCAAGCCGGCGTGCCTGTTGTAGAAATTGGCGATGAAACCATCTTAGGTTTCGACCGAGCCAAGATTGATGGTGCCCTGCGGGCCAATAATTTAGTATCATAGAGTTCCTATGGCGTTTGAGGACTACAAAACCAAAGACTCGGTGATTTTGGTCTATACCGGCGAAGGCAAGGGCAAAACCAGCGCCAGCGTTGGTCTGCTAGCCCGCTCACTGGGCAACGGCTGGAAAGCCGCCTATATCCAGTTTATTAAGCACTGGGAGGTTGGCGAGCATAAGTTTATCAATCAAATCCAGCCGGTGTTCGGCGACAAGCTACTGTTTTATAAAGGCGGCAAAGGCTTCTACGATGCCGGGGACTTGTCGGCCAAGAATGTTAGCGAGAAAGAGCACAAACAGGCCGCTCAGGATACCTATGACGTAGCGCTAAAGGCCGCCACCTCCGGTGATTACGACATTGTGATTTGCGATGAGATTAATAACGCCGTGCATCACAAGCTAATAACCAAAACTGATTTGAAGCGCTTGATTAAGACCAAGTCGCCCAAGACCAGTTTGTGCCTAACCGGCCGGGACTTTCCGGAAGAATTTTTGCCAATGATAGATATCGCCACCGACATGACAAAAATCCGCCACCACTTTGATAAGAAGTTTTTGGCTAATAAAGGTATCGATTTTTAACTTGAGAAGCAGCGCTTAGCGCATGGGGCGGAGCCGGTTTGCTCGCTCAACGCCCCTGAATGGCTGTGCCTACAGCATCAGTACCAGCCATGCCAACCCGAGGATTGGCAATGTCGCTACTGCGCCGATCATGCCTCCCAGCACGATCGTTTCCGGCAGGCCTAGAAGGGCGTCCCCCTCGGCACAGACGGAATTGGGGCGCTTGTACTCCACGAAGTGGCAGACGAGCAGGAGCGCAATCATCGCCAGTCCGCCAAACGTGCAGTCTCGGGCCACCACGGATCCCGACATGAGACCCATGGCGCAGTACAGCGGCAACATGAGCACCATGATGATGAACGACTGATGAATCTTGCGTTCTGCTTCAGCTGGTACGCGGTCTTGTCTGGAGAACTCTTCCATATTTTTCACCTCCTTTCGAAGGTAAGTCGAATGTGTTTACGCCGACTTGCGGCGCTTGGCCTGGATCCAGCCGTAGGCGTCGATGAGCGGAATGGCAAACGGTGCAATCAAGAGATCGCACATGAAGCCCCAGACGGTCACTGGGTGCCACGATGGAACTCCCCAACTTTCCATTCTTTGACCTCTTTTCCGAGAACGATTCGGCGCGGCTTCTCAAGTTTCGCGGCTCAAACTGCAGCGTTGAAACTCCAGGAGCACGATAGGGAAATTATATAACTTAAACTTAGTTACGCAAGTAGACCTTCCTCTAGCTCAGGCTTTTTAGGAGGTCTTTGGGGCTTTGGGCGATGGCGGTGGGGTTGGCGAGCTTTAGTGCGGTGGAATAGTTAAAACCCCAGCCGACGGCCACGGACATAACGCCGGCTTTTTTGGCGGCCTCAACGTCGCGGACTTCGTCGCCGATGTAGACGCAGTCCACGGCTTTGATTTTTTCCTTTTTCATAATCTTTTTTAGTGCCGATGACTTACTGCGCAGTCCGATGTCACCGTAGACGCCCGCAAACCATCCATCCAAGTTATTGTTCTTTAGGAATGTATTGATGTTTTCCGCGCTATTAGTGCTTAGGATGAACATCGGGTGGCCGACTTCGGCCAATTGGCGGAGAGTTTCGGCCATGCCGCCGAAGGTTTGTATGGTAGTTATTCTGGTGGCGATAAGTTTCTTGGCTTTGAGTACCATACGCGGAATCTGCCAACGTTTGATTTTTAGATATTTAATTATTCCACCCAGCGATTTACCGCGCAGTTCTTTAACCTCCTTAGGTGTCAGCTTCTGCGGCCGGCCGGTAATTTCCTCAAAAATGCCCAGCAACATCTCAAAACTGTCAGCGATTGTGCCGTCAAAATCAAAAATGATGGTTTTCATTTGCTTAAATCATAGCAAAGCTGGGGTAAAATAGGCGCTATGGCGAGATTTCGGCGGCAGCACAAGGCAATCAGTACATTGATTTTCGTACTGGCGCTGATTTATGTAGTGGCCACCCAATCCGGCTGGCTGAAGAACGGCGGCAAAACCCTGGAGCAGAACCAGCCGGGGCTTTATACCATCAACCATTACGTAGATGGCGACACGATTGCCGTAAACATGAACGGCACCGTAGAAACTATTCGTTTTATAGGGGTTGATACGCCTGAGACACACAAGCCCAACACGCCGGTACAATGCTACGGCCCAGAAGCCGCCGCCTACACCAAAACCCGGATAAGCCAATTCGGCAAGGTCCGCCTGCAGGCCGACCCGCTGGACACCAACCGCGACGTTTATGGCCGGCTATTGCGTTATGTTTATCTGCCAAATAACACCTTATTAAACGAAGATTTGATAACCACCGGCCACGGCTTTGCCTACTTAGACTTTCCCTTCAGCAAAAAAGCCCAATTCGCCGCCGACGGTCAAACTGCCCAGGCCGCTAAAACCGGTTTATGGGCTGTCTGCCAGCCGACCATTAATAAATATGGCGGCTACACTTCCAACCCCGTCTAGCAAAGTCTGCCATGGGGTGGTATAAGATAGGGAATGGCAAAAATCAACGTAGTAGCTGCAATTCCGGCATACAACGCTGCTAAAACGCTACCTCGGCTCTTGGACGAGCTTATTCAGCAAAACTACGACGAGATCTTTGTCCTTGACGACGCATCAAGCGACGCGACGATAAAAGTAGCAAAATCTTACGGATCAAAAGTTAGAGTTATAGCCGGTAAACAGAACGTTGGCTCAGGTGCTAACAGAAACCGGATTATTGGCCAGACCGAACCAGCAATAATACATTTTATCGATGCAGATATGTTGCTCCTCTCTAAAGATACGCCGAATATAATACGCAAGTTAGAGTGGCCGAAAGACGCAGCGTATATAGGCGGCGTCGTGCGCAACCCGGATGGCACGCAAAACCCCTTTAACTACGGGCCCCGACCGCACATTCTAACGGGTATTTTCCAGGGGAGTCTGCAATTTTTGGTTTGGCAAGTTGGCTACATCAATAAAAAATTTGCGAAGTTTTTACGCGGCTTACTAGCGCCGTTAGTACGGGGGTTGCCTAATATCTATGCAGTTCCTCAAGCCAGACGGGTGCACTGGATAGCAGAGTCCAATATGCTTGTAAAGTCGGACCAGTTCGCACAGTATGGTGGCTTTGACCCCAGATTTCGCTACTCAGAAATCGGCGACCTCGCTTTACGTGTGCATCGGCGGAATCTCCACGGTTATTTTACCCCAGAGATAGATGCCGTTCACGCTTCGCTCGATAACGTTCTGAGGTCTGGTAAGAAACGGTATGTCGCTCATAAACAATTCTTGGAGAAGCACGGTAAATTGTCTTTCTATTTCCCGCCGTTATCTGACTATTTAGAAACACGAAAGACCCAAAAGCGGTACCATAGGTAATCCCAAATCGTTGTGAAGCCAGCCGAGGCAAAGAAGCCGACGTACGGTGTTAACCCACTGTAAATACAGGCCGCGACGATGGCGTAATCGAATATTAAATCCACTCCGTTAACTATGACGTAGCGGAATAAGACCCGGCGGTCCTGGCCTTTAAGTTTTGAATCATAAAACGCCCAGTAACGCTGGATAGTAAAGTTGGCGCTCCAGCCAAAAATGTCGGCTAAGCCCTTGGATATCCACCAGTGCCAGTGCAATAGATCAAAACACAGGGCAAATATGCCTAAGCCGCCCCAAAACCATACGCCGCCGCCAACCATATATTCGGCAAATTGGATCAGTGCCTTATGCCGGCGCCAGCCGGTTTTAGTCTGTTTAATGCCCACGTTGTTTGTGCTTCCCAAATTCGTACTTAAAGGGTTGGTTCTCCAGATTGTCCAGATGTGTCAGACGATAAATCTCATGCGCAGTGTTCTTGAAGAAAAAACCAATGGTACCTTCTTGGTGGTTGCGCCTCAGGTCAATGTAATAATATGTTTCGTCCACAAACCCGAAGCCATATTTTCCTGTCCTGGAGACATAGTCATTGTCCTCGCCGTAGTGGATTTTTTCATTAAAGCCCTCGTGTTTTTCAAAAATTGCTTTGTTGGTAAAGATACAGTAGCCCTGAGCAATTGGATGCTTGGTATGAGCGAGAAGTTTTTGATAACCATAGAGGAACCAGGTTCCGGCTCGCTCCATAAAATTGGCTTTGTCTACCTTCATTTTGGCCGAAGACGTATTCCAGCCATGCTTTTTAGTTTCTCTGACCAAAGTCTCGATAAACATGGTGTCGTCTATATCGTCGTCGGCGTCCAAAAAAAGTAACCATTCGCCGCGGGCAGCTCGGGCGCCAATGTTGCGGCCGTGAGCCGGCCCTTTGGGTGGCGAGCTGACCAGTTTTATATCAAGTTTATCCTTGAAACTATCGACCACCTCGGCTGTTTTGTCTTTGGACTGGGCATCAGACACAATCACTTCAAAATCGGCGTTTTTCTGCTTAGACAAGGCTTCGAGCAGGCGGTCAATATAAGTGCCTTCGTTGTAGGCTGGAATCACCACCGAAACTTCTGGCGGTTTTTTCATACTCAAATATTATTCATCGGGTTTTTGCGCGGCTGCCGGGTTAACGGTACCAGCGGCCAAAACACCGAGTAGACTTTATACCAAACCTTTAGCCACGGGTGCAGGATGATGTATCCCATCGCGTAAACCCCGGTGGCCGAGTAAATCGCCAAGCTGTGCAGGCCATGGCGCAAATAAGTTTGGCGGTACATCGAGATATAGCGGTAAAAACGGCTAGGCGAATCGTTATAACGCCGCCCGGAAGCACCAGCCAGCATTCGGTTTGAATAAAGAATTTTATGGCCGTTTTTATACAGGTGTATGGCCAGGTCCAAATCTTCGTGCATGTAAGTATCGGCGCACAGATTTTGGCTAACCTGCCGCCAGACGGACCGGCGGATAGCCATGTTAGAGCCGAACAAAAACGGGCTTTTGGGCGACCAGTTATAGATAGATGAGCGCATCCAATGATCCAGATGATAGTTAGTCTCGGGCAGCGGCATGTCGTAGTAATTTACCGGCCCAGTTATAGCGGCGAATGAGCTATCGGCCATGAATTGCTTGGCTTGCTCGGCCCAGCGCGGCGGCAGAATGCTATCGGCGTCAATCCGGCCGATAATGTCGCCCTTAGCGGCGCTAAAACCCTTGTTTTTAGCGAACAAAACACCTTGTTTTTTCTCAATTATTACCCGTACAAAAGAGAATTGCTGGGCGATTTTAACGGTGTTATCGGTAGAATTATTATCGACCACAATTACCTCGTCGGGCCTGACCGTTTGGGCGGCGATAGCTTTTAGGCAGGCGGCGATATGGTTTTGCTCGTTAAAGACTGGTATAACTATAGTAAGCGTTAGCGTTTTGTTTGGCATATATGTTAAATCTAAGCACTATTAGAATATCACGCAAAAGCTGATAATAAGGTTAAATCATTGAATAAAAAACAAAATCGGTGGGGCCTGAAACGATGGGCCGCCAAGGCCTGGAACTATGTTTGGCGCCGCGGTTTATGGCGCCGGGCCGGCTTTATAATTCTTAGTTTTTTAATTCTTTGGGTCGGCGCTATGTACGGCGTGGCCCAGTGGTACATTCAAAAGCACAACGACCAGCCGCTGGTCTTGGGCGCCAGCTTTATACCTGACTACGCCGAAAGTTTCGGCTTGGAGCCCAAAGACACCTTAAACGCCATGTTGGGTGATTTAAAACTCAAACAGGTAAGGCTGGTTAGCTACTGGGAAGACATTGAGAAAACCCCGGGGACTTATGACTTTTCTGGCCTAGACTGGCAGTTCGCCATGGCTAATAAGTACCACGCCACGGTATCGCTATCGATTGGTTTGCGCCAGCCGCGCTGGCCGGAGTGCCACGAGCCGGACTGGGCCAAGGCTGAACCTAAAAGCCAGTGGGAACCCCAGCTCTATCAATTCATTCAGGCCACCGTAAACCATTACAAAAATAATCCGGCGTTGAGTGATTACGAACTGGAAAACGAATTTTTCCTAAAAGCCTTCGGCAAGTGTACCGACTTTGACCGCAGCCGCCTGGTCTCGGAGTTTAAGCAGGTCAAATCCCTGGACCCCAAACACGATGTTATCGTCAGCCGTAGCGACAACTGGGTTGGCATACCGGTCGGCCAACCCACACCCGACGTCTTTGCCATTTCGGTCTACAAGCGCGTCTGGGATGCGACCTTCACGCACCGTTACTTTGAATATCCGCTGCCAGCCTGGTTCTACGCCAGCTTGGCCGGTAGCGAAGAGCTGCTGTCCGGCAAGGATATGATTATCCACGAGCTTCAGGCCGAACCTTGGACGCCCAACGGGCTGGATATCCCTCAAATATCCGTGGCCGAACAGTACAAATCCATGAGTCCCCAGCGCCTAAAAGACCGTATTAGCTACGGCGAAGCCACCGGCATGCGCACCATCGATTTATGGGGCGCCGAGTGGTGGTATTGGATGAAGACTAAACAGGGCGACCCGGCCGTCTGGAACGTAGTTAAACAGGCCGTGGCCCAAGCTGATGCCAACAACCAAAAATTAGCCAAGAACTAGGGTAAAATAAGGGGATGAGAAAGAAGTCTCAGACCCCCGGAAATATAGTTAACCGCCGAGCCCGTTTTGATTACGAGCTGGGTGATTCTTTAGTGGTGGGCCTGCAGCTGTCCGGCGGCGAGACCAAAGCCTTGCGCATAGGCCACGGCCAGCTGCGGGGTTCTTACGTTAACGTGCACAATGACGAACTGTGGTTAGTTGGCGCTCAGATATCCAGCAGTAGTGGAGTGCCGCTTGATGAGGATACGCAAGTCCGTAGCCGAAAAATACTTGCCAAACGCAAGGAAATCGACAGGTTGGTGGCCGAACGCCAAGCCGGCAACACCATTGTGCCGCTGGAGCTTTTGACCCGCGGCCGGTATATTAAATTGCGTATAGCTGTGGGGCGCGGCAAGAAACGCTATGACAAGCGCGAGACCATCAAACGCCGCCAACAGGAAAGGGAAGTTAACCGGATAGCCAGATGAATCCCGTTAGACCTCAAAATATTTACAATGATTATAATAGTGTTGAAGCATGCATGCGCGTTCAATCATTAAACGTAATACGGAAGTTAAGTGAGGTCTAACGGGATGAAGATCTACTCCTGGAACGTCAATGGCATCAGGGCCGTAATCCGCAAAGGCGCCTTGCAGGAATTTATGGCCAAGCATCAGCCTGACATTCTGTGTCTTCAAGAAACCAAGGCCAAACAGGGGCAGGCCGAAATAGAGTTTGCGGGCTATGAAGAGTTTTGGAATTCGGCGGTCAAGCCGGGCTATTCCGGCACGGCGATTTTCACCAAAGTTAAGCCGTTACAAGTTATCAACGGCCTGCCAGACGATATCGTCGCCAAATACAAAGTCCATGGCGACGTTTACGGCGACCCCAACCAAGAGGGCCGGGTGATAACCGCCGAGTTCGACAAATTTTATGTAGTCGGCGTTTATACGATAAACATCAAGGATGATTTGAGCCGGCTGCCCATCCGCCAAGCCTGGGACAAAGCCTTTTTGGCCTGGTGCCAAGAGCTAGAGAAAAAGAAGCCGGTAGTGTTTTGCGGTGACCTTAACGTAGCTCACACCGAAGACGACCTGGCGCGGCCGAAAGAAAATGTCGGTAAACGCGGATTTACTAACGAAGAGCGGGCCGGTTTTGAAAACCTAGTAAAACACGGCTTTTTGGACAGTTTTAGATTATTTAAACAAGGTAACGGTTTTTATACCTGGTGGACCCACTGGGCCAATGCCCGCGAGCGCAATGTTGGCTGGCGCATCGATTATTTCTTGATTTCGGCCAGTCTAAAACCTAAAATTAAAGCCGTCGCCATCCACGCCGACGTTATGGGCTCCGACCACTGCCCGATAAGCATTGAATTAGAAGCATGACTAATAGCGTAGAAGCGACTGGTTGGAACCTCCAATACGAGCTAGGCAGATACGCCAACGACCCGCCGGTAGAGTTTGTTGATGATATTCTTCAAGACCTAGGCGAGGATGCAGCACATCAGTTTGGGCTGTACGTCGGTTGCGGCAACGGGCGCAACTTTATTCCGCTTTTAAAAAATGGGCTGAACTTAAGAGGTATAGATATATCGAAAGTTGGTATCGACCAATTAATCGAGCGTTATCCGGAGGCAGAGAATTTAGTACGAGTTGAGAGTTTCGACGGTGTTAAAGCCGCTAGGGCTTTTGATTATGTCGTGGCCATACAGGTCTTTCAGCACGGCGACCAAACCGCCGCCCATCATAATTTTAAGCTGGCGAAAGATATCCTTAAACCGGGCGGCAAATTGTTCCTTCGGGTTAATTCGACTTCAACCGACATCAAGCACCGATATGAAGTTACAGACCGCAATAAGGATGGTGGGTTTAGTATTTTGTACCAAGAGGGTCCCAAGGCCGGCACGAATATTCACTTTTATTCTGAGCAAGAATTAGTCAACTTAGCCGCTCGCCATAATTTTGAAATTACGCAGTCTTTGTATGACCGGATCGAACCTCGGCACGAACAAGCCGACGGCAGTTGGGCACAATGGGAGACCATATGGCAAAAGGTATGAAAAAATTCGCGGTATTTGATATTGATGGCACGCTGATACGCTGGCAACTCTACCACGCCATCGCCGATACGCTGGCCCGGCAGGGACATATCAAGCCGGCAGTCTATCAGAGCATGAAAGATGCCCGGATGGCCTGGAAACGCCGCTCCGGCGGATCGTTCAGCGACTACGAGAAGCAGGTGATTGATGTATACGAATCCATCTTAACGACTCTCAGTTTTGACCAATTCGAATCAGCCATAGACGCCGTATTTGATGAATATAAAGACCAAGTTTACACCTATACTCGCGATTTAATCGCAAAATTGAAGAAAGATGGCTATCTGTTGTTCGCCATATCCGGCTCCCAGACCGAAATTGTCGCTAAAATCGCCGCCTATTATGGCTTTGATGATTATGTCGGCACGATTTACGAGCAGTCGAATGGGGGCTTCAGCGGCGCCAAAATCATTGGCTCCCACGACAAAGACCAAACCCTGAGAGATTTAGCCAAAAAGCACGGCGCCGGCTTTAAAGACAGCATTGGCGTGGGCGACAGCCGCAGTGACATACCAATGCTAGAAATTGTCGAGATACCAATCGCCCTTAACCCCGAAGCCAATCTGTTCAAGCACGCCAAGTCAAAAGGCTGGAAAGTAGTTTTGGAACGTAAGAATATGGTCTATGAGCTCGAGATGAAAGGCGGCAAGTATCAACTGGCAAAAACAAGCTAGCGATAAACCGGCCTTTCCGGATACGCTATGGAACCGGCCGGAGAACAAACGCTACGCCGGCAAGCTACTGATAATCGGCGGCCACAGCCAGAGCTTCAGCGCGCCGTCTAGGGCCTACACAGCGGCCGCCAAGGCCGGCGCCGGGCACGTGCGCATACTTTTACCGGATGCCCTGCAAAAGACCTTGGGCAAAGGCTTTCCGGAGGCCGAATTTGCCGCTAGCACGCCAATTGGCAGCTTTAGCCGCAAAGCCTTGGATTTATTCCTGGATTTAGCCGATTGGTCTGACAGAGTCTTGCTGGCTGGCGATTTTGGCAAGAATTCCGAAACCGCCGTTCTGCTGGACAGCTTTATCGAAAAATACACCGGCCAACTGACTTTGACCGGCGACAGCCTAGATTATTTTGCTCAAAAACCAACATCTTTAGTCGAACGGAAAAACACTCTGCTAGTCGGCAATCTGGGGCAAATCCAAAAATTAGCCCAACCTAAAGCAGTAGTTAAGCAAACTGCCGATTTAGTGCAGATTTTAGAGGTTTTAAGTAATTGGACAGTGGAATCGTCCGCCAAAGTAATAACCAGCGCGGCCAGCCAGATAATTGTCGCCAGCCGCGGTGATATAAGTACCACCCACAGCCAAAACAACGAGGTTGGACCGGAACTGGCGGCTTACGCTAGCGTCTGGTGGCTCCAACAGCCGGAATCAGCCTTCGAGGCCCTGACGACCGCCGTTTATTGCTTTATAAACCCATCTAAGGGTTAGGTAATAAAAAAAATGGGAGGGGGAACGCCTTGCGGCGCTCACCCTCCCGTTGATCTGCATTACTCCCATGGCCTGACGCGTTCCGCGTCTTCCAGCCTCGGGCCCATTAGCCCACTGATCTCGAGTATGCCGCACCAGACGAGGAAGCAGGCGATGAGCAAGGGGATTGAGATGAGGAACGGGAAGGCTGAGCTGGGAGACGAGTTCGCAATGATGAACCGCAGAAGAAAGAAGAAACCGACAAGCGGCGGCCCGCAGAAAATGATTACTGCGAACACTTCCTTTACGCGGTCCCCGACGGTCTTTCGCTCGTTGAGCCCCAACATACGGTCGGTAAAGCCTGTATTTTGCTCTGTGAAGGGCAAAAGGTACTCCTTTGGTCGATGTGAATGTGCAAATCAATGCTCACTTAAGAGCTAGTTACATATTATACATCATGCTTATGCTTTTGTCAATAGAGGTGAAGCGTGCGCTAGCGTCTAGTGGCTCCGATAGCCGGATACACCCTTCGAAGTTATCACTTAATACATACAGAAATGGGCTTTGTTACTTTGGTCATTTGATATAGCATAAGCTTAATCAGTATGTCTATCTACAGCCGACTAACCCTTTTTGGCATAATCTTAATTAGCATTGTCTATCTTCTGAGCGCAATAATGAACCGTGGGTTCAAAAGAATTCACTTTAGCAGAGCATTTCTCTGGATAAGCTCAGTGGCGATGATTGGTGTGCTTGGTGAAATATCCGTAGACGCCGCATATCGGCATTTTTTTGGCACACCATTATGGCGTTATAATTTCCTTCCTGTGCATCATGCCTACACATCGGGCTTTGCGCCTGTGCTTTGGGGATCTTTCGGCCTCTATCTATACCTAATGCATCATAGCTATGAACGGTGGACGCCAAAACAACTTATCCACCTGTCTATCATTTTTGGGATTGAAGCGCTCTTTCTAGAAGCGGCTACGGACTTAATTTCTAGGCCGCTACTCGGTAACTATATCTATTACTACTATCCGAGCGGGTTGTGGCATATTTCCGCTTTTCAGAACTTTCCATTTTACTTCTTGTGCGGGCATCTCATTATCCAAACAATTCACTGGTTCAAATACAACCCGCATTTCTTCAGCATAATTAGCACCTGGGTTACTTTTGTAACGGTGTACGTCAAATAGAAGGTCGAACCGCTCTCGCAAAACTTTCCCAAGTTTTATAAATCAGGCTGTCAATTTTGAGCCAATCGTTCTTTTCGGGGTGTTTATCACTCTCGTGGGTCAGCATTTTCGCGGCTTCTGCTCGGTAATGCCCATACTCCATTAGCCGCTCCGGCGGACAATGATACACGACAGCAGCGGCTTCAGCGATACTCAACTCCAGAGTTTTTTGGTATTTCTGCGGGTAGCGGTGGATATCCCACCACTCCAGCTCCAACTGGGCCGCTCTATGGTAGTCAAAGGGAGCTAAAACATGATCCGAGGCAATTTTATAAAATTTTTCTAGGTTTTTAAGGACTTTGGGATAATTTTCGTGACCCTTTCTAAGCCTATAAATCATCGCCGCCCGACCACTATACCAAGCCAGCCGCATGGATACGGGCCAGCTGGCTTTGAAGGCAAGCCTCACGGAGAGTAGTAAGTAGAAAAATAGTTTTAAGAAACGATGGTTATAATAATCCCGCCACATTTCGGTTTCTACTTCGGCGCATTTAACGAAGTCAGCGTTGCGCATATCTACTTTTCTAGCCATGCCTGGATTATACAGCTTATTAGATAGAGAAGAGCCGTTATGCGGAGAGAGCTGGAAAGCTGAGGAGCAGAGGCAACGGAGAGCT
>Ga0265338_10001910_pt1 | contig 32560 bp, 32 predicted proteins | sample 42126metaG_FD_193579 | JGI IMG/M metagenome (GOLD analysis project Ga0265338, IMG submission 193579) | Rhizosphere microbial communities from Carex aquatilis grown in University of Washington, Seatle, WA, United States - 4-21-26 metaG | ecosystem: Host-associated > Plants > Roots > Rhizosphere...
GAACGTTGTGCGGTCTCGCAAATCCGAACAGGTAGGCGTCAGCGTCGTCGCCGCAATGTGCAGCTTTTTCTGGTCTTCCATGCTGGGCATGTTGCTGCTCAGCGCCTGCCACATCTCCTGAGTTCTCCAGCGGCCGCGAGGTGGTGGAGAATTGATTCGGTCGGGCCGTCAATAGTTATTCCCCGGGTTGGGCTCGTTGCTTCCACAGGTAGACTGTTCTTTGCCGTTTGATCCGTAAGCCAGATGAGATCACTCTGCCAAAATGTCCGACCGGGGAAAAAGCCGCTTAGCGATTGATTGTGACTGCGAGCCGGGATTTGTCCGGGTTGCGGGATATCTGCAGGATCTGCTGGCGGCGTTGAGACCAACCACCATGATGCGAACGGTGCTGGCCGGCATCATTGCGAGCCTGCTTGTTTTCTCTGCTCCCGCGCTGTTCGCCGCACCGGTCTCGCCCGTTGACCCAGCCGCCAGGGGCCAGTTGTCGCAGCTTTCCGGGCCGGCCGACAAAAGCCGCCCTTTGATCGAGATGCCGACCGGGGCGAACGCCTTTCCGACGGCGTGGTGGAATTGGATATTCGTAAGCTTCTTTGCCTTCTTCGGCTGCAGCCAGCTTGTTCTGCTGCTCTATCAAAGCAACGTCATCAGCAAGACTTTGACGGCGACGAAGAGGACCGTGGATATTGCAGAACGCACCGCCGCTGAATTCGAGACGCCGTTCTTGTTTCCGGTACTTGTCTCAAGCAGTGTCGCGGAAGATCTGCGTTCTCTCGCGGCATCCGAAAATCAGGAATTGACCGTGACACCGCGGGTGTCTTTCACGATCAAAAACTTCGGCCGCACCCCAGCTCTATTACAAAGAGCCAGCGCAGTTTTTTTTGTCGGAGAGTTGGAAGAAGCCCACAATGACCCTGTCTCGGGCCGGCTTCCCGAGTTGATGCTGGAGCCGCTGGGGAGCCTGGTGACGCCGCTTGAGCGGGAAATGGACCAGGCGATGGATCAGCTGGCGCTGGAAAAGCTGAAAGCCCAGAGCGCCAGGGTCTATCTGCGGGGCCGTATCACCTTTCTGGACGTCCTGGGCAACCGGTACGAGCAGATATTCTGCTTCACATGGGATCTGGAGACCGGCGGCTTTATCCCCTGGGGACCGCACAGAAATCGCCGCAAGCGCCTAAGCAGCAAAAGGCGGCGGTTAAGCTGAAGGGGCGTCCTTCAGCTTTGGTGCTTGCGGCGCCGTTTGCGCCGGCCCTTTAGAAACAACAGGCGGACAAACGAAAACAGGATGAGGGCCAGGCCGCCGGCCAGTTCGTAAAGCCGCGCCCGACCGCCAGGCGCGAGCACGCCGACTGCGATAACCGCGATTCCCACGGCCATCACAAAATACCAGAAAGGCCGTTTTTCTCTGCTGCTCTTCATCGCGCGGGAACTAGAACGCAACTCGGCCGAACATAGGGTCCAGATCTCGCGAATGTCCAACGGAAAGCCATTCATGCGGCATCCATACAGATGATTGTGATCCGAAATGTCTGATCTGATCCACTATCGCAAGAATGCTTGCAAATTAACGATATCTCGGCTTTTTCTTCGCGGCCAGCGGCATAGAACATATTCTAGAAAATAAGGCGGGGAGGGCTTTGGTCCACATCTTTGTTGAAACATGGCAAATTTCGTCATCTGTCTGGAAATAAGAGACCGCACCCGCGAATACGACCGACTGCGCCAACTTCTCGCGAAGATGGCGGCGGCCCAGGTGCTTGAAACCGTCTGGTTTGCGTCCGTGGCGGGCCGCGCCGAGCAGTTGCGCGATGCGTTGCGGACGGCCATCCATCCCGGCGACTCCGTGATTGTTGTTCGTCTTCAGGATAACGGAGCTTCCGATTGGGCGAGCTACCAGGACCCGCCCGATGGTCTGCGGTGGCTCCAGTCGCATTATCGGTAAAATACCCAAGTTGACAGACAATCAGCGCGCGGTTCGGGGTTTACTGGCCCAGCGATATGATAGACCGATAACTGAATGCTTCTTGCACGCCACGCGCTCATTCGACTGCTTATCGCAGTCCCTTTGTCTCTGCTGGCCATATATTTTGTGGATGGGCCGGTAGCGCGACTCTTTTCGGAAAGCGCGTTGTATCACGATCATAAAAAATATGCCCTGGGTTCGCCCCTGCTTCTGGTGGCACTGAGTCTTATCGCCCTTGCCCTGGTCCTTTGGCAGCACCGCCGGTTCCACGGCGCAAGACATGTCATCATTCTTGCTGCGATAAGCGCCATTCTCGCTTTGATCACCAACAATACGTTTCTCAAGCCGATATTCGGTCGTACAAGCATCGACGAATTCTTGTACTGGCCCTCGCATTACGGATTTTATTTTTTCAAGGGCGGCTGGAAGACCAATTTCCCTTCAGGGCATATGGCCCTTGTTGTTGCCGCCGCGACGGTTGGCTGGCGCGCATTTCCCCGCCTGAGATGGATGTTTGCCTCTGCGGTTGCCGTTGCGGCCTTTCTTTTGCTTTTCGGTGAATGGCATTTTGTCTCGGACCTGATAGCGGGCGCGCTATGGGGGAATCTTGTCGCCCTGATGGTTATCGCCTGGTCGGACAGGCTCAAGCCTGTCGCGGGTGGCGATAGCGGCACAGGCTAAGCCGCTTCCAGATGCCTTATGCGGCGCAAGAAGGTGCGGGCGTGACTTCCCCTGTAGGGATCGCCGAAATGCAAAAGAGCCGTCGCGCGAACTTGATTGGGATCGCAGGGCTCATTGGCGTGAATTGAGCGATAGCCCCAGAAGAAATAAATATTCCCCGGCTTCATCGCCACTGCGGTCGCGCCGCACATCTTTCGCTTGGCAGCCAGTCTCAAGGCCCATTGGGCGAGTTGATTGTCGACCAGGAATTTATCAAAGAGATTTCGCAGATAGGATCGTCTGATCCCCCGCACGTTGGGAAAAAGCACAAGGTCTCCGCGCTCGCCCGCCTGCGGGATCATGATCGGAACCAGCACTGTCAAAACATATGTATCGTAATGAAAGATATAGGAATTCTTGCGCCCAACCTCTCCATTCAAGCAGCGAACGACCTGGTAGAAATCCATCTCGGCCACCGCATCCTGCGTCGCGCGCGTCAAAAGCTGGCGGCACAAAAGCTGAAACTCCGGAGAAGCCGTTATTCTGGCCAAGGCGGTTTCACCGAATGTTCTTCGATCCTGCAAGACGGCGTATTTGCCCGTGGGATCCAAGCCCGCGCCGGACACGCGAAGGCGCAGCTGCTCCATGTCGCTTTCTGAAAGACAGTCGGTCAGACATGCAAAACCCCGACGGTCCATGCTGTCCGCGAGGGATTTTGTTGTTTCGGCGGAATACCGGAAAAAATCGCTCATACCCAATCCTGCGAGCGAGGGGCCTGAAATCGCAGCGACGAATATCGAAAGCCAGAGTGAACCGGTCGAACGGCTTTGTCACGGTTTGATTTGTGAAGACTTGCCCGGGCCTCAGGATGACCGGCTATTTGAGCCGATCACAACCCGATCGCTATAGATGGGCTCGCCGTCCAGAGCGATGAAGTGGACGGTCATTCCACGATCGAGTGGCGCGTTCAGAAGGTGCCAGGCCGCCGGAAATCGTATGGACATCGGTCCGGTAAAGGACAAGGGAAGACACTGGGTGACCATGCGGTAGTCGACGGCTCCCGCAAAATGGGTCCGCCAAGGGATGTCGCGGCCGCCGCCGGACAGATCCCAACATAGAAGGTCAAAAGGCAGCCAGCCGCGACCGTCTTGCCAGATTTCCGACCAGTAGTGATATCCCGGCGCCAGGTCATACAGCATATAGCCGCTGGCAAGGCGCGCGGGAATGCCGCGCGCCCGGCAGATCGCGATAAAAAGACTGGAGCCTAGCTGGCAATCGTACCAGCCATTGTCCAGCACCCAATCCCCGGGCGTTTGTGGATCGACCTGGTCGTAGCGGACCATCCCGCAACTGAGCTCGTCCAGCAGAAAATCCCAGGCATTCAGAGCCACTTCCAGGGAGGTGTCCGCGCCGGCGAAGGTCGCGGCCAGGTCTGCGATACGGGGGCTAAGCCGGATCAATCCTTCGGCGGGGCGCAGATAAAGCTCGCGCTCTTCCGGGGTCAGGGTTTCGGTGCCCGTTTTTTGTGCGGCACCATCCGTTGTGAAGCTCAGATCGGCGCCGATTTCCAGCGAACCGGGTTCTTTCATCTCAACTTGGAATTCGAGCCTTCCATCTGACTGGGAGATGCTGGCGCTCACCTCTTCGGGAGGGATCGGCCTTGCGTCGATGTCCTGTGCATGGCTCCGAAGCGGCAAAGGCAGGCGAAGCCGCAGCTTGCGAGCGGGGGCCGAATTGCGAAAGCTGAATTTCCTGCGCAGCTCGACCGAAAATCTCTTTTTTTCCAGGTGCTTTGGAAGCCTGCCTGCCACACCGGCGGATTGTTGGGTAAAGGCTCGAGCCGTTGCAATGAAATGGCGCGACCAGAAGCCGTCACGGCCCATCAGACCTTCCCATTTCATGTGGTTGAACACTTCCACCGGATCGAACTGGCGTGCGCCGTCCGACGCCCGGCCGAACTTCAGTCCGGATCTTATCCAATCCTCCAGCGCGTCTTTGACGATGTTATCGGCCTTTACTTGGTGCCCCGCAGCCAGTTCGTAGGGCAGGGCCGCAATCAGAAGCGACCGCGCCATGTCTTTTTCATTCACGGTTCTGTAGCGGTCTTCAGCCAGTGCGCCCGGCGGCTTTCTCAAGACAATAACTCCGATGCGAGCGGCCAATTGTCAGCGAAGAACTCCCCGCGCAACGTCAACCAGACCGCGTGCCAAAAGGTCGCACTACAGCCAGGCCAAGCAATGACCCGAATCCTCTCTGCCGGCGGACTTTTACGCGAAGTCAGTTTCATTGTCGGCGCCCCCGCGGGAAGACCAATTGATAACGTTAATGGCCCCCGGCGATTGATTGAAACCCTTCTAAACAGCTACGCTCAGTAAAATTTAAGCGTTGGGAAACTAGTAGGAAGTTCAGCCTACTATCACAGGTTTCGGCGACTTCTGGGGACTAGGGTGAAACGGGTCGTTTTGTTCGCAAAGGGCAACGTGGATGTCCACGACTCCTTGCACTCCTGCCGTATAGGGGGGGTCATCCAGTGGAATGGGATCAACGAACTGACCAGGGCCGGAAATGGGACCTTGGTCCGGCTCCGCCACGAAACTTGGACGAGGTCTGACGCGATTATGGAGGCCGACGGGTCGATCCCTTCCGACTTGATCGGAAGAGAATTGCCGCTGGGGGTTTATCCCCTTGCCAGTCAATTCAGTGACGCGCTCTTCACAACGGACGCAGACGCCATAATCCTTTCCATCCTCGGGGACACGGCCACGACGCTCTATCGCCATAGGCAAGCTGGGTATCGATTCTATGCCGCTGATTCAGAGACCTGGAATGCAAGTGACCGGGAATGGCTGAAAGCGCATTTTTCCCGCACAGATTTGCTGGACGTTTCGCAATCGATGCAAGGACTGACAAAGATCGTTGAAAAGATCCAGGCAAGTACAGATGTGCCGATCCTGATTTACAATGTCTCTCCGATCATTCCGGGCGAGGCGGTGTACAACTATCAGGGGTTGGACGAGACTTATTCGACCAGATGCAAGCGGTTCAACCTGGCCCTCACCGATCTGTCGCGGGAAACCGGCGTGTCGATTGTCGACGTCGACACGATCATCGCCCGGGCGGGCGCCGACCGCCTGAAGGTCGACGCCATGCATCTTACTCCCGAAGGATATCGGCTGGTGGCTGAAGAAGTTGTCCGGATACTGGGCGACCTGGGTGTTTTGCCGGTCGCAGAGGAACTGTCATGCGTGCCAGCGTAGTCGTCAGATCCAAGGACGAAGCCGACCGGTTGAGACTGACGCTGAGATCCCTCAGCCGTCAGACCGTGGCGCCGGAAGTCGTTGTCGTAAACGATGGCTCGACCGACGCGACAGAGGCGGTCCTGGACGAGGCCGAGCCGCTGCTGGATTTGAAACGGATTCACAATCCCACGCCCAAGGGCCGCTCCGCTGCCGCCAATATCGGCGCTGAGGCTGCGACCGGTGACATTCTCATTTTTATGGACGGGGACACGCTGGCCGGTCCGGACTTGGTGCTGAAGCATTTGGAACCGCATCGGGGTGCCGATAACCTTGTCGCGCGTGGTGAAACCCATCAGCTGCGCTGCACCCGATTCTTCGCCAATCCCCAGACCGGCACGCCGCGTCCTGGGGAAGAAGCACGGATCGCGGCCATGTCGGAATCCGAATTGGCGCGGATGCGTGTGACGATCCAGGATGTGGAAAGCAATTTCGCTTCGGTCCATAAGAGATCGCAGCCTGGAATCTATCCGGGCGCGGGGCCGCGTCGGCTTTTTGATCTGGAGATGGACGCGCTTCGCAACCATCCCCAATGCAGTCTGTTATGGGCTGCAGCCTCGGGTTCCAACCAATCGGTGTCGCGAGCGGCCTTCCTTGATGCCGGCGGATTCCACAAAGACATCACCATCAATGAACACCGGGAACTTGCCTTGCGGCTGACCAACGCGGGCCTGCGCATGGTTCCGGCGGACGGAGGCTATAGCTATCATCTCACCCACCGGTCGGGTTGGCGGGATCCCTCGACGGATGCGGCTTGGGAAAAGATATTTTATGCGGCGCATCCGATTGCCGCCGTGCCCCTTCTTTCGGTCTTTTGGGGGAGCCTTTCCGACCCCGTGCCATTTCCCGCGGAGTCACGCATCAACTCTCTCTCGGAATTGGAAACTATTGCGCAGAAGTACAAGGATGTGCATGGGGCAGACGAAGTCCGCCGGGCACATTTTTTGGCGACTGCTGGTGCGTATGAAACACAATGACGCTTTCGATACCGATCAGGGCCCGGGTTCATGCCAATGAGCGTTCCGCCATTACTACCATGGCGCGAACACTGCAGGAGCACCTAGCACAGGCTGCGGCCGAACCAGCCGCCGTCACGTGCAGTTTCGCAGAATCTTTTTCGGATCTGCAAAAGCCGCATGAGCCCTCCATCATCATCACCTCCCTACTTCTTGAGACCGACGATTATGAGGAAGATTGGTCTGAGCAGGAGGGGCGGCTTCGCACCCGTTATGCCGCTCTCGCAGAAGACGCTGCGAGCATTGTTTTCGTTACGACGGTCTTCCGCCATATTTCCGAGGGCGACGCGGCGCAACGTGAAACGCTCAGGCTCCGTATTCGCCGCTTGAACCGCCTCGCGGCCTATCTGTCGCGCGAGTATGGCATCATGGTCATCGATCTAGATCGCGACCTGGCCGATATCGGCGGCCGGCGATTGAAAACAGATTACCGTCTGGGCGGAGAGTATGCCGAGCAGATGGCCGCAAGGTCGATGGCGCGCGCCATAGTTTCGGCGGGCCTGGATAACCATGTCCCATTTGAATTGCAGATTCCGCTCCAGGAGGCTCTCGCAAAAGAGCAGATAAGCTTTTTGCCGCCCGTGGCGACCGAGGTGGCACCCTCGAATGTCCTTGTCCTGAAAAGTGGCCGCCAAAAACAGGTAGTAAAGACGATTGTCAACACCAACAGCGAGAGCCACGCGGGCTGGCTTTTCTATTTGCTACTGCACGGCAAGTACAGCTTCAAGGACGCCTTTATGAAGTTGAAGGGCTCCATCGCCAGGCGGGGATTGCGCGCAAGCATTCTGATGCTTGTGGCCGCCGCGAAGGCGGCGCCAATCGCCAACAAGAAGTCGAGCCACTAACGATGAGCGACCAGAGCCCCACAGCAAAGCTTCGGATGATGAAGCTCATACGCGCGTTTGAGGAAGCTCTCGCGGCGCGCCCCGACCATGGATTTCAGCTGATCTCTTCGGGCGAAGAGGCCGTCGCGGTCGGCCTTTGTTCATCGCTTGCACCGCAGGACCAGCTTCTGACGGGCGGCCGCTCCATCGGGCCGGCCATCGCGCGTGGCGTGGACCCCAGCCGTCTCATGGCGGAATTGCTGGGTCGGTCGAGCGGGACCAATAAGGGAAAAGGCGGCCGGGGACATATCGCCGATCCAGCCAGCGGCTTTTTTGGCGCTCATGCCGTGGTCGGCGGCAATATCAGCATCGCGGCCGGTGTCGCCCTGGCGCTGCAGATGTCGGGGAAGGACGCGGTCGCGGTCATCCTGTTTGGGGATGGCGCCTTCGGCGCGGGCGCGCTCCATGAGACCCTCAACATCGCGGCCAGCATGAGATTGCCGCTGCTCTTTGTCTGCAACAACAATCAGCTTTCCGTTTCGACGCCTCGTTCCCTGGCGCTAGCGCCGGCGCGCCTGTCCGATATCGGGATCGCGTTCGGTATCCCGTCTCAGACCGTGGACGGCATGGATCTGGACGCCGTCAGTAAGGCCATCTCCGGCGCTCTGGCGCATGTTCGCGCAAAAAAGGGGCCGGCCTTTGTGGAGTGCATCTCCTATCGTTTCGCCAGCCATTCCACGACCGCAAGAGAAACACGCAGCCGCGAGGAACTGGCGGAAATCCGGGCGCGCTGCCCGATCGTAAAACAATCCGGAAAGCTGAAGGCTGCCGGCGCGCTGGACGATGCTTCGGAGCAGGATTTGGACCGCTCGGTTGCGGGCGCGGTCGAAGCCGCACTGAAATTTGCCGATGCATCCGCGATGCCACGGGAAGAGGAGGCGCTGCAGGATGTCATCTAAGCCCGCCGCAGCAATGAAAAAGATGTTTTTCCGGGAAGCGATTGCGCTCGCGGTCCGCGAGGAAATGCGCGACAACCCCGACATCCTGATCCTCGGCCAGGATGTTGGCCCTTTCGGCGGCTCCTACCGGGAGTTCGACGGTCTGTTCGAGGAGTTCGGGGCCGAACGCGTGCGCGATATGCCCGTAGCCGAAGCGGCGATGGTGGGCGTGGGTGTCGGCGCTGCGGCAGCGGGCCTCAGGCCACTGGTCAGCATCACCTATATGGATTTCATGATGCTCGGGTTCGACCCGCTGATCAATTACGGCGCCAAACTGCGCTACAAGACGGGTGGCCAGCTGACCGCACCCGTGGTGGTGAAGACGACCGCCGGCGCCAAGGGACAGGGCGTGGCCCATTCCCAATGCATCGAATCTTGGTTGATGAGCGTACCCGGATTGCGAGTCGTGGTGCCGGCCACGCCGGCCGATGCTTATGGACTTATGAAGACGGCGCTACGGTGCGACGGGCCCGTGGTTTATGTCGATCACAAGCGCCTGTTTCCTGTCGCCGGCGAAGTACCCGTTGAGGGCGGTGCTGTCCCGTTCGGCAGCGCCAAGATATGCAGACCGGGAACCGATCTGACCATCACCACCCATTCCTTCATGGTGCGCACCGCGCTCGAGGCCGCCAAACTCCTTGAAAAGGACGGTCTGTCGGCGGAGGTGATCGATCTGCGGTCTCTCGCTCCTCTGGACATGAAGACGATCGTGGATTCTGTCGGCCGGACGGGCCGGCTGCTTACCCTTGAAGAAGGTCAGATAACGACCGGAGTCGGGGCGGAGGTCGTGACGCGGGTTATCGAACATCTGGGGCCGATCCAGTTCACGCGCGTCGGCGCCCTGCCTGCTCCGATATCGTCGAACCGGATTCTGGAAGCGGCATGTCTGCCTGATGCCGGACGCGTTGCCACCGCCGCGCGGCTTTTGCAAAGTCCGAAAAAGCTTGTTAGTAGCTATTAAAGATACGGTGGAGAGCAGTTGATGCTGTACAAGATTTCCGTGCCGCAAGTCGCGGATGTGGAGGAAATCCGCGTTCTGGAATGGCACCGCGAGGCGGGCGAGGCGGTAGAGAAGGGCGATCTGCTCGTCGAACTGGAAACCCACAAAGCCATCGTTGAAGTGCGGGCGGGGCAAAAAGGTATTTTGCGAAAAATTTTGGCGGAGTCCGGCAATTGGCAGGCGATCGGTCTGCCGCTGGCGGTCCTCAGCGAAAGCGAAAGTGACCCCGTGCCGGAGGATGCGCAGGCGCTGGCCGACCTTCCGGTCGATTTCGAGATTACCTGACGAATTACCTGGCCGATCCGGATTTGCGGACCTGGGGTGCCCAGGCCGTGAACATCGCGGACCGCAGCAGAGCCTGCAATGTGGCGCTGTGATGGATGCCGTCGGGCAGATGCTCCGCCCCTCCGATTTCGGCAGCTAGCGCATCGACGTCAATGATCGTCGCGTCGCACTCCTGCGCGAGGTCGTGAAGCATCAGATTCATTTCTTTGGCAGCGATATTTTCGAGCGTATCGCTCATCGGCGCATCAAACGGGGCGTAGCTCACAACGTCCTCATACCCAGACGTCGACATGCGGTTCAGGATGAAGACCTTGGCGCCGGTCTCTTGGCCGATGGCATCGATCAGGCGGCGATAATCCCGCCGGATGTCATTCACGCTTCTTTTGACCGGTTCGAACGCCGAACCCAGCCAGGCCCGGATCGCAGGCCCCGCGGAAGCCTGCCGATGCCGCAGCATCTGCAGGGAATAACCCAGCCGCTTGTGCTTCAGGATGGTGTTGGTCTCGGAGCTCAGCGACAGCAGTACGGCGTCGGCAGGCCCTATGCGGCGCAGCCCCGTAGGCGTTACCAGTTCATAGCTGTCGCGAATGGGCGACCGCTCCAGCCAGGAAAGCAGGGCGCCGGCAAAGAGCCAGTCGTCCGATGTGGTTCCGGTGCGGTCGCTGCCCAAAGCGGCAGCCAGATCGGCGGCTATGGCCCGATTTTGGGCCGGTGATCTTAGGAGCTGATCTAGGAGAACCGGCGCGCAGGGGACCACAGGGTGGTCAGGGACATAAACGAGATGCGCCGGCTCTGCGGTTGATTCGAACGCTTCGATAAAGGGGGTTTGATTGCCTCTGACGATCCCGGCCGCGTCGCAAATCCCAAGACACAGAAGCGTACGGTCGGGACCTTCATCGCCCCACCAGGCCCGGCTGCGATTGTGCCAGCCGGGCAGAATGCCGGCGTCAACGTCGGCCAGCCCACTCATGCGCCGCCCCGCCAGCATCAGAAGGCGGACATCCTGCTCGAGGGGCTGCCCCCGGCTATCGTCAGCAATCTCCAGCCGGCCGATCACATGATCGGGATTCCACAAATGCAGGCCATGGATTCCCAGATAGCCGCCCGGCGACTTGCCTTTTTCGATCCGAAGGCGCCCGGCCGTCCGGGGCGCAATCGCCACCTGAAAATCCTGCTCTCCCGCCATGGGTAGACTGGCATTGCGCTGGTTCGGCGAAGGCTCAATGGTGACGGAGCAAAATCCCACCACTTCACCAGCCCGGCAAAGATGGTCATCTTCGCAGAGCCAGTGGATGGCAGACCTTCGGATCAGGAAGTCGTCAGCCTCCAGGCTGCCTAATTTCAGGGCAATCTCATGCGTCATTGATCTCTCGCCGACCACATGGCGGGATGGTGCGCAATGCCCGCTGTGGTGACGCGCAGGGGCCTGACCGGCTGACCGGCGATTTCCTCATCGGCCGTTTCGCTGAAGATCGCCAGCAAGTCGCCGACGTTCACATTGTCACCTGGCTTCACCAAAAGCTGCCTCAGAATTCCTTTTTCCCTGGCGACCACGCGAAAGTAGGAGATCGGCGGGCAATATTGGGAAAAACCGGCGCTGAGATCAACCCGCAAGTCAAACAGCTTGTCGCCAAGCTTGATCGGCGAATTGTCCGAAACATAGCAGCATTCGACCATTCCCGCGGTCATGTTGGGGTTGATCTTCGTAAGCCGCAATTCAAACAGCATCGTCAAGAATTCCCGTTGGAGCACACAAGGTTCGGCCGGTGACGGCACACAGTAACTACCCGGCCGCGTTCAACATTCAGAGCTGAAGAATCCTGGCTGGCGAAGCTTTACCGCGCAATAGGTCCATCAGCGCGAGCAAATTTCCCTTCAGACGGCCATGCCGGTCAATCCAGGGCTCAGGATAGAGGCTGCGCGCCAGGTTGGCGGCGATATTGCGCGATATCAGCTTGCGGGCATGTTGCCAGGACATCGTGCCCTTTTTGCTGAGATAGACCGGGTTGGCGATTTGGGAATAGCCAAGCCGCACGCCCGATGTTCGGCCGGCCTTGACGCCCAGATGCACGCCCATCAGCAGATCGCTTTTGACCAGCCGGCCGAAGGGCACCACTTGCAGCGAGAAATCGATATCTTCCTGCCATCCGTACAGGGGCAGGTTTTCGTCGAACCTCAGTTTGTGGTCGCGGATATACTGCATCCGGTAAGCCATGTTGCAGCCATAAAGGCCAGGCACCTGCTCCAGAGCGCCGGAACCAACCTGGACATTGCTTTCGAGGATTTTGAGGCCCTGCTCGATGGTCAGTCCCGGACCCGTGACATCGTCCGCCAGCATCTTGCCGGTCACGGCGGCAACATTGAGCTCTGCCTGGAAAATCTTTTCGAGCTGTTGCAGATAGTGGGGCTCGGCCAGAAAATCGTCGTCGAAAAACACCACCACATCGCAGTCTGCCGTTCTGGCCAGGATCGCATTGCGTTGTGCGCAAAGACCGACCGGCCCACTGGTCACGATGACGGGAAAGGGAAAATCCGGAAAATCGTCGTCGCTGATTTTGTCGGATGTCAGGGGACATGCGACCAGCACATCGGGAAGCCGGGTTTGATCGCGCAAAAGCCCTATCGTCTGCCGGACAACATCCCGCCTGCCAGCCGTCGCAATACCGACCGCAATCCTTAACGGTGAGGGAGCCATGCTTTCCTATTCGGCGAGACTATTTTTTCCGAGGATCACACCCGCGCCCCCAGACGTTAGAGTGTAAATCCGGGCTGCTCTATGCAAGGTTAATTTGGCCGGTTGAGGCATTATCCCCAACCTGCTCCCTTTATAATTCATTGAAAAGAAAGATAAAATACGCCCTGGCTGGGCGTTGGTCTTTTTGCGCACGCGCGGAAAGGAGGATGTCAGATCGGCGCACCGACCGGAAAGGCCGGCTTCTTCAACAAAACTTACCGAACTCATGTTTTGATGGCCAAAAGCGGCGGACGCGCCAGCGATCGGAGTAACAAATGAGAGCCCCGTTGGTCCTGCTGATCCTGTTCAGCGTCCTTCTGTCATCGGGATCCCAAATTCTGCTCAAGTACGGCATGACGCGACCGGCGATGAAAATGGCCATGGCGGACAAGGCGTCGTCGTTGACGACCCTCCAGGCCGTCGCAACCTCCCCGGCCGTGCTGATTGGAATGGCGTGCTTTGGCCTCAGCGCCCTGGTGTGGCTTTTTGTCCTGGCAAAAATTCCGCTGTCGACGGCTTACCCATTCGTTGCTCTCGGCATCGCGGTTACTGTTTTTGGCGGTCGCTTTCTTTTTCACGAACCGGTTTCCGCCTTGAAGATGTTCGGCGTTGCCTTGGTAATCACCGGCGTCCTCTGCGTGGGGAATTCCGGTTGATTGGTGTTAGGCCCCTGGTGGCGTGATGCGATTTATTCTGATCATGTCGACGCTCGGACGGACCGATGATCTGGTCCGGTTCTTCAGCAGTCTTTCCGTCCAGAGCGGTTTTGACTGCAAGATCTATCTTTGCGACCAAAATGAAGACAGGCGGCTGGAACCGATTGTTTCGGTCTGGTCCGATCGCTTATCCATCCGGGTCGTGCGGTCAGACCGCGGGCTTTCCAGGGGCCGCAATGCCGCCCTGGCCGCGGCCTTGGCCGAAATCGATCCGCAAGAGGCTCAACAGAATTGTATTGTCGCCTTTCCAGACGATGATTGCTGGTATTCCAACGATGTTCTCTCAAAGGTCAGCGCAGTCTTTTCGCGCCATCCTGAGATTTCAGGGGTCACCGGCCGATCCATGAATGAGAAGGATGTTCCAAGCGCCGCGCGGAGCCCCAGCGTGCCGACGGAGCTGACGCCCGCCAATCTGTTTCGCGGAAGCATGGGAATATCCTATTGCATCTTTCTGCGATTCGAGGTGGTGCAAAAAGTCGGACTGTTCGACGAAACGCTCGGAGTCGGGTCGGGCACGCCATGGGGTGCGGGCGAAGAGAGCGACTATCTGCTCCGCGCCATCCGGGAAGGCGCACATCTCCATTACCAGCCAGACATCCACATTCATCACCCCGACAAGACCGCCATGTCCGACCCTTCGCGCTTTCTGGCCTACGCCCGTGGCCACGGCCGGGTGCTGCGGCTCAACGGCTATTCCTGGATAACGGTAGGGAAGGACGTTGTTGTGGCGCTTGCGGCATTCATCGTCAAAAGCGTCCTGGCGGGCCATATCATGTATCCCTATTTGTATCGGGCATGGGGTTACATTGCCGGCTATAGCGCACCGTTAGCTTGACGGCGGTGCCGATCGCGCGGGCGGCGCCTGGTTTGGGCGTGGGAAGAAGGGGAAAGCAGTGACAGTTTTCGAGGCAACCCAACAGGGTCGCGGCGGAGAGAGCGGCCGCGTCTGGATCTCGCGATTGCTGTTGTGGCTCGTCTTGGCCGCCGACGCTGTACTTTCGGTGCGGGCCATCTTGAGGGCCAAAACGTCAGGCGAGGATTCCTGGTTTCCAATGACCCAGGCGCTCGATCTCCTGCGCCGCTTCCCCGGTCAGCGCGTCTATGAAACCCTGTTTTTTTCTCGCCATGTGAAATTCCAATATCCGCCATCGTCCCTGCTGACTCTGGATTTTGGGCGACTGCTCGGTGTCAGCCAGATCTGGCAGTACAATCTGATCAATGCGGTTGTCCTGATCCTGACTGGCATCCTGTTTGCTCTTTTTGTCCGGAAAATCCTCGGCGGTGTCTGCTATCGCGGAATTCAACTGCCCGTTGCCGCGGCGGCTTACATCATTGCCCTGCGATTCTATCCGAACAATCTCGCTTTCGAGATTGGCCAGATGCAACTGGCGCTTGGTTTGTTGTTCCTGGCTGCCTGTTACGCCAAGCTAAGCAATCGGCCCGGCTTGGCTGGCGGCCTGATCGGCCTGGCGGGAATGACCAAGCCACAATTTCTGCCCCTTGCGTTACTGGCGGCTTTCCGACGCGATTGGCGCTTCAGCGCTGGGCTTCTTGGCGTCGCGGTTCTGCTGACGATTTTGTCGGTGCTGCTATATGGCTGGTATAACCACCTCGACTATCTGAAGGTGTTGAGCTTTCTCTCGCAGCGCGGCGAATATCAGCACCTCAATCAGTCGATCGGCGGCTTGCTCGACCGCTGGCTGTACCATGGTCCCTCCCTTGACCGGGATCCCCTGGGAGCAATTCCGCAGTCGGCGTTTCCGCCCTATATTCCCACGGTCTATTTTACCGTCCTGGCGACAAGCCTTGTGTTTCTTGTTCTTCCCTTTGCGGTGACGATAAAAGGGACGGACCCGACATCCGAACTGATCGGCTTTTGCATGGCCGCCACCCTTTTCACCATGGCATCGCCGATCGCCTGGGTGCATCATTTCAATGTTTTGCTTCCGGGCTATGTGGTGGCGATCAAGGCTGCGCTCGACCGCTGGCAGGGCGGGCGCCTGTATTTCTCGCTGTTCCTCGTCGGCATCTCGGCGGTCCTGGTCGGATATCCCATCGTTCCCGCAAACGCAGTTACCGACCCGGCTCGCAACCTTCTACAGTCCCATGTGCTGTTCGGGGCCTGCATACTGGTCGGGATATTCCTGCAAGAGGCGGTTGTTATCCCGCGCCACGCCAAGGCGATGGCATGAGCCCCGTATAGGGTTCAGGAAATGCTGAATATGCACAGCCGCTCGGTGGCGTGCTGCAACGTACCGGGCTTTCCGGCCGAACAAACGTCTATGATGTATGTGATCCCGTTTTTCCGTGCGTAAGCGGCCTCTTGGTCGGGCCCGGTCAAACGATTGACCTCCACGACCTTGCGGCGCCATTCGTCATAGTAGGACGGAAACCACATCACGGCGGCCCCATTTCGGAAATCCACCCAGACACGCCTCTGCGAGGAGTATTGGAACGTTCCGGCGTTCAGGACTGCTGCGTCCTGAATCGATCCCGGCTCGGTCCGTCCGACTTGCCCGCGGAAATACCATGTCGGCATCAGAAAGACGGCATCAGGCGCCGTATGATCTTTTGCCCAAAGCCCAGCCCGGTCCCATTCGGCAATCCAGTTCGTGGCGCGCATGTTGACGACCCAGTTGCTGGCGGTAATGACGCCGAGCCCTATTACAATCAAGACGACAGCGATCAGCCGGGGAAGTCTTGGGTTGCGGATCAGCGCGACAGGAAGGATCGAAGAAAGGTTTTCGCGCGTGGAGAGAAACAGCAGGCCGCACGCGATTGCCAAATGAAACACCGGCTGGAATGTCGTGGTGCGCATTGGAATACAGAGCACGATCGCCAGGAGCGGACCCAGGGCCCGCGAAAAGGCCGGCCGGTCGCTGAAACACCACCGCACCGCGAGAGTCATCGCGGCCAGCACGGCAAGAAGTTGCAGGATCGTGCTGTCCCGAAGCAGATGCAGGTTCAGAATTGTGGGACTGTGGGTGAAGGCGGGCAGGATTATGCCGATCGCATAGAGCCCCAGCAGCGCCGCGAAGGCGGCAGCGAACGGCCTGCCCTGGCGGCCCAGAAGAGCAAAGGACCCAAACCCGAGCACGACCAGAAGAGCGAGGTTGAGTTTGTCTGAAAGCGGAATGTCGCGGAAAATGAAGTGGTACGGCCAAAATTCCTCAAGAAACGCGACATAATCAAAATCTGGCGCCTTCCCAAAGTCCGGATTGTGCAGAATGTTGAGCAGGACGGGCGCCGCGAGAAGAAGTGCAGGTATGGCCCCAATCGCGACCTTTCTGACCACGGTCCCCATGCGAAGCCGTCCGTCCGTCACCAGAACGGCGACAACCGCAACGGCCATCACGCCATCCCATACCCCAATGAAGGCGTTGTCGAAAAATATGAGGCCCTCCAGCACGCAGGCCAGGACCAGATGTTGCCGCATCAGGGCATAAAGGAAAACCAGCGTCAGGCCGTTCGCCAGTTCGGAATGGGTGAAGTAGTTTATGAACAGGCCGCCGTCGCCGGCCCATGACTGTCCGCGCAGCAGGGATGTGGCGCAGAGAAGGAAGGCGAAAAGGATTTGTTCTTTTCGGGCGTGGGCGCCGAGAAGGGTGGCGCAAAGGCCAAACCCGAAAAATGCGAGCCAGCGCGACAAAAAGCCGAGGGTCAGGGACAGGGCGGAAACCGGGACATGGTTGCCCAGGCCGCTGAGAAGCATCCAGGGACCGGATGCGTAATGGCGTAGAGACTGGATGAATGTGTCGTTGGCGAATTGCGGAAGATCGTAGAGCGCGCCCAATATGGGCAGGAAATACAGGTCGTTCCTGACGCCGACTAGGCAACCGGTAACGATCAGCGACGCCAGCGCGCCCACGGCCGATATTGCCAGAATGGCCCGGAAATCGGGATTTTCTGCCGGTATCGCTGCGTCTGCGGCATGGCTTTGCATTGCCCGTGCCCTAACTCGCTGCGAGTACTATGGCGAACATGCAGACGCCGCAGACTAGACTGTTTCTGTCGCGTATGGCGAAGATGATCGGGTCGTCGTCGATGGCCCTGCGATGTGCAAGAACGACTATACGGCTCAGCCAATACAGCAAAACCGGACATATCAGCCAAAGCATTTCCGGTCGCCGGTAAAGGCCCTGGACGGCGAATGACGAAACATAGAGCGCGAAGATCGTAACCGCATTCAGACCGCTCGCGGCGGCCAGCGCGCCGACGATGGGCAAATCGACCAGACGGTAATTGCGGCTTGTGGGATCCGGCAATTCCTTGTCGATACGCATGGCCAGCTCGATATAACGCTTCACCAGGGCAAGGCAGGTGAAGATGAGCATCGAGAAGGCCAGCAGCCACTCCGACGGCGTAACGGCTATCGCGATGGCGCCAGCTATGACCCGGACTGTGTAGAGCGATGCCAAAGTCACGATGTCCACGATCAGCTTTCTCTTGAAGCTGAAGGAGTATGTCAGGGTGAGAAGGAAATATGCGGCGAGCGTGGCGGTCAGTGGCAGCGACACGAGGAGGGCGATGGCGAAAGCTGACGCCAACAAGACCGGTATCACCAAAACCGCATAAGCGAGCGGGATCGTGCCTGACGCGAAGGGGCGGTTCCGCTTGGTCGGATGTTTGCGATCGTCAGCTAGATCGACCAAATCGTTCAGCAAATACACCGACGAAGCGCACAGCGAAAATGCGGCGAACGCGGCCAGAGCGGAAAGAAAAGCATGCGGCGAATAGGCATGCGCAGTCAGCAGGGCGACAAATACAAGGGCGTTTTTGGCGTATTGGTGAACCCGCAGGGCCTTGCGCCAGGTCTTCAACGTCACCGGGGGCTTGGGTAAAACCTCTACGGATACTTTAAGGCTCTGTGCCCTTTGCGCGAGCCGTCCGGAATTGCTTACGACAAACGCTTTTCTTGCGTGCGCCCAGATCGGGATGTCGGCCCCGCGGTCTCCAACATAGTCAAAGCCGCCTTCGCCGAAGGCTTCGACCAGGACTATTGCTTTGGCCCGGCCGGTAAGATTGTTGACCCCGTCTGAGGCAAAGACGCCGTCAAAGAGGCCGACATGCTCGGCAACCTTATCGGCATGCGACCGGTCGCTTGCCGTGGCGAGATAAACTTTCTTGCCTTGACCCTTCGCGGTGCGAATCAATTCCAGGACGTCGGCATTGTAGGGAAGCGTCGTATAGTCGATCGCGGAAACAGTGCTGAGATAGGCTTTGATCTGCGCCTTGCCGCGCAGGAGAGATGCGATCACCGAGCAGTGGTGCCCAACTCCCCCGGTCATCGAGGAAAAGTAGCTTTCGTACAAAAGGTCGGTTCGGATCAGTGTTCCATCCAGGTCCACCACCAAGGGGATATCGTCGGGACGCGACGATGCCGCGTTGGCCGGAAGCGAAGAGGTGGAAATCGTGTCGGGCGTCATGGTCGGGCTACCGATCGAATCGCTGCACCAGAGCCTCAGGGGCGTGGAAGCCGCCTGAAAGTTCCCTGCCATGATTCGCAAAGCACGAAATAGTGGCGACCAGCTCAAATCCGCCGGAAGGACAAGTATCCAGCGTTGTTAACCGATGCATGCAGGATCGCTCTCTTAAAGCCCGGCTCTTCAAGATGCAGATCATCCAGATCTATAAGACAGTGCCCGCTAATAGACGTTTAATACGACTTGTAAGTTAATGACGCCCCGCATCGAAAGTAATAGTTGCACCCGGTTTATTATTTTACAACCCCCTGACAGTACTATCAGGAGCGGCGCGCCGTGGCTGTTTTACGAATCAGGTGCCGCGTTTGGTGCGGTTATGTGCAAGCCGTTTGCGCGGCAGGAGCGCAGGTACCCGCGGGGATGTACGTTGTCTGATCCCGGGCACCATAATAAGAGTAAAAGACCCTAAAAGGCTGCGCGATGAGTCTCGGTTTTGCTGGAATAGTGGCCGCCATAACCGGTCTTTCCGTTCGCGCCGCCAATCAGGTTGTTATTTTCGGCGTGACGCTGGTCGCGGCGCATTTCCTGGCGCCGGCTGACTTTGGAGTCTTCGCGATCGCTTCTGCCGCCATCGCTCTCGTTCGCACGCTCATGTACACGGGCGCGTTCGAATATTTGTTGAAAGCGCCCCCGGGCGAGGAATATCCCACCGAATGCTTTTTGATAAACGTCGCCCTGGCGGTTTTGCTTACCGCAGGGCTCCTGGTTCTGGCGCCCGCCACCAAATGGGCTTTCGGGACGCCCGAAGTTGGCCGGATGCTCATATTCATGGCGCCATCCAATCTCATGTCCGCTTTCGCGGCCTGGCAGGAATCGCAAATCCTCCGGGCAAAAAGAATCCAGGCCTATTATGCGATCACGGCGATTTCCGAAGCCGTGGCAGGTTTGGGTGCGGTCGGCCTGTTGATAGGCCATTTTGGATTGTTGGCGCTGGTGGGGCAGGTGTACCTGCGGACAATCGTTCTGATGATCTCTTATCTGATACTTCAGAAGCCCTACTGGTCCGGTTCGCTCGAGCGTCACAAGCTGATCGATATCTTCAAATGGTCCTCGAGCCGCTACGGCAGCACCTTCGTGAATTTCATGGCCGCCTATGGCGCCGATTTCTTTCTGGGCGCGCTTCTTTCGCCGGCCGCGACGGGCATCTATCGGGCCAGCAACCGGGTGGTGACCGCAGTGGCGGATATATTCTCGCATCCCACGCAGATCCTGGGCGCTGCGATCTTTTCGCGGCTTTCATCCCTTCGCCAGAGTCCCAGGGATATATGGCCGCGTATCGCGGGCGCTTCGGCTTTTCTGGGCTGGTCGGCTTTGGCGGGCCTTGCCGCAATCGCAGATCGCGCCGTGCCAATCGTCCTGGGCGCGCAATGGGCGGGCAGCGGTCTGATCATAGCGATCCTGTGCGCCGCGCGTGCGCTATCTCTGGTGGATGCGGTCACCGTGCCGCTCCTGGTGGCTTTCGACAAATCCAGAGCTGTGTTCAACGTCCAGCTTGCTATTGCCCTTTGTTCGGTCCCGCTTTTGTGGTTTGTCGCCCGGTTCGGGGTGGCTGCGACGGCGGGGGGCGCGGTGATCATATCGGCATGTTCTACGCTGTTTTACGGGCGTGTCTGCATCCGGGCCTTTCCGGGATCCGCTGAGCGGCTCATGCAGTTTGCGCCGATCGCCTTGTTGCCGCCCGTCATAACCTATCTCGGCGCCTGGAGTTTTTTGTTCGCTGCGCCAAAAATGGGTGACCTGCATGCCGTGCTTTTTGCGATCGCCGCGGGAATTGTCGCATGGTTGATCACGGCGGCGATGCTGCGCCGTTCAGCGATGGACGCTCTGCATGCGCTGAACGCCTGATTGGCGATACGCCGATCAGCTGTCGCGCATCAATCCGCCGGATCTGTTCGGCAGGAATTGAAGATTGAAGTAACTTGAAGCCGGCGACCGCTGTGCGAGAAAATCGGAAGAGGCAACGCCGGCGAAAATGCCAAAAACCAGCCCTGGGTCGGGTGCCGGCTGGCTGAGCAGTGTGGGTATAAGAGCCAGAACCGCGGCCCATGCAAACGCGGCCCGTATGCCCTGCTCTTCGCTCACCTGGGACAGGTGGGTCGAAAGCCTTGCCGGCTTCAATACCATCCATATCGCGCCGAAAAACGCGATCAATCCCAACAGGCCGACCGATCCGGCTATCGCCGAGATCAGACCGGACGAGCGAAGACTGCCGGCGCCCACGCCGATCCAGTTTGAGGCCCAGAACGCATCCCAGGCCTTGTGGGCCCAGAAAGACCGTTGAATGCCGGAAAGGCTGTGAAGCTTGCCGAAGGTCATTTGCTGAAGAATGTCCAGCATCAGCTTGCTCATGGCCGGCACAAACACTTCGAGCGCCAGGAGCACGATGCAGGAAACCGCCATGATCAGGCCAAGGAGCATCTTTTTTGTTAGCGGCAGGTGGAGCGGCGTAAAGGTCATCCGCAACAGCAACAGCAGCGTATAGCCGGCGATGCTGACATACGCAGTGGACGAGGTCGTCAGCAAAAGCATGATCAACAGGCCCAAGGACGTCGTGCCCGTCAGCCTCGGCATCTGGGCACGCATCCACAATTCCGTATTGAGGATCATGAATCCGAAACCGTAGGCAGCATAGGCGGAAGGTTCCGGGAAGATGCCGGCCACGCGCTGCACACCGCCGACTTCCTGTGCGAGCTGCAGGTAGGTGCCGTTGCGGAAAAAATCCAAAGCGTCGCGCATGCCGGCTTTGGCCAAAATTATATCGAGAACGCCGAACATGATATGAGTCCAGCTGACCAGGGCTATTGTCCGGAGCAGGGTTTTGTTGCGGTTTTCAAGGCCCGCCGCAAGGGTGGCACAAAGGAACGCCAATAGCGTACCTAAAAGATAGACGGCCGTTGTGATGTTCTGCGAAGAATACTCAACTGGGGATGTCGCGAAAATTCCTCCCGCGCCTTTCGTCGGCCGCAATGTGGCGACATTGGCGACATGGAAAAACAATCGAGGCAGCACGAAGGCGGTGACCGCCCCATAAATGCAATAAAAGGCGAGGAAGGGATTTTGCGCCACCGCCCTTGCAACAAGGGAAAAACGCCCGGCGGGAGAGAGCAGGACCCTGATCACCAAAAAAACAAGCGCAAGGCTGGCCGGTGCGACATTGGCGCCGCCCAGCGATGGCAGAGTTATTGCCGAAGAGCCCCCCAGAAGCGAAGAGAAGAGCACCAGGCCGACCATCATGGTGATGGAAGCCGGCATCATAACGATACCCGCCAGAACGATCAGATAGCCGAAGATCGTTACCGTCATGGGGATCTTTGCAAGAGGCCCGCCCGGTCAGAATGACACGGGCAAGATGGCCAGAGAAGAATTATCTGGCTGAGCTCAGACATCGCGGTCCATCGTTCTTTCCACAATGGCCTTGAACCCGGCCCGGAATCGTTCTTCCGAGAAGGTCTCCGCATGGGCTCGAATCGCAGCTGGGTCGAACGCAGTTTCCCGCGCCTCGAAATCCACGATTGCCTGTTTCAGCGCGGCAGCGGTCTGGCTGGAGAAGAACAGACCTGTTTTCCCCTGCACGACCGTTTCCAGGGCGCCGCCCCGACCGAAGGCCAGCACGGGGCGGCCACATGCCATGGCCTCCAAAGGCACGATGCCGAAGTCTTCCTCGCCTGGGAATAACAGCGCCCGGCAATTCGCATAGAGATTCTGCATTTCCTGGTCTGACAGCCGGCCGGCAAACTTCACATTTGGAGATGCCATGGACTGCAATCTGGCCAGTTCCGAGCCGCCGCCGGCAATAACCAGTGGCCGGTCGAGGTCCCGAAAGGCCTCAACGGCGATGTCGGCCCGCTTGTAGGGGACCAGTTCGCTGAGCAGCAGATAATAGTCCCGGGTCGGGGCAGGCGAAATGGTGTAGCGCTTGAGATTGACCGGCGGGTTCAAAACTTCCGATGTCCGTCCGTAGTACCTCTGGATTCGCTGGGCCACAAAACGCGAATTTGCCACGAAGGTATCGACACGGGCCGCGCTTGTGACGTCCCACTGCCGCATGCGATGGGCCACGCGCCCGAACAGGCTTCGAGCCGGCCAGGGAAGCTCTTTTTTGTAGAGGTGGTAATGGTCCCAGATGTACCGCATCGGGGAGTGGCAATATGTGATGTGCTTGGAGTTCGGGGGCGGAATGATGCCTTTGGCGGGGCCCGATTCACTGGAAACGATCAGGTCATATCCGGACAGATCGAGTTCCTCGAGCGCCCGGGGCATGAACATCAGGTATTTTTTGTACTGGGTCGCTGCCAAGGGCAGGCGACTGATGCCGGTGCATTGAATTTTGTGCTGCAGCAGCTCGGCGGAGATACGGGAGCGGTCAATCACATGCGTGAAAATATCGGCCTGCGGAAAGAGCAGCGCGAGTTGTTCCAGGACCCGTTCGCCACCCCGCATCCCCACGAGCCAATAATGGATAATCGCAACCCGCAAAGCTTCACCACCCTGAATAGCCTTCGGAATGATAGGCTTTAGAGGTTTTTACCGGATTAACTAGGGGGCGAGCGCAAGGTGCTTGCGCTAGTGCGAGCCGTCCTGGCTGAGCACGGCGGGGATCGTCATAACCAGAATCGCCAGGTTCATGCGCGCCGATTGCCGCCTGGCATAGAGAACGTCGCAAGCCACCCGCCGACGATAGGTAAGGTTGTTGCGCCCGCTGACCTGCCACATGCCCGTTATTCCCGGGCGCACGGCGCAATAATGTTTGAGCCAGCGGCCGTAGCGGGGGGCTTCGTCGAGGACGATCGGCCTGGGGCCAACCAGGCTCATGTCCCCGCGCAAAACGTTTATCAACTGAGGCAGCTCATCCAGGCTGGAGCGGCGCAGGAAGCGTCCCAGACCGGTGATACGGGGATCGTTGCGGAGCTTTTGGTCCAGGGCCCATTCGGCGCGGGCGTTGGCATCGGTCGCAAGCAACTGGTCAAGCCGCTTGTCTGCGTCCATGACCATGGTGCGAATCTTGAGGCAGGGAAACATATTCCCGCCATGCCCGATCCTCCGATGCACGAAGATGACCGGGCCGCCGTCGTAGAGCTTTACCAGCAGCGCCAGCACAAAGATGAGGGGGGCAGTGAATACCAGGAGCGCCAATGCGCCGATCACATCAACCAGACGCGTGACAAAGCTGCTTTTCTTTTTGGGAAAGGGGCCGACGAGCGGATCCTGAAGCGCAATGGTTGCAACGCGTGGGACTGCAACGTATCCGGGCGCTTCGATCGCTTCTCTTTGTGCCTGCCCCATGCCGCCCCTAATTTCGCTTACGCGCGCCGCTCAATGTGTTTGTGAACGCAAAAACGCCCGATTCGCTGCAGCAATCGATCTGTACTAGATACAACCACAGGCGGCGCGCGAACTCAACGCGACCAAGTGTGCGTTCACACAGTGTTCTTTTTTTATGGTTAACGCAGTCATAACTTTGACATAGATAACAGGGGCTTGCGAACGCCCTAGAATGTTGCTGGCTCTTTCGCACTTGCAACATAATGGTGGACCAAAAGGGGGATTTCTCTGCTAACGAATTGGTAAGAGGTCCCCCCCACTATCCCCATAATCTTGGGGCCCCAGTGAAACCGAAAGCGCGCAGTCTTTGGAGGGCAAATCTCGGGGCAATCCCAGAGATTTTCATACTGCGACTAATTAGTCGCAGCTCCGGGACGGTAGTGCACCAGTCCTCGGAAAAATGGTCTCCGCGCAAGACCTTAGCGTTTATCGGGATTTCGTGCGGCGCATTCTGGGCTTTGGTGGTATACCTAATCTGGGGTTAGTTCTCCAGGTTGCCACATAGTTTGCCGCTACTGATTAGCGGTTAAGCTAAACAACGTAATTTGGAATGATGCGTCTAATTTTCAGCACCCTCATTCGCATTGCGCTCGCGTTTGGCGCCGCGCTGCTTTCTCTTTTTGCGATTCCTGCTGCGGCACAAAGTGTTGCGCCGCCATCCAGCGCAATGGCCGCGGGCAGCATCGCTGAACCGCCACAGGGCTATCTCGCTTTCTGCGGCCGCCATTCGGATCAGTGCGGGCCTGCCAACTCATATATGGCCGAATCAGCCGGGTCCAGGACGGTAGCGATGTTATCGGGTGACGATACGGTACATCCCGCGTCGACGTCTCCCGGCATTTCTGGCCAGAAGTTCGATTGGCAAGGCGTATTTGCGCCGCCCGCAGCGAACAGAGACACCAGACCGGCGAGTCCTGGCAGCGTCGCCAGCAGGTCCATGACGGCTTCTTCTTTTCCCGCCATGACAGCCGACTTATGGAAGCAGCTGGAGACCGCAAACAGGGTCGTCAATGTTGGCGTTCGCTCGGTTTCCGATGTCGCCCATTATGGCGTCCAGGATTACTGGGAGCTGCCGTTCCAGGGCGGTGGCAACGCTGGCGACTGCGAGGACTATGTGCTGCAGAAGCGCCAGATGCTTCTGGCCCGCGGCGTTCCGATGGCCGCTCTTTCAATTGCCCTGGTCAAAACCGCCTGGGGTGAGGAGCACGCTGTCCTCCTGGTCCGCAGTGCCCAGGGCGACTATGTCCTGGACAATCTGACGCCGTGGATAAAGCCCTGGACCGCCGTCTCCTACAACTGGATCAAATGGCAGTCTGGTGACAATCCCGAAGTCTGGGTGCGCCCGCCGGTGCGCTAGTCTTTCAGACCTGCATTTGAAAGGCTTTTTCTGTCGTTCTCAATGCCACCGGGATTAGAAGCGTAAGTGCAAAACCAGGCAGTGGCATTGAATGGCAGGTTTTTAGCGGCCCCTGCCACTGGCGTTCAGCGCGTTGCGGAAGAGCTGATCAAGCAGCTCGACGTCCTGCTTGACGAAAGACCGTCTGGTGTTCGCTGGACCCTGTTCGTGCCTGCCAATGCCAAAAGACATCTTGCCCTCAAGAATATAACGGTGCGTGCCGGCGAAGGACTGGGCGGACCGCTGTGGGAACAATTCGAGCTGCCAAGATTGGCGCGCAATCAGCTTCTGGTGAGCCTTTGCAACCAGGCGCCCCTTTTGCAGAAGGGTGGCGTACTCATGATTCATGATGCGCAAGCCTTCATTTCTCCGCAATCCTATTCCCCGCTATTTCGCGCCTGGTACCGTTTCAGTGTGCCAAGGATGGCCGCCGGCGCCGATCGGGTCCTGACGGTTTCCAACTATTCGCGAGACAAGTTGATCGAATACGGCATTGCCACGCCATCGAAAACGCAGGTCATTTATAACGGTATCGATCACGTATCTTCGATCGAAGCCGACAAGGGTGTGATCGGCAAATTCGGACTGTCGCCGCGGGGCTATATTGTCGGGCTGTCCAACACGCAAAAGCACAAAAATATTTCTCTACTTTTCGAAGTCTTCCGGCAACCGGACAAGCAGCATTTAAAGCTCGTGCTTGTGGGCTCGGCCGGAAAGGAAGCGTTCGAACGCAAAGGCCTGCAACCGCCGGACAATGTGCTGTTTTGCGGCAATGTCTCTGACGCCGCGTTGCGGGCGCTCTACGAAAATGCGCTCGCTCTGGCTTTCCCCTCCACAACCGAAGGTTTTGGACTGCCGCCGCTGGAGGCCATGCTGTCAGGCTGTCCGGCGATTGTGGCGCTCCGGGGCGCGCTTCCGGAGGTGTGTGAGGATGCGGCGCTCTATGCAGATCCTGACAAACCGGGGGCGTGGAGTGATGCCATAAATCTGCTGGAGCAGGATCAGGCTGCCAGGGCCGCCCTGGTCGATAAGGGACGCCGCCGCGCCGCAGTCTTCAAATGGCGTGAGAGCGCCCGGCAATTGATGTCCATAATCGAACAGGTCCTGGCGGGGCACATCCCCGTCGCGGATTAGCTCGCGGACGCTACCCAAGGTTGCCTGCACGCTCCTAAATCCCACCATTTGACGGCGAGAATTGCTCATAATGATTCTTATACGGGATTATGGTTAACAAACCGCCCCTGGCGTCCCCTGGCACGGTTCCTGCGACAGTTGCTGTTATGGAAGAAATTACGCCCGAATTGGAACGCCGCATCCAGGTTGAAGAGCTCTGGGGGCGCCGCATTGTCCTGGAAGAATCCTGGAACGCCTGGCGATTCCGGGAATACCAATCCCGCCGCCTCCTATGTCTGCTTCGCGACGAGCCGGACGATGTGCGGCCCGTCCGCGCGGCCCCAGCAACCGATCGCTCCAAAACGCGACGGCCGGCCAAACATCTTAACGTCATCAGTCTTCGCCGTGCGGCGGTTCTGGGTGGGCTGGTCCTGTTTACTTGGTTCTTAGCGCAGCAGGCTGGAGGCAAACTCTTGGCTTGGGGACTGAACTTGCCCATGCCAACTGCTGTTTCCGCTTCCAGCAGCAGTGGGCCGCAAACAGAAGCGCAGATGTCGAAAGCCGAACAGGATCTCTGGAAACACCCCAGCGAAGTGCGCGCCTCCAAGCTCCGGCCGCTGGACGCCGATCTGAAAAAGATATTCGGCTCTTCGCTTTGAGCGCCAAAAGCCGAAACGTTTCACTGCTTTTTCGGACGCTGTTCTGACTTTTCAAGCGCAGGCAACCAGCCGCCGCGCTCGCGTCTCCATCCGGATCGCTCGTTCTTTGCGCACTACCGCGGTCGTCCTCTGCGGGAGCGGTCAAACACACGCCGCGCCAATCTAGAGCGAGAACGCGGCCAAGCGGATGATTTCGACCCAAAACACCGCACAGGCCGCAAACGCGGCACATCGGCTAACCGGACCAAGCCAATGACGCTGTGATGTTACGCGGCTTTCATGCCGCGGGTACGCTTCACTATACTCCACCGTCAACACGGTACCTTTCGACATCGCCCCCGAAGCCGATTTCCCATACATAACAATAGTTAACGTCCCAGTGCAAACTTTGTTGTCACTGCGCTGCAATACAAGGCGAAGCACGGAGTCTTCCACACGCGCAACTCCTCGCAAGCTCCTGACAAGTTAAGGTTTATTCGTACCCTGTCTCCGGCGGGAACCAATTCGGTTGTAGGGTCGCCGGATGGTTATCAATGACAACAGACCGAGCGACCGCGCGATCACGCTGCGCATTCACGCGCAGACCGATGGACGCTTCCAGGTACGCGATGGCGATTTTATTTTTGGAACGTCGCAGAACGAAATGCTGGCGGTATGGACCGCTGTGATGGCAGCCGATGAACTCGCAAAGGTGGGGCACACGGTGCGAGTTGTCAGAAATTCCCGGGGCAGAGAAATCGAGGAATACGTGGTCCGCGGGCGCAGGTCGGTATAGCGTGCCGTGGGGCGGGCCTGGGATCGGTTTGCGGGTAGCGGGATGATCTCGGGCGTCCCCGTCCTTCGGATCCGAGAAGCCATCGCATGGGCCCACACGACGCTTGCGCAATAGCTAGAGTCCGACACGTTGTCATCCGTGCGGAACTCCGATCGATATTTGCCGCTAATCACCCGACTGTGCTGGCGTGGCCGGTGGGAATAATTTGGATATCAGTGGGCCGATTCTCAGTACTGCGTTTCAAGCGAATCTTTGACCGCCGCGCCGCCGCTTCTACTGTGAAATAGGAAGTGATGGCCAACGCGAAGGAACAGGCCACCGGAAACAAAAGCTGCCAGCCGGTCAAATGCCATTTTGCGGTCATGAAGACAATCAAGGGAAAATGCCAGAGGTAAAGCCCATATGATATTTTACCAAGGAACCGCAACGGTTCGGCTGAGAACAGTATTCCCAATGACGATACAGGGGCAGTTACAATAAGAAGCGCTCCCAACATAGATACGAGCGGGGCCTGCGCGATGTATTGGGGAACGGCGGGAAGTTTCTCACAAAATATAATTGCGCTGGCCAATACAAGAAGCCATGCCGGCCAGCTAGCCGCCAGGCGCCGAACCCAGATTGCCGGGATGTTTGAGAAGCCAAGAAGGCAACCGACAAGAATCGCGTCTGAATTGGTGTCGGGACCAAAATAGATGCGGTCACGAGAAGCGCCATGAAAACACAGATAAAGCTGCCAGACCGTCGTGAAAACCAGGAGGAGAGCGAGCGTAAGTTTTGGTCGCTGGCGCGCCCCTAGGAGAAGTACTAGCGGCCAAAGTAAGTAGAATTGTTCTTGCACAGCCAAAGACCAAGTGTGTGTAAACGCATAGTCGGAAGTCCACCAGAAGGCGACATTGAAATTCATCAGATAGGTAGCCGCCATGATCCAACTTTGCAGTTGGGATGTCCGGTGGTGGCCGACCAAAATGAACGGCAAAAAGATCAGAAGCATGGTCCAAAATGGTGGCAGCAACCGGAGCGCGCGATGCAAATAGAACCGGCCCAAGTTAATGGTGCCGGTTTTCTCCATTTCCGCGACCAAAAGCCGGGTAATGAGGTATCCGCTAAGGACGAAAAAGATATTGACCCCCAGGCCGCCATATGTCGGGAGGTTTGGCATCACGTGGGCTAGAATAACCACGAGCACGGCAGCTCCGCGCAAGCCGTCCAAGGCGGGTTCGTAACGAAACTTTCCTGCCGCCATCTTGGGCATGGTGGTTCTCGCGGAGTTGCCCGTCAGTCGATGACTTCGACAATCATGGCATGATCGCCCACCACCAGAGGCAACGACCTTACGTCGTTGTATTTGCGGATAGGGTCGGTCTTTGCAGTGACATCATAGACGTTGATGGCCTTGTGAGCCGCGCCAAAATTGATCACGACTTCTTTGGACTGATCCACCGCCTCCCCCCACACGACCAGTTCAAAATTCCCATTGCTCTTTTGAAGCAATAAGTCGTGCACGGTGGCCGGTTCATTCGGGATGGCGTAGTTCAGGCGCCCCGTCCCGGCGCCGGTGCTCTTGTCCGCAAGGATCGCGGTCAGATTGTGAATGTAGGTTGCAGCCAGTTTCGGCTCATAGTGAGCGGTATAAACGCCCTGCTCCCCCGGTCCTCCCTCGCCGTCGACCAGTTCATAGATGAACGTATAGCTCCAGCCCCGCTTGAATTGCGACAGATAGGTATTCACCAGGACCTTGCCTTGAACGGCCTGGCCCCCGGCATTTATTCCGGTGTCCCACCCTGTTTCCGTCGTTACGCGCGGCAAGGTCTTTAGCTGGGCATTGGAATAGCCGTCAAAATGACCGCGCCAGGTACGCCCATATTCGCCATACAGTCCATCCCAGGCGTCATTGAGCGTCGGATCCGCGGCCTGCCAGGCCTGGTTATCCTGATACATTCGCCTGGTGCTGCTGACGTAATTGTGGACGTTTGCATAATCCGCATATTGCGTTCCGTCCGGCATCTCAGTGCGGGCGCCAGAGGGGATTGTGAGATACTGCAGCCCCACATTGGTTGGCTCTGCGCCTACTTCCGAAACGCCAAAGACCGGGTACGCATGGAGCACCTTGTCGGCCTTCACGGCCTTGTACAGATCCTGCTGGCATTGCGCGACCGGCAGCCAGCTTCCCTGCCCGCCCCCGCTGTTCCCATTATATTTGATGAGAAAATTGTTCGGCTCGTTTGGACCCTCAATGGAAAGAAGGGCGTCGGCCGCCGCGAGCTGCAGGGCCGCCGACATTTCGGGACCAAGTTCGCACCACAAAAGAAGATCCACTTTTACGCCGGCTTCTGCGTGCAGCCTTAGCAAACCAGAGAGGTGCCCCGCACTGTCGCGAACATTGCGTACGCCGATGTATCGCAGCGGCTCGATGTAATTGCCGGAGTAGTATCCCTGAGCCACGTGGATGTTGATGCCCAGGGAGTTCAAAAAGCTGTCAGCGCTGATGGCCGCCACATTTCCGTCTTTCGACAGGGAGACGGCTTCCGCGCTGAGCGGCAGCTCCCATCTGGGGACCAACAGGAAAAGCCCTGAGGTCAACCCGAAGGCGATGCGACCGACCAGCAATGCGGAAACTCCCATCGCGCCAACCAGGAAATCTACCACCTTTCCAGTGCTGTTAAGAGCTTTTCCGGAAATGGTGGTCAAGTGCAATTGATTTGACACGACGATGTCATAGGCAAGTGGCGTTGCCCAATTTCTTGGCATTATATGCTAAACGCCGCCGTCCAGCATCGATCCAGCAGCCGGCGCTCGTCTGTCAGGGAGGGGTCAAAGCCTGGGGCCCGGTGATGGACAAATAAGCCATACGCTTCTGTTCCCAGCGGCCGCGCGTCACCGTGTCCAGAATCAGCCCCGCCGTAAGCGACAGGAAAGCCAGCACCATGAGACCGGTTGCCAAAACCGCGGTCGGCAGGCGCGGCACAAGGCCGGTCTGAAAATATTCCGTCACGACGGGCGCGCCAATCAAAAGAGAGGTCAGCGCCAGTACCGCGAAAAAGAGCGAGAAGAACACCAGCGGCCGTTCTTCACGAAGCAGGTGAGCGATGGTGAAAAGGATGCGAAAGCCGTCCCGCCAGGTGTTGAGCTTGGAGACGGAGCCCGCCGGTCTTTCCTTGTAACGCGTGTCCATTTCGCCCATCGGCATCATCAGCCGCACCGCATGGACTGTAAGCTCGGTCTCGATCCCAAATCCCTCCGCGGTGAACGGAAAGCTTTTTATGAAGCGGCGGGAAAAGACCCGGTAGCCCGACAACATGTCGGAGAGATGTACGTTGAACAACAACGCCGTCAAGCCGGTCAACATGCGGTTGCCCAAAACATGGCCCGGTCGATAGGCCGCAGCGTCGGTATGAATCCGGCGTGCGGTGAGAAGATCAAAGCCATTTTCGATCGCGCTGCGGATCATCGGTTGAGCCGCCTCGGCATCATAGGTGTCGTCACCATCGACCAGGACATAGATGTCGGCTTCGATATCGGCGAACATGCGGCGGACGACATTGCCTTTTCCCTGGCGGAGCTCCTGGCGCACCACCGCTCCGGCTTCCTGCGCCCGCGCCATGGTCTGATCGCTGGAATTGTTGTCATAGACGTAAATCAGCGCCTGCGGCAGCGCCGCGCGGAAATCGCGCACGACCTTGGCGATCGCGGCTTCCTCATTGTAACACGGTACCAATACGGCGATGCGTGGCGTCATGGTTTCCGCTTCAGCTTTCATCGGCGTGCCGATCATTGACAGGTGGTGTCCAGATTGTCTTCGAACTGGTGACACGGCGAACAAAAGTTTTTGCGATCAGGAAGGGCTTTTCGAGGGCCCTGGAATCAGCTGCGGGGCCGTCACGGCGAGCCCCTCTGAGAACAGCCAGAATCCCGCGACGATAATCCAAACAAGAATGCGATCCATGAACCAGGCATGCTGGATCGTGTGCTGCCAGAAAAGCGGAAACCAGAGCGCTATGGGAAGCGTAGACAGCGCCAGCAGCGTCGCCCTGATCCGGTCGGCCGGCCACGCGCTGGAGCGCCGCACGGAACGCAGCCCCCAAACGCCGGCTATGATGGCGATCAGAATGGTTCCTGCTACGAGCACGTGCGAATATTCGGCAAGGCTGCTTAGTCCGCCAACAAGCTTTTGCAGGAAAAGAGTGGGCGAGGTCGGAAGGTTATCCACCTTTCTCAGCGCCATCCGCGTTCCCAATTGGCGGCCATAGTCATACAGGACCGATGACCCGAACACGGCGACGGCTGCCGCAAGTTTGCACACCACGCAGGTTATTGCGGCAGCCA
>Ga0265338_10001911_pt1 | contig 32527 bp, 29 predicted proteins | sample 42126metaG_FD_193579 | JGI IMG/M metagenome (GOLD analysis project Ga0265338, IMG submission 193579) | Rhizosphere microbial communities from Carex aquatilis grown in University of Washington, Seatle, WA, United States - 4-21-26 metaG | ecosystem: Host-associated > Plants > Roots > Rhizosphere...
CCGGCCGGTTTTGTTTGCGAATTAAATTTGACAGCCGCCACCAGCCGTTTATCTTAAACCACTAAATTATGGCTGATATTCCGCAGAACATTCCGGGCGCTCCCACGGGCGCAGTGCCACCGGTAAAAAAGGAAACCGGCAAGGTCCAGCCCAAGAAAGAGACCGTCCGCATCAATTTGCCGCCCAAGCCCTCGGCGGCGCCGACCATCAAACTGCCGACGCTGCCGCCGGGCGGTCCGACCGGCGCTCCCAGCGCCGCGCCCCTGGCCACGGCCAAATCCGCGGCGGCGCCGGCGGCGGCGCCACGCGCCCCAACCTCGGCAGCGGCAGCACCCGTGGCCCAACCCCGTCCCGCTCCGGCGCCCCAACGGGCCGCCCCTGCCGGCGCACCGACGATCGGCGCGCTCGATCGAATTCTGGTCATTGCCGCGGCGGTGGCTGGATTGCTGGCCGTGGGAACCGTGGTTTGGATGATGCTGATCCTCAAAAACGCAATCGTGAGTTGAAATCGGTTTTGATTGCATCATTTCCCGCGCCCAAAACCACATTTGACGTATGGCCTCTCCCTTGATTGTCCCGCTCACCCAGGAAAATTTTGCGCAGCAGGTTCTGCAGTCGCCGGTGCCCGTGCTCGTTGATTTCTGGGCGGAATGGTGCGGCCCGTGCAAAATGATCGCCCCGCTCCTGGATGAACTTGCCGATGAATATGACGGCAAGGCAAAAATCGGCAAGGTGAACATTGACGAACAACAGGCGCTGGCCGCCGAATACGGCATTCGCGCCATTCCCACCCTGTTGCTCTTCAATAAAGGGCAGGTTGCCGACCAGATTGTCGGCGCGCGGAGCAAACGCGATTTCAAGAACAGCCTCGATCGCGTCGCGACCTGACTGCCGCCGGTCCCGCTCAGCGGGGATTATGCCGATCATCGTCTCGCCCAGCCAACTCACGCAACGGGCCGAACTTTATCATCAACTCAGCCAGTTCACGTCCGCCGGCATTCCCATCGTCCGCGCCCTGGAGCAACTCAAACGCAATCCGCCCGCGCTTTCCTTCCGCAGGCCATTGCAGCATCTGCTCGATCAACTTGCCAACGGCGCGACGCTGGCCGAATCACTGCGCCAGATCGACTGGCTGCCGGCGTTCGACCTGGCGTTGATTGAAGCCAGTGAACACAGCGGGCGGCTGGACATTTGTTTCCGCCTGCTCGCCGATTACTACAACGACCGGGCCCGCCTCATCAAGCAGGTGATTTCCCAGCTCATTTATCCCGTCGTGTTGATCCACTTCGCCGCTTTTATTTTTTTTGTCGTGCTTCCGTTCGCCCACTCGCAGTTTAACGCCAGCCTGCCGCTGCTCTTCGCCCGGGCCGCACTCATCCTCTCCCCGCTTTATGGCGCCGTGGTCTTTCTGGTTTACGCCACGCAAAGCCGGCACGGTGAAAACTGGCGCGCGGGGATCGAATCCTTTCTGCGCGCGGTCCCCATCCTGGGCACGGCGCGGCATTATCTTGCCCTGTCCCGGCTCGCCGCCGCGCTCGAAGGGCTCATCAGCGCCGGCGTCAACATCTTCGAGGCCTGGGATCTGGCGGCCGCCGCCAGCGGCTCGGCGGCGTTGAAGCGCGAAGTCACCGCCTGGAAACCGCGCGTTATTGCCGGCCAAATGCCGTCCGAAGCCATGCGCCTCTGCCCGCAATTCCCGGAAACCTTTGTCAATCTCTACGCCAGCGGCGAAATCAGCGGCAAACTGGATGAATCCCTCACCCATCTGCAGCGGTTTTACAGCGAGGAAGGCACCCGCAAACTTCAGGCTTTCGCGCAATCGACGACCTGGCTGGTCTATTTCACAGTTATAGTGTTCATTGCTTACAAGATTATTCAGTTTTACACCGGCCTCTATGGTCCGCATAGCGACCTTTCCAACATCCTGAACGGATTCTAATTCCGCTTGGCACCCCGCACTCCTGCAAATTAACTTCGCCGCATGACCTTGACCGAACTGTTCGCCAACGAGGAACTTCGCCGGAACGAATTTCCCGCCGCCCGCGACAAAATTTTCCTCGCGCATGCCGGGGTCTGCCCGCTGCCGCGCCGGGTGGCCGAAGCCGTCGCCGAATGCGCGCGCGGCAGCACCCTGGGCGATCAGGAGGCGTTTGTCATGCACCGCCTGGGCGACGCGCGCCGGCTCGGGGCGCAATTGTTGCATTGCCAGCCGGAGGAGGTGGCGCTCGTCGGCCCCACGTCGCTCGGGCTGAGCCTGGTCGCCGCCGGGCTGCCGTTTCGCAAGGGCGACAATGTCCTCATCTATCACGATGATTATCCCTCGAACGTTTATCCCTGGATGGCCCTGGCCGGGCGCGGCGTCGAAGTGCGCCTGCTCAACACGCGGGGCCTGGGGGTCATCCGCCCGCAGGATGTGATCGGGCAGGTGGACGAAAACACGCGGCTGGTCGCGCTCGCCTCCTGTCATTTCATCAGCGGCTACCGGCTGGACCACCCAGCCATCGGCAAATGCCTGCGTGAACGCGGCATCTGGTTCTGCCTCGACGCGATTCAGACCCTCGGCGCGTTTCCGACGACGGTCGAGCACGTGGATTTTCTTGCCGCCGACGCGCACAAATGGCTGCTCGGCCCCTGCGGCGCGGGGATGCTTTATGTCCGGCGCGAGCTCCAGGACCGGCTCAACCCGCCGGTTTATGGCTGGCACAATGTGCGCAATCCCGATTTTGTCGCGCAGGAACAAATTGTCTTCCGCAACGGCGCGGTCAAGTTCGAGGCCGGCACGCACAACCTGCTTGGCCTGGTCGGATTGGTTGCCGCGCTGGAACTGGTTTTGGAAATCGGCGTGGAAAACATCGCCGCCGAACTGTTGCGGAAACGCGCGTGGCTGGTGCCGGCGCTGGCGGCGAAGGGTTTTATGGTGTTGAACGCTGGCGCGAAACCGGAAAACGCCGGCGGCATCGTTTCGTTTCACCAGCCCGGCAAGGACCTCGCAGCCGTGCATAAAACGTTGACGGACGCCGGGATCGTCACCTCCCTGCGCACCGACCGCCAGGGACAGCATTACGTCCGCCTCTCGCCGCATTTTTACAATACGGACCCGGAACTGCGGCGGGTGCTGGAATTGCTGTAAGCCGCGCGGAACTCAGATTTCCCGCTGGCTGAAGTCGCGCATCATGGCTTTCCACCAGGGCGCGAGCGATTCATACGGCCGCAACCACGCCTGCCGGTGCAGCCATTCCATCGTGGTCGGGTCGGCCATGATCAGGCGACGTTCCTCCGGAGTCAATTTGTCCGGCCCTTCGGCCAGCACCTTTTCAGCCAGCACGCTGACTTTGGCACTCCCGATGCCGAGGGCGGCCAGCTGCTCGGCATAAACCGGATTGAGCTGCCGTTCAAACAGCAATGTCACGTGAACGGCGTTCATGTAGGGATCGAGCACCGCCTCCGCCAGGCTCGCGTGCGGACGGCGCGGGGTGGTGTCCTCGGTGAGTTCATGGACCTTCATCTGCGAACGCAGCGCGACCAGTTCCGGCGGCGGGGCGGTTTCTTCCGGCGTCAAAAACAATCCAAGCTTGCGCGCCCAGGCGCCCAGGCTGCGCCGGCTGGTAAAAACGCTCAACGGGATGGACAAAACCATGCCGGCGAGCAACGGCGTGAACCACCAGAACAGCGACGGTCCCAGCCACCACATGAACGCCCCCCAAACCAGCCCGATCAATGTGTGTCCCCAATGCCGCCGGGTGGCAAAGGTCCAAGTCGTGCCATCGGCGGTCCGTTGTTGCGACCCCCAGCCCACGCTGACCCCGAGCAGGTTGGTAACGACGAAGCGGGTGTGCCAGAGCATCAGCAGCGGGGCGTGGAGCGTGGAAAACACCGTTTCGGCCACGACGCCGGCGGTTGCTCGGGTCAAACCGCCGAACGCGCGGCGACGTTCCGAATTATACGAAAGATCAATCAGCGCCAGCACCTTTGGCATCATGATGACGACCATGCAAATGACGAAAATCAGCAGGGCATGCGCCGTGCCGCTGAGGTTCAAGTAGCGCGTCAAGGCGTGAACGGCGGGGATATCCGACAGGCCGGTGTGCTCTTGAAACCAGCGAATCCAGTTGAACGTGAGCAAAAACGCCAGCCACAGCGGTCCGGCCAGATACCCGCAAATACCCAACAGCAAATGCAACCGGCTGACCCCGCGCAGCCCGCGGGCAAACAGCACGAGGCCATGCTGCAAATTGCCCTGGCACCAGCGGCGCTCGCGCTGCGCGTTATCAATCATGGCCTGCGGCGCCTCCTCGTAGCTGCCTTCGAGGTCGTAGGCGAACCAGACCTCCCAGTTCTCGCGCAGCATCAGGGCGGCCTCCACAAAATCATGGCTGAGAATCTGGCCGCCAAACGGCTTGCGCCCGGGCAGTTGCGGCAGATCGCAATACTGCATGAACGGCTCGGTGCGGATGATGGCATTGTGCCCCCAGTAATTGCCCAGTTCGCGCGCCCAATAATTCAGGCCCGCGATGAAGACCGGCGCGTAGAGCCGGTTGGCAAACTGCTGAATGCGCCCGAAAAGCGATTCGCTGTTGACCAGGGCCGGCACGGTCTGGATCAAACCGACGGTCGGATGCACCTCCATCAGCTTCACCAGGTCCACGAGCGTTTCGCCGCGCATGACGCTGTCGGCATCACAAACCATGAAGTAGCGGTAGCGGCGGCCCCAGGCATTGAGAAAATCACGGACATTGCCGCTTTTGCGGCCTTCATTGCTCAGGCGGCGGCGATAGTAAATGCGGCCCAACGCATCCAGTTCGCGGATCAAATCACACCAGCGGCGCTCCTCCTCAACCCGTTTGTCCGGGTCGGTGGAGTCGCTCAAAATGAAAAAGTCGAAACGCTCCAGTTGACCGGTTTGCTGGAGCGACTCGTATGTCGCCCGCAAGCCTTCGTAAACCCGCACGATGTCCTCGTTGTAAATCGGAAAGACAATCGCCGTGCTCGTGCCCGCGATGTCCTGGTCGCGGTAATTTTTAAGCCGGGTGATGCAACGCCGGGTGCCGAAGATCCGCAGGAAGAAGCCATAGACGCCGTGCATGCAACCGAGCGCGGCAAACAGAAACAGGATCACGAACAAAACCAGCAGCAGGGTGCGCGAGGCCGACCAGCCGGTGCGCCAGAGCAGGTCGGCAAACAGCCAGGATACCACGCCGGTGAGCAGCACCGCCGAGGAATAAAACAAAAACAGGCGACGGCCGCGCCGGGGCCGCGGGGCGGCCACCACGGAAATGGTTGGGGCGACGGCCATATTAGCGGTAGAGCCGCGTGAACCAGTCCACCACCCAGGACAGGTGGTCTTTCACCTGCTTGATTCCCCCATGGGTGAGCCAAAACCCTCCGATCAGCAGCAGGGCAAAGCCGATCCAGACCAGCACCATCCGGACATACGGTATCCGGCCCAAGTTGGTCAGCGTGGCGATGGGACCGAGGTCCAGCGGACGGGGCGTCATTTTCGAAAGCTGGAAATCCGGGCCGGCGCGCAAAAAGCTCTCGCGCATGGCGCTGACAAATTCCTCCGGCCATGGCCCCGACCGCAGGAACTGTTCCTGCCAGCGGCCCGGCATGTCGGCGAGCAGCAGTGCCAGGCGGCCGCGGGTCGAGAGCGTCTGGTCGCTTCCCACCGGCGACGCCTGCAGCACTTCCGCGAACCATTCCGTCACCAGACGATCCATTTCCTCGGCGGCAAGCTGGGTGGCGGAACGCCTGGGTTCGCCCGGCGCGCGGCGCGCGGCGCGTTCGAGCACGCGCAGCACCAGCTGGCCAAGCAGGGCCTTGTTGCGGACGCGTAGGGCGTGGAAATAATTCTCCACCTTCTCATATGCGGCGTTCCATTCCTCCAGCGGACGTCCTGCCAGCTGCCCGGCGGAAGCGGTCAACGCACCGATGCCGTTCATGGCGGACTCCATTGGTAGGTCCAGGTTTCGCTCAATACGTTGGTTCCCTTCTTCAGCGTGCAGCGCAAGTCCACCGGATCGGGGTTGCCGGACTTGGGTTGCATTTTCAAAATGACGCGCCAGGTGCCGGAAAAGGAATTGCGCAGGATTTGATTGTAATAAATGGTCGCATTCGCACTGCAGTTGACGATGGCCTCGGGCGGATCATTTTCGGAAATGGAGTCGAGGGCCGGCCCGTCAAAATCGATCACGAACTGCCGGCCGTTCCCACCGCTGGCGTCAAGCCCCAGGCGCGTGGAGACCACCTTGTTTTCGGACAGCTTGTCCTTCCCGCCCAGCCAACGCAGGGTGTAGCTGAAGCGGCAGGGCTGCAACGGCGCAGGCTTCTCCCTGGGGTCCCAAAATACCACGATGTTATCGAAACCCTCGTAGTTTGCGCTCAGCTCCACCAGATGCAAATCGCCATCACCCCAGTTGCCGCGCGGCTCGATCCACACGCCTGGCTCCAGTTGAAAAAGGTTGAACAGGTCCTGGTAGGCCGCAAAGGAACGCTCGCGCTGCAACAACCCGAAACCGCGGACATTCGGAGCGGAAAAAACCTGGTGACGCATGACGGCGGGATTGTCGAGCGGATGCCAGAACACCTCGCCGTTGTCCATGCGGACCAGCAGGCCATCGGTGTCATGAACTTCGGGGCGGTAATCATCAAATTTGCGCTCGGAATTTTTCCCGAACCAGAACATGCTCGTCAACGGTGCCCAACCGATGGTTTTGATGGGCAGTCGCGCCACATTCACGGCGTGGACCTTGTTGGTTTCGCGGAAAAACAGCACGGCTTCAATGTCCACGAGGGTCGTGTCACCCGGGCGGATGTTAAATTGATAGGCTCCCGCGCAGCTTACGCTGTCGAGAATGGCGTACAATGTCAATTGCCCGTCGCCCTTTTGCGGCTTGCCCAGCCACCAGTCGGTAAAAATAGGAAACTCCTCCGGGCGATCGGGTTCACCGCAGTCCAGGGCCAGCCCGCGGGCGGATTGCCCGTAATGCTGTCCCTTGCCCAGCAAACGGAAATAGCTCGCGCCGAGAAACGCGCCGACCTCATCCCATTTGTTGGTGTCATTCAACTGGTTTAACAGGCGGAACCCGGCGTAACCCGTGTCCGCGGGGATCTCGTTTTGAATGTGCAAGGCGCGGTAATTGAAAAAATCCTGTACGAAGCGGATGGGCTGCACGTGGGTGGGCGAGAATTCGTAGACATGAACCGGCTCCTGGTAAAGGTAGCCCGGATGAAAAAACTCCACGCGGAAGGGCAGGTCATCCGCCGCCCACAAAGCCCGGTCGTGCCGGAATTCAATCTCGCGGTACTTGTCGTAATCAAGATTCTCCTGCCGCAAGACCTTGGGCAGGTCAGCGCGCGGCGAATGGAACGGCTGGCGCGCGCGCTCGAGGGCCCGCTGAGCCACGTAATCCAGATTGACCTCGGCCGATTCCGCACCGATTGAGACCTGTCCGGCCAACATCCATCCGATGGTTAAAATCAGGTAAATACATCGCCACATCCACTTAATGAGAACCTAAGCTGGCCGATTTTGCAAGTTTAGCCGGGAACTTGAACTTATTGTATATCAACACGTTGCACCTGTGATATGGCGGTTCAGTCCAATGTCTGCCGGTAACGCTTGATGCCAATGGCCAGCATCACGACCAAGAACAGCGCAATGGGCCAAAGATCGGGCGTAATTTCAGCCAAACCGTTGCCCTTCAGTAAAATCCCGCGCACAACGCGCAGAAAATGCGTCAGCGGCAGAGTTTCGCCGATGGCCTGCGCCCAGCCCGGCATGCCGCGGAATGGAAACATGTAACCCGATAGCAACAAAGACGGCAGGAAAAAGAAGAAGGCCATTTGCACCGCCTGCAGCTGGTTTTTGGCGATGGTCGAGAAGGTGATGCCGACGGCGAGGTTGGCCACAATGAAGAGAAAGGTCAGCACCAGCAACAACGGCACGCTGCCGACAATCGGCACGTTGAACAGAAACTTTGAGGCCAGCAGAATTAGAAAGACCTGGATGTAGCCGACCGTGATGTAAGGAATGATTTTGCCAATCATCACTTCCGCCGGGCGCGCCGGCGTCGAAAGCAGGTTTTCCATCGTGCCGCGCTCGCGCTCGCGCGTGATGGCCAGCGCCGTGATAATGATCATGGTCATGGTCAGCATCACGCCCATGAGCCCAGGCACGATGTTATACTGCGTGATATTTTCCGGGTTGTAATGCTGATGGACCACCAGGTTGAACGGCGCCGGGCTCCCCCGCAATTTTGCCAGTGGTCCGGTCAGATCGCGGTCCAACACGGTGGTCGTCAGCAGATTGATGGCCGCAATGGCAAAACCCACCGCGGAAGGATCGGTCGCATCGGCTTCCAGCAGCAGGTCCGGACGCTCCCCGCGCAGCAGCTTGCGCGAAAAATCCGTCGGAATATGCACGGCGAATTGAACCGTTCCCTGCGCCAGCATCTGTTGAATGTCCGCCTCGGACGTGGGTTCGCGGACAATGTCGAAATAACTGCTGTTGTACAATCCCCATACAATCGTCCTCGAAAACACGCTGTTGTCCGCCGAATAGACCGCCGTGGGCAGGTGCTTCGGGTCGGAATTGATGGCATAACCGAAGAGAATGAGCTGCAGCATCGGAATGCCGATCATCATGGCGAAGGTCATCCGGTCCCGGCGCATCTGGATGAATTCCTTGGCCACAATCGCGCTGAACCGCCGCCAGTTGAATTCGTGCAGTTTCACGAAAAATTGTCCTTGGCCGTTTCCATCAGGCTGATAAACACGTCCTCCAGCCCGGATTCAATCTGCTGCCAGCGATTGGCGCCGGCCATCCACGGGCCCACGCTCTGGCGCAGGCGGGCCGCGTCGCGGCCGCTGACGTGCAAGGTGGTGCCGAACGCGACCACCTGTTCCACCCCGGGCCGGCCGCGGATTTTCTTTGCCAGTTCCGGCAGCTCCGGTCCGGTGACCTCCCAGGTCGTCAGCCCGGCGGATCGCACGACCTCCTCGACGCTGCCGCAGGCGAGCAGATTGCCATAGGCAATGTAGGCCAGCCGGTGGCAGCGTTCGGCTTCGTCCATGTAATGCGTGGTGATGAGCACCGTCAGGCCGCTGGCGGCGAGCAGATGAACCTCCTCCCAGAAATCGCGGCGCGCCTTGGGATCCACGCCCGCCGTCGGCTCGTCCAGCAGCAGCAATTGCGGCTCGTGAATGAGGCAGGCGGACAATGCCAGACGCTGTTTCCAGCCGCCGGAAAGAGTGCCGGCCAACTGGCGGCGGCGGGCAGTCATGCCGAGGCGTTCCAGGCTTTTTTCAATGGCCGCCTGGCGGTGCGGCACACCATAGATTTTGGCGATGAAATCGAGGTTCTCCTCGATGGTCAAATCCTCGTAGAAGCTGAACCGTTGCGTCATGTAGCCGACGTTTTTTTTGATTTCGCCGGACTCCCGGCGGATGTCAAATCCCAGGCAACGGCCATCGCCGCCGTCGGGCCGGAGCAACCCGCAGAGCATCCGCAAAAAGGTGGTCTTGCCGCTGCCGTTCGGGCCCAGGAACCCATAAATCTCGCCGCGCCGCACCTGCATCGGAATGTTGTTCACGACGGTGCGGTTGCCAAACCGCTTCGTGATGCCCTGCACATCAATGACGAGGTCGGAATCCATTTATTGCAGAGAAGGTTGCAGAAATAAACAAACATCCAACCCCCAACATCCAACATCGAACCTCCAATGTTCCTGCTCGTCGGAAATCATTGGGCATTGGCGGTTCGACGTTGGCAGTTCGATGTTTCATTTCAATTTCACATCCACCGGCTGGCCGGGACGAAGGTCGGCCGCATCGGCGGTGGAAAATATGGCCTCGATCATGAAAACCAGTTTGGCCCGGTTTTCGCGGCTGTAAATCACCGGCGGAGTGAATTCGGCCTGGGTGGAAATGTAATTGACCGTCGCCGGATACGCGCGCGGGCCGCCGTCGAAGGTCACGCTGACCGTTTGACCGGGCTTGATTCGAGGCAACGTCGCCTGAGGCACGAAAAAGCGCGCCTTGAGGTTCGCCGGCGGCAGCAGCACAACCACCGGATTGCCCGCCGCCACCCATTCCCCCTGGCGATACAGCGTGTCATGCACCGGCGCGTTGGTCGGTGCAAATTGCTGCTTTTGATCAAACGACCAGCGCGCCTTGGCCAGCGCGGCCGTCTGTGCCGCCACCTGCGCCTGGTCGGCATCTCGCTGCGCCCGGGCCTGGTCCAGTTCCTCCGCGGAGATGACTCCCTGGTCCTTTCGCAATTGCAGGCGGCGGTCGAACGCGGCTTCAGCAAGCACCAGGCTGGCCCTGGCCTGCGCCAGATTCTTCTCAGCCTGGTCCAGCACCGCAGCCTCGGAACCGCGCTCCAGTTCGAACAACAGCTGTCCGGTCCTGGCCGCATCACCGCGCGCCACCGCCAGATTGGTCAGAGCACCCCCAAGCGGCGCGGCCACATACACGTATTCACCCTCGATGTAGCCTTGAAACACGTTCGCCGCGCCCGGCGAGCAGCCGGCGACAAAAATCGCGGTCAGGGCAAAAACGCAGGCCATCAGAAAGTCACTTCGCCGCCACATCGCCCAAGCAAAGCCCACGCCGCGTGAATTTGCAAGTTTGCGTTACCTCGCCCGGATGATAAAATCAGGCCCTTATGAAAAAGTTTCTTGCTTGCGCCGTGGTGTTCATCTGTTTCATCTGGAACCTGGCCGCTCAAAACACCAACGCCGGCGCCGCCCTGCCCGACTGGCTCACCCGGCCCCTGTCACTGGCCGACTGCCTCAACATCGCGCTTTCACAAAACGCCGCCATCCTCAAGGCCAAGGACGACCTGGATGCGCAGTATGGCCTGGTGGTCCAGACGCGCGCGGTGGTGTTGCCGCAGTTGTCGGCGAACGGCCAATACAAAGATACCGACCGGAATTCGATTGAAAATTTCCCTGGCCAAACCACCAGCACGCCAAACCAAAACTGGAACGCAGGCCTGCAAATCACACAATCTATTTATCAAGGTGGCAAGCTGATGGCGGCAGTTCGCGCGGCCAAGGTCACCAAGGAGCAAGCTCTGGCGCAGTATCAGACGACGCTCGCAGACATGTTGCTGGTGGTGCGCCTGGCGTATTACGACATTTTGCTCGCAGCGGAACAAATCACCGTGAACCAGGCTTCCGTCAACCTGCTGGAAAAGGAACTGGAAGATCAGCAACGCCGTTACGACGCGGGCACCGTGCCCCATTTCAACGTGCTGCGCGCCAAGGTATCCGTGGCCAATGCGCGTCCGCCCTTGATTCAGGCGCAGAACAATTATCGCATCGCCAAAAACAACCTGTGCAATCTGCTGGGTTACAACCTGCCGCGTGAAATCTGGGACAACATTCCCCTGAACCTGGCTGATACGCTCGATTCGGCGCCTTATCCGGTCAATTTGTCCGACGCCCTGCAGCAGGCGCTGGCGAAACGCCCCGAACTGGTCAATCTGCGCAAAACCGAGGAGTTGCAGAAGCTCAACATCACCGACGCCTCCTCCGGCTACAAACCGAACCTGCAGCTTTTTGCGGGTTATAACTGGGTGAACCGACAATTCAGCACCTCAGGCTCAACCCCCACAACCCCTTCCATCGATGAATATCTGGATGGTTGGAACGCCGGGGCACAGTTGAGCTGGAGCATTTTCGACGGGCTGCTGACCCATGGCAAAGTTGTCCAAGCCAAGGCGCTTTTCGAAAAATCCAAAACCGCCGTGGACGAAGGGGCGCGCAATATCGAACTGGAAGTGCGGACCGCCTATTCCGATTTCCTCGAAGCCCAGGAAGTTCTGGAGTCACAAAAAACCGTGCAAGCCGAGGCCGAGGAGTCCCTGCGCGAAGCCAAGGCTCGCGCCGACGCCGGCACGGGCACGCAGCTCGACGTGCTCGATGCCGAGAATTCGCTCACGCAGGCGCGCAGCACGCAGGCGCAGGCGTTGCACGATTATGACGCCGCGCGCGCCCGGTTTGAACGCGCCATCGGCACGGGGATCATCCAAAAGCCGGCGCCGCCCAGCCCGTGATTTGCCGTGATTTGCCGTTGACGACGATGGCCGTCATGGAGGATTTTGTCGGGCTATGGCAAGAATTCAACGGGCACTGATTTCCGTTTCGGACAAAACCGGCCTGGTGCCGTTCGCGCAAATCCTGGCCCGGGCCGGAATCGAGATTATTTCAACCGGCGGCACAGCAAAAACCCTGCGTGAAGCTGGGCTGGCGGTGAAGGACATCAGCGAGCACACCGGCTTCCCCGAAATGCTCGACGGCCGCGTCAAAACGCTTCACCCCAAAGTCCACGGCGGACTGTTGTTCATCCGCGGCAATGCCAGCCACGAAGCGGCGGCGAAGGCCCATGGCATCACCCCGATTGACCTCGTCGCGGTGAATCTTTATCCCTTCGAGCAAACGGTGGCAAAGCCGGACGTCACCCTGCACGACGCCATCGAGAACATTGACATCGGCGGGCCATCCATGCTCCGCAGCGCGGCGAAAAATCATGAGAGCGTCACCGTCGTCGTCGACCCGCTGGATTATGCCGGGGTCGCGGACCAGATTTCGGCCAACGGCGACACGACGCTGGAACTGCGCCGCAAACTGGCAGCGAAGGTTTTCGCGCGCACCGCGGCTTATGACGGCGCCATTGCCGCGCACCTGCAAAAGGAATTCAAGGCGGCGGCTTCCGGCCTTCCCGCGGCGCTGAATTTTTTCGCCCCGCTGGTGCAGCCGCTGCGCTACGGTGAAAACCCGCACCAGGCGGCGGCGCTTTATGGCGGCTTCAACGATTTCTTCCGGCAGCTGCATGGCAAGGAGCTTTCCTACAATAACATTCTGGATCTGACAGCGGCGGCAAACCTGATTGCGGAATTTTCGGACGACGCCCCGCCGACGCTGGCCATTTTGAAGCACACCAATCCGTGCGGCGTCGGCCAGGGCGCCCAACTGCGCGAGGCATGGGACAAGGCGCTGGCCACCGACCGGCAGGCGCCCTTCGGCGGCATCATTGCCGTCAATCGGTCGCTGGATGGCGCGTGCGCCGAAGCCATCTCGGAAATATTCAGCGAGGTCATCATCGCCCCGGACTTCACCGCCGAAGCGCTGGGAATACTGCAAAAAAAGAAGAATCTGCGGCTGCTGACACTGCTGAAGCCGCCGCTTCAGGCCGGCGCGCTGGATTTGCGCAGTGTCGGGGCAAATTCCTTTTTGTTGCAGGAACGTGACTTGAAAACCGCCGCCCGCGCGGATTTGAAGGTCGTGACAAAACGGCAGCCGACGGAAGCTGAATTCAGCGCCATGCTGTTTGGCTGGCGCGTGGCGAAGCACGTGAAGTCGAATGCCATAGTTTATGCCGCCGCCGACCGGACGCTGGGCATTGGCGCCGGGCAAATGAGCCGCGTGGACGCCAGCCGGATTGCGGTCTGGAAGGCGGGGGAGGCTGGACTGTCGCTCAAGGGCAGCGTGGTTTGCAGCGACGCATTTTTTCCATTCCCGGACGGTTTGATTGCCGCCGCGGAAGCGGGAGCGACCGCGGCGATTCAACCGGGCGGTTCCGTGCGCGACGCCGAAGTGATTGCGGCGGCGGACGGACGAAACATGGCCATGGCCTTCACCGGCACACGGCACTTCCGGCATTAACGGAGGAGCCGGTAAATCAACGCGAACTGGCCGGCGACAACCGCTGCCAGCAGCACCCAGACAAAGGCCTCGCTCAGGCGCAGGCTGCGCTGCCGGGCGGCGGCAATCCAGAACTGAAGTTTGGCCGAACCGACGGTAATCACATCGCCGCTTCTCAGGATTGCGGTCTGAATGGGTTCGCCATTGACCGTGGCCAGGGCGTTTGGCGCGGTGGCGAGCGTGAAACCCTTCTGCCGATCGAATCCCAGCGTGAGGTGCTGATCCCAGATGCCGTCGTCATCGAGCTGCAAATCATTGCCCGTTGCCCGGCCGACGCGGAAAGGAAAACGGCGGGCTGCCGATTGGGCACCCGCCTTTTTCCCCGAGAGAATATCAAACTGAACCATTAAAAGATTCGCCGCGGCACCTGGACCTGATCGTTGGGATATACCGGCAGATCCAGGGTCGGGTCCTGAAGCGCCTTGTCACAATTGACCTTGATGGTCTGACCATTGGAGCGAATGAGCCGGACTTTTGTGTGATTGGCAAAGTCGGTAAAGTCGCCCGCGGTGGTGATGGCCTTGGTGACGGTCATTTGCCCGACGTAGAGCTGGCGGCCGGGAGACTTGACTTCACCGGTAACGTAGTAGACACGATCCCCGGTGTTCACCGTGACCGTGAGATGGCGGTAATACTTCGGCACATAGAGGTTGTAAATTTCGTTCTGCAATTCTCCCGCCGTTTTACCCGCAGCTTGAACATGCCCAATGCTGGGCATGGTGATGGTACCATCCTCCTTGATGGCTTCCGAGTGAGCTTCGATGGGTTCCACCGGGCCGGTCAAGGCCACCGTGACCGTGTCGCCGACATGAAAACGGGCGACTTCGATTCCCGAATAACCCGGGGCCGGCGCGCCATTCATTCCCGGCGGCATGGGGTTGTCGGAAAAGATGGGATCGATCGGCGACGAATAGCATCCGGTTAAAACGATTCCGGCGAATAGCAGACCACAGACTAACAATCCCCAACCCAGCGCTTTCCTGAATAATTTCATTGTTCTTATCCTTGCGAAACGGCGCGCACAATCAATACTTTTGTTTAATACCGGTCAAATCGGTATCTTCGGAATCTTTTCCCTTGTCGGCAGGCTCCTGCGCATCTTCGTTCCGCGTGTAGTAATAGCCACCGTGGTAGTACCCGGTGTAGTAGTAATAGCTCTCATCCTGCGACATATTGATGTTGTTGAGGAGGATGCCGATGAGGTTGCCGCCGACTTTTTCGATCAATTGCTTGGCCCGGATGCTCATGGGCTGCGGATAGCGGCGGTACTGAATAACCTGGATGACCATGTCCACTTCACTGGCCAAAACCGAGGCGTCGCTCACCCCCAGAACCGGCGGGGAATCGAAGAAAATGAAATCGTATCGCTGCTTCAATTCGGCAACCATTTCCTTCATTTGCGCCGAACCGAGAATGCTCATCGAGGTGCTGGGCAGCTTGCCGCTGGCCATGAAATCCAGCATCGCCACGCCGGTGGGCTGGATGATCTCTTCCAGTTTGTTTTGCTTCAACAGATAGTTGGTCAAACCGAGGTTGTTGCCGACATTCAACACCTTGTGCAAGGTCGGGCGGCGCAGGTCAGAATCCACAACCAAAATGCGCTGGCCGGCCTGGGCAAACACAGTGGCCAGATTCACGGTGGTGATGGATTTGCCCTCTCCGGCGCCGGCGCTGACAACAACAATGGTGTTCAGCTTTTCGTCTTTGCGCGAGAACAGGATGTTGGTGCGCAGCACGCGATAGGCCTCGGCATGCGGACTTTCCGGACCTTCGTCCACCAGGTAACCGACATTCTGTGGAATGACACCGAGCACCGGAGCCTGGAACGCTCGCTCGACCTCGTCGATCGTCTTGACGCTGGTGTCCAGATATTCAATGAAAAATGCCAGGCCGACACCCATGATCAAGCCGATGATAACTCCGAGAATGATATTCAATGTCTTGTTGGGTTTGACCGGACTGGCTCCCGGCTCGGCGGGACCGGTGATTTCCACAATGGTGGTTCTGGGAATCTGCAGGTCGAGCTTGGTCATGTCGATTTTGGCGGCCAGCAGTTTGTGAAACTCAATCTTATTTTCCAGCTCGCGCTTTTTTTCCCAATAAGGCTGGCCCTTGATGAAGTCTTCCATGTCCTTTTCTTTGGCCGTTTCAACCATGGCCGTGAGGGCGTCGAGCGCTGCCTTATCCGATTGAGCCTGGTTTTCCATGCCTGCCATGATGCCGGCAACGCGGACGTCAATCTGCCGGTTCAACTCGTCAATCATGGATTGGACGCGGGTGATGTGCAAATCAGCCGGTGAGTAATCGTTGGTCAGGGTGGCGTATGTCTGCTGCGACTCGCGCAACTTGGTCAACAAATCGGACAGGGCCGGGTCTGGATTAACAGTGGGCAGAACATCCTTCAGTTTATCCAGGCTTAATCCCTGAAGCTGGGTCAGTTGTTTCTCCAGCTTCATGTAGTGCGTCTCGCCATCGAGGCGCATGGTATTGTAGTTGCGCACTTGTTCCTGTGAGAGAGTGGGGGTGGGGGTAAGGGAGTTGGGATCGTTGTCATTGACGCCCAATTCCTTGCGCAAGTTGTCCACGCTGGTTTGGATGACCTGGATTTGCTCGTCTTCGGACTTGAACTGTTCCTCCAAAACCTTGATGCCATTTAGGGTGAGATGCTTGCGCTGATCAAGGCGATAAGCCTGATACGCCTGGGCAATGGCATTGGCCAGGCGAGCTGCGTCGTTTTTGTCTTCGCTATAGACGGTAATTTCTATGAGCTTGGTATTGCGCACGGGAGACAAGCTCATCCGCCGTTTGAGAAACTCCATGGTTTCAGGAGTTTTGAGCATTTCGCCGCCATTGTATTTCTTGCCCCAGACTTCGTTCAGGTTAAGGTTTTCGATGACTTTCCCCAACACCACCCGGTCCTGGATGATTTCAAATTCAGTCTGAATAAAATAGGGGTCGTAACCACCTATGGCCGGCATGCCGCCCATGCTTTGAATATCCGTAATATTGTCAGGTTCAATTCTGATCCGGGCCGTGCTGGCATAGGATTCAGGCAAAAGAAAGGTTACCGCGGTCGCCACAATGGCGGTAATAAGAAAAACTGTGATAATGATGGCTTTGCGAATGCGGATGATGCGCCAATAATCCAGAAAGTGCAGTCGATTTTCCTGCTGCGGCTGAGTTTGCGATGAATCCATATGTCTAAAAAAATAATGGAAGCCAGAATACTGACCCGGCTTCCGTCTAAACGTTCAATATCCGGTCTGGCACAGCTGGCTAGTAGGCGGCTGAAACCCCCAAATAAACCCGGCTGCGAGTGTAATCATTTCCCGGAATATCAGACTGTAGATAATCAAGATTGTAGCCGGCTTCAGCAGAAAAATGAGGATTGAAGGCATACGACAGGTTCAGGCCCAGGCTATAATAATCGTCCGCCTGGTTATTGAAAGCCCCGCCGTTGTACACCGAGTGTTGCCAGCGTCCAATGGCCGACCCCATCAGCTTGGGCGTCAACTTTTGGTTGATGGAAGCGTAAACCGTGGAACTTTCCGTAAACATGGCCATTTGGCCTTTGCTGTTAATATTGACTTGATCGGTTGCATTCTCCGTTTGAGTAAAACCAGCTTGCAGGTAACTGCCCGGCAAATAGGTGTAAATCAACGAAAGATCCGCGTATGGATTGAGCGACGTCGAACCGGAGGGATCATTATAATTGTCGGTGTATTGAATTCCTGCCTTGCCGTTAAAGCTTAAATTCGCAAGAAAACTGTGCTGAGCCCCAACATAAGCATAATACGAACGGCTGTTGCGAGTGTCGCTATTATAGATGGCCAGAGTGGTGGGGTTCTGTGCAATCGGCTCGTCGCCCGTGTAATCCGAGAAGCTAAACGCACCGCCAACATAGGCCATGGTGCTGGGCGATACGGACCACTGAAAATCCAACGAAACGTCTTGATCCATGCGGTTCAGCAAACCGGCAAGGCTGGGGTTGGAAAAAGTACCGTTGGCATTCTGATAATCGTAGAAAGTGTTCCCATAACTAAGCTGGGTGCTGAACAATCGCGTCCAAATCGTATTCAGGGTCAACGTGCCGGTATTGCGGATGTTGTTTCCTTCCGTCCGGGTGGGCACGGAAGTATTGGGATCAATCAGTTCCGGCTCCTGTCCAATGACAAACGAATCCTGCGCTCTTGCCCGCCAGCGTTCGGTGAAGGCGTGATCCACCCACAAATCCAACTGATGGCTCTGGTCGATCGGGTCCTGGCCCAAATCCTGCCGCTCCTGGTAATAATACAGCCCGTAAGTGTAGCGTATTCCCAGCTCGGTCTGCTGCAACGCCACATTCAGATCCAACTGGGGGGTAACCTCAAAACCAAAACTGCCCTTGGATTGGGGGGCGGTGGTGTAGTTGTTGTCATAAAACCCCCGCAATGTGCCGGATACATTCCATACTTTGGATGCCGCCATTGGCCCCAAGTCGGGGGCGTACGCCGCCTGAAGGCCGGCTGTTCCAGCGGCAATCAGTCCCACGGAGACAAAAAATTTGTTCATATTATCGCACCGGATGATGATTTTGACCACTTGCGCCTGTTAACATTCAATATTTTTTGAGTGCCAACAACTAATACTTTAAGCTATTCAACCGAGGTTACCAATGAAATAATAACCCCGTCAAAGCAATTTTTCGCTTATCTGGGCACCGAAAAAGCCTTAAAAAAACAGCCCGCTCCGAACTTTTTCATCCGCTCACGCGCTTGCGGGCCAATTCCTTCCGTAACGGTCTTAAGGTTAGAGCGTTGATCAGGTCACTTTGTTCCAGCCAGCCCTTGCGCGCAATGCCCGCGCCCAACTTGAGAAAACCAGCGTGTTCATTCCGGTGTGCGTCCGGATTGATGACGCACTTCACGCCCTTGCTTTTGGCATAAGGCCACAAGCGCCAATCCATATCAAACCGGTGCGGATTGCAGTTGAGCTCAATCCAGGTCCCCGTCCCGGCACAGGCATCAATCACCGCGTGCATATTGACGGGATACGGCTCGCGCTCCAAAAGCAACCGGCCGGTCGGGTGGCCGATGAGGTGGACGAAGCGGTTTTCCGCCGCCCGGATCAATCGCTTCGTATTCTCCGCCTCACTGCCGGCCGGAACGTGCAGGCTCGCCACCACCACATCCAGCTCCGCCAGCAATTCGTCGTCAAAATCCAGCCGGTCGCGTAAAATGTCCACTTCCGTCCCGGTGAGCAGGCGGAAATCACGGCCGCGGTCGGCCAGCCGGTCGTTGATCCTTTTAATTTCCTTGATCTGCTCGCGAACCCGCTTCCCGTCGAGCCCGTTCGCCTGGAAGGACGCCTTCGAATGGTCGGTGATCGCCCAGTATTCCAGGCCGAGTTCGTCCATGTACTCGGCGATTTCCTCAAGCGGATCGTGGCCATCGCTCCACGTCGAATGGTTGTGCAGCGCGCCTTTCAGGTCTGTCCATTCGATGAGCCGGGGCAGTTCGTTCTTTTCGCCCGCTGCAAATTCCCCATGATCTTCGCGCAGTTCCGGCGGCACAAAGGGCAAATCCAGCTCCGCAAAAATCTCCGCCTCGTCCCGGCAAGGCCGGAGCAGCTTCGGATCGCGCGTTTCGGTTTTCGACTGGAACAGGCCGTATTCGTTGAGTCGCAGGCCACGCTGGATCGCCCGCTGGCGCATGACGATGTTATGCTCCTTGCTGCCGGTGAAATACGCGAGCGCAAAGGGAAACTCCTTGTCGCTCACCACCCGCAAATCACATTGGATGCCCCCGTCCAGAATCACGCTCGCCTTCGTTTCGCCCCGAGCCGTGATTTTGACAATGCCCGGCTGAGTGACAAAATATTCGATAACCCCCGCCGGCCGTTTTGAGGACGCAAGCAAATCAACGTCGCCAATGATCTCCTTGACCCGCCGCAAACTGCCAGCCGCACTGCAACGAATCACCTCGGGATGTTCGCGCAAACCATCGAGCAATGGTTCGGCGACGCGCAGCGCGGCGCTCAGCAGGTGTTTCGAAGCATAAGTCCGCCGGCGTTCAATGCCCTCGATCAGATTCGTCTGCGTTTTTTCGCCGAAACCATCGAGCTCTGCAACCTTGCCGTTTTTGCAGGCGGCTTCGAGTTTCTCCACCGAGTCCACGCCCAGTTTTTGATTGAGGGCCTGGATTTTCTTCGGCCCCAGTCCGGGAATTTCGAGCATTTCAATCAAACCCGGCGGAATCGAAGCCTTTAACTCGTTGTAATAAGCCAGCTTGCCGGTCTCAACCAGCTCGGTGATTTTTTGCTCCAGCGCTTCGCCGATTCCCTTGATTTCTCCCAACCGCTTTTCCGCGACGATTTTTTCCAAGGGTTCCTCCAGATTCTCCACGGTCCGCGCGGCATTCGAATAAGCACGCGTCTTGAACGGATTCTCCCCCTTCAGCTCCAACAAGGTTCCGATTTCGGCCAAAATTCCTGCAACTTGCTCTTTATCCATGCGCCAGAATATAAGCACGTTCGGATAAGTTCAAAAGCGAAAGAATGTGCCGACACGACCCTGTTCCCGGCCTGAAAAATGCTTCTTTGCCAACGATATTCGAAGGATTGACAGCGCCCGTTGTTGTGATTAGCTATGTTAAGCTTTTGGGAAGGGTTCATTCCATCGGATTGAAGCTGGAGAAACGGGGTCGCCGGATTTTTTAGTTGAACCGAAAACGAGTGGAAGGAAAACAATGACATTGTTGGGAATAGATTTGGATCTCTCGCAGAAATACCTGCAGGCGGCATTAATGGTGTCGCTGCTGAGCGTCTGGATGCTGGTGGGGCTTTTCTATTATCTCAATCATTACACCAAGCGGGAGTATTTCACTGTCTGGACTGCGGCGTGGTTGTTTTACGCGCTGTGGCTGACCCTCAGTCTCAAATACCCGGAAGCCCCGCTCGACAGTGTTGTCTTCAAGCTCAAGCAGTGTTGTGTGGCCATCTCGGCCGTGTTTCTGTTGTGGGGCAGTTTGCGCTTTCTGAGCATCCCGGTCCCGCAAAGATTATTTGGCCTGTTCATGCTGTTTTTGGCGGTCTGGACTTTCGCCGGCTCTTATGTCCTCTCCAAAGAACTGGATCCCAAAATCAGAGCCCTGGAAATGCAGATCCCGGTTTTCATGCTGCTCGGTTTGGGCAGCGTGTTTGCCGGGGTTTGCTTTTTCCGCTTGCGAAAGAAGATGCCGTTTGTCGGTGCGGGCATGTTGTCGCTGGGTTTCCTGCTTTGGGGCCTCTACCTCGGAAGCTATCCGTTATCCCAGCGGGATGAACACCTTTACAGCGCCGGTTTTTTCGTGGGTGCCGTGCTGCAACTCTTCATTGCCGTCAGCATGATCGTGCTCGTCCTGGAGGAAGTGCGGTATAAAAACGAGCAGGTGCTGGCCGAAATCGCCGCCGTCCGTTCGGAGAAAGAGGCGTTGCAGGTCAAAGTCATCACCACCGAGGAACAATGCCGCAACCTTTATGATCAGGTGCGCCTTACTGAAGGACTCCAAAAGGCTTATGAAGAGCTCCGCCGCACCCAGCAGATGGTCGTGCAACAGGAGCGCCTCCGGGCCTTGGGACAGATGGCCAGCGGGGTGGCCCACGACGTCAACAACGCGCTGTCTCCGATTGTCGCCTATTCGGAACTGCTGCTGAACACGCTGCCGGATTTGCCGGAGGTGTCACGCCATTATTTGCAGACCATCAACCAGGCCGGCGGGGATATCGCTCAAATTGTCGCCCGCATGCGGGAGTTCTACCGCCGCCGCTCCGACATGGAGCAACTGACCCAGGTAAACCTCAACCACATCATTGAAGAGGTCAGCGAACTCACCCGGCCGCGCTGGCGGGATCTTTCGCAGCGTGAGGGCATCTCCATCCAGATTCAATATGAGTTGGACCCTCAACTGCCACCGCTGTTAAGCGACCCCGCCGAACTCCGGGAAGCGCTGATTAACCTGGTCTTCAACGCGGTGGACGCCTTGCCGCAAGGCGGCATCATCACCTTCGTCACCCGTGCCACCAGCCATCCCGCCCCGGAGACGAATGGGGCCTCGGAACGGCAGCTTCAGGTCGAAGTGCGGGACAACGGCATCGGCATGGATGAAAAAACCCGACAACGTTGTCTGGAACCGTTCTTTTCCACCAAGGCCCAGCGCGGCGGCACCGGGCTTGGTCTGGCAATGGTTTATGGCATGATCCAGCGCCACGATGGCACCATTGAGATCGACAGCGCTCCCGGCTGCGGCACCTGCATCCGGCTCACTTTTCCCATTCGGGAAAAAAATTCACAGGCCGGCCGGAGTTCCCTGCCATCGGCCAAACAAAAGCGTTCCCTTCACGTTCTTTGCATTGATGACGATGCCCAGGTCCGGCAACTCCTGACCGATTGCCTCACGCACTTCAATCATCGGGTGATGGTTGCCGAAGGCGGAAAGCAAGGGATGGAATTGTTCCGCACCGCCATGCTCAAAAACCAGCCCTACGAAGTGGTCATAACCGATTTGGGCATGCCCGATATTGATGGACACCATGTGGCCCGGACCATCAAGGCGGAGTCTCCCCACACGCCCGTCATCATGATGACCGGCTGGGGTACGATCATGAAGGAAGACGGAGAAAGCGCTCCGGAAGTGGATGCCGTAGTCGGCAAGCCGCCGCATATGCAGGAACTCAACGACCTCCTTCTCCGGATTACCTCGACGGCAAAAAACAGTTCTTAAACCTTTCCGGCAACCGAAATCTTCCGCCCCGCCGACCGGTCTTTTTCCGTGCCGTTTCCTGCCCGTACCGGTAAGTTCAATTCCATGTCACGGATTGCGAAACGGCCGGTGGCGCTCACCATTGCAGGCTCCGACAGCGGGGGCGGCGCCGGCATCCAGGCCGATTTGAAAACCTTCGCCGCACTGGGCGTTCACGGCGCAAGCGCCATCACCTGTCTGACCGCGCAAAATCCCCGGCACGTCCTCGGCGTCGAACCGTGTTCACCCAGATTGGTGCGGCAACAAATCGAAGCCGTGTTCGAAGAATTGTCTCCGGCGGCGGTAAAAACCGGGATGTTGTTCTCGGTGGAGATCATCCGCGCCGTGGCTGGCTTTCTGAGCCGGAAACCGCGGACCCCGCTCGTGGTGGATCCGGTCATGATTTCAACCAGCGGCGCGGCCTTGCTGAAACCGGTTGCGATCAAAACCTTGCGGGAGCGCCTGCTCCCGCTGGCCACCCTCGTCACCCCCAACCTCGACGAAACGGCAATACTGACCGGACGCAAAATCGGCTCGGTCGAAAACATGCGGACGGCGGCGCGGGAAATCCAGGCCCGCTTCGGCTGTGCCGTCCTGGTCAAAGGCGGCCATTTGCGCGGAATGCGCGAAGCGGTGGACATTTTTTTTGACGGCCGGAGGGAACTGTTGCTGAGCGCGCCCTTTGTCCGGGGCGTTTCCACGCACGGGACGGGCTGCACTTATTCGGCGGCCATCACCGCGGCGCTGGCCCTGGGCCACGAGCTGCCGCGCGCGGTTGCCATCGGCAAACGCCACGTGACCGCCGCCATCCGGCGGAGCTGTCGGATCGGAAAACATTTCGCGCTCGGACATTTTGCCTGAGTGGCGCAAACCCTCATGGCCGCCGCAAGCGGAAGAATTGATTGTGGTTCGTCACGTTCAGAACCAGATAATTTTCATTGTTCGTCACACCGGGACCTGGGCTGTTGGCATTCCAAACCACCGGCGAAATCAAGCTGGCCGTGGATTCGAGGATGAATCCCGTTGGATAAACCGGCCATTTCAGGACAAGGTTTGTGCCGGGATTGGTAACGTTCAATGACAGCGAGAAGAACTCAAAGGCGAGCGCATAGGTCTCGCCGGCGCTGACGTAAGTGCCGCCCTTTTTCAACACCTGCAAATCGTACCGCCCCGGCGGCAGCAGCGGCACGAACAGATGCTGGACGTTGTCCACGACGCTGGTGCAGCCGGCGACGAGATTGCTGTTGGCGACGTTGTATAAAAACAGGCCGAGGTTGTTGATGGCCGGCTGATTTCGTTGACGGTTCCAAACGAGCGTCGCCGTCGCCGTGAACGGGGCGCCGCTGATGCCGTTGGTGACGTTGAAACAATAATGGTTCACCCCGTCGAACGCGGAACTGCTGGTGTTGGTGTTGAAATCCCAACCGCTCAAGGTGCTGACCGTGCCGCTGGCCCGGGTGGGGGGATGTGCCCCACCGGTGGAAACGCTGTTGGAAACCACATACCCGTGCCTGCCCCCGGCGAGCTGCTCGTAGGAATTGAAAACATTCAAAACGCCCGCGCCGTATAGCGGGTTGAGCGGCGAGGAAGGGCTGTTCGTCCAATCAGCGGGCTTGATGGCACCGTTCAGCAGCAACGCTTTCACCGTGCGGATGTCCGCGGCGGCGTTCGTGCCGCTGCCGCCGTCGCCGCGCAACCCGGCCTGCATCAACACTGCCGCCGCCCCGGCCACATACGGCGTGGAATAGCTTGTTTCACCAGCCGGGGCCATGATATCCGGCTTGGCCCGGCCATTGTCCGGCGTCGGCCCAGCACTGGAACTGCCGCCGTAAGCACCCACCCCAATGCCATTATAACCTGTCGCCGGCGGGCTTACCGCCCCGCCATTCCCCGCGCCCGAGACGAAAAGCGTGTTGTACTGGGCGGCGTAATTGTCATAGGCCGTATCAATCGCCCCTTGTTCATTGGTCGAGACATGAGAGTAATCCGAATTCAGAAAAATGAAGCTTTGGCTTACCACCGGATCGTTGATGTTGGCGGAGGGCAACGACGCGGTGTAATTGGTGGCGGAGCCAATGACGCGTCCGGAAACCTGGACAAAATAGTTTGCACTATAACTGTCCACGTGCTCGATATTCGTCGCCACGCCGCCGGGAATGCCATAAAGATATCCAGCCACGGCATCCGCATGACCCGATTCAGCTCCCACGGCATTCGGAAAACTATTTGCCGTACCACTGCTGGAAAAGTAGGTAAAAAGACTCGCCGGCTGCCCGACCCCGCTGGCCGCAGGATTGACCTCCCAATTGGTTGCCGTTCCATATGGCGCCTCCGGCTGCGCCACACGGATGCCCGCCCCATCGACATTGGCCGCCACCGCCCGCAGCAACGTGACCCCGATCGTGTCGAGATCCGAAGCGAAAGCGGCTGTCTGTCCCCAGAATACGAACACCAGCAGGCACGGCAAACCGCGTATTTTATTCATAAGGCTTGAAGCTTTGCTGCAATTTTTATGCCCAGATTCCAACCCCGCCTCTCAAGCCGGATGGGTCGCGGACCCTGGAGGATGATCTTAAACCGCGCCGAAGCCAATCACCGTCATTTCCTTTTTGCACCGGCGCGCTACACTGGCGGCGTGCCTGACACACTGGTCATCAACGAAATCTATCTGAGTTTGCAGGGCGAAAGCTCGTCTGCCGGCCTGCCCTGCATCTTCATCCGGCTCACCGCCTGCGATTTGCGCTGTTCGTATTGCGACACCGCCTACGCTTTCACCGAAGGCAAAAAGATTCCGCTCGAACAAATCCTCCTGAAAGTCCGGGAACTGGCCGTCCCGTTCATGAATTCCGCACTTCGCATTCCGCACTCCGCTCTTCCGCTCGTCGAGCTGACCGGTGGCGAGCCGCTGCTCCAAAGGAATTCCCTGCCGCTGATGAAATCGCTTTGCGACGACGGCTTCACCGTGCTGCTCGAAACCAGCGGAGCCCATGACCTCTCGGCCGTTGACCCGCGGGTGCGGCGCGTCATGGATTTGAAATGCCCCAGCAGCGGCGAGGTCGAACGCAACCGCCGGGAAAACCTTCAGCAGCTGAAAGACACCGACGAGATCAAATTCGTCATCGGGACGGTGGAAGATTACGAATGGGCCCGGCGGCAAATCTCCGAGCATCGGCTGGATGTGGTATGTCCCCTGCTCTTTTCCTGGGTGCATCCGCTCCTGCCGGAGCAACACAACAAATCGCTGAAGCGGGTTCCGCCGGGACAGACACCGATCTCGCGGCGCGATCTGGCGGAGAGAATCATTGCCGACGCGCTGCCGGTGCGGTTCCAGGTCCAGCTGCACAAGATCATCTGGCCGCCGGAACAACGGGGGGTTTAGTGAATAAGAACCGTCAAATACTTGATGTGCTGCGCGATTATGAATCGCACAACATCGTGTTCCGGGATCCCGATGGGTCGTGGCCCATCGTCTGGGAACGCGCCCGCGACGTTTTCGTCTGGGACGCCAACGGGAAAAAATATCTGGACCTGACCGCCGCCTTCGGGGTCGCCGCCGCCGGTCACGGGAACCCGCGCGTCGTCAAAGCCGGGCAAAAGCAAATGGCCCGGCTGCTGCACGCGATGGGCGATGTGCACCCGCCCGCCCGCAAGGCGGAACTCGCCCGCGAATTGAGCCGGATCACCTTCGAACGCTGGACAAAAGCCCCGGACCCGGAACGCCGGACGTCAGCCCCGGCTTCCGGCAAGGTCATCTTCAGCAATTCCGGTTTCGAAGCCGTTGAATCCGCGCTCAAAACCGCCATGCTGGCCACCGGCAAGCACGGCATCGTCGCCTTCACCGGCGCCTATCACGGGCTCGGCTACGGCGCGCTCAACGCCACGCATCGCAAATTCTTTCGCACCCCGTTCCATACCCAGTTGCGTGAGTTCGGCCACTTCGTGCCGTTCCCCTCCCGGCCCGGCGATGTCGCCAACATCGAGTGGAACATCCGCCGGCTGTTCCACCGCGAATGGATTGGCGCCATCCTGGTCGAGCCGGTGCAGGCCCGGGGTGGTTGCAACGTCCCCCCGGAGGAATTTCTGCCGGGACTGAGAAAAATTTGCGATGAACACGGCGCGCTGCTCATCCTCGATGAAATCTACACCGGCTTCGGCCGCACCGGAAAATGGTTTGCCTGCGAGCACAGCCGGGTCGTGCCGGATTTGATCTGCCTCGGCAAGGCGCTCACCGGAGGCTTTCCGCTTTCGGCGTGCGTCGGACGGGCAGACCTCATGGACACCGCCTGGCCCACATCGCGAGGTGAAGCGATTCATACCAGCACCTTCCTCGGCCACCCCGTCGGTTGCGCCATGGCGCTGGCCCAGATCAAGGAAATTCGAAAACGGGATCTGCCCAAACACAGTGCGGAACTGGGCGGATTTCTGCTCCGGGAACTGCAATCGAAAATTCATAATTCAAAATTCAAGGTCGAGGTGCGCGGTTTGGGCCTGATGGCCGGAGTCGAACTGCGCCTGGCCGATGGCCGGCCGGCCACGGAAGCTGTCCTGCACGCCGTCAAGGCCATGCTGCAGCGCGGCTACATTCTTCTGCCCGAAGGCGAACACGGCAACGTCATCAGCTTCGCCCCGCCTTTGACCATCACCCGGGCGCAACTGGCGAAAACCGTCAGCACGCTGGCGGAAGTTCTCGATCAAAGATGAATTATTTCGTTGTAACGTCGTATCGTTAACTCGTTAAATTGCCCCGCCTTCAAGCACTATGCGCAATTCAACAATTCAACGGCTTGGCGATTCAACAAATCTTCAATGAAACTTTCAGAGATGCGGGAACTGCTGACCGCGCGCGGGATTCAATTGACGAAATCCCTTGGCCAGAATTTTTTACATGACGCCAACCAGCTCCATCGCATTGTCGCGGCGGCGGAACTCGGACCCGCGGACAAAGTCCTGGAAATCGGGCCGGGCCTGGGACCGCTGACGGAATTGCTTTTGGCCAATGCCGCCGAGGTGCTGGCCATTGAAAAGGACGCGCGGCTGGTGAAGGTTCTGCAGGAACGCTTTAATGTAGCGCAGGCGTCCCGCCTGCGCAGCGAGCGCGTTAGCGCGAGCAGCGATGCCAGGCTCGACCCCGCCTCACTTCGCTCAGCGGAGACAGGCGGGACGCCGGTCCTACATTTGCTCCACGCCGACGCCTTGGACTTCTTGAAAAACGAGCCGCAAGATTGGAGCGGTTGGAAGCTGGTGGCCAATCTGCCCTACTCCGTCGCTTCAACAATTCTGGTGGAGCTGGCACAATCGCCCAAACGCCTGGAGCGGATGGTCGCAACCCTGCAACTCGAAGTGGCCCACCGGCTCCGGGCCGGACCCGGCGACGATGACTACGGGGTGCTGACCCTGTTGTTGCAACTCGACTACGAACTGCGCGACTGGTTCAAAATACCGGCCATCTGTTTTTTTCCCGCGCCGGACGTGGACTCGGCCTGCGTGATCTTGATCCGGCGCCAGCGGCCATTTTTGACGGACGCCCGGCGCGCGGCCTTCGTGAAAATTGTCAAACGCGCATTTTCGCAGCGACGCAAAATGATGCTGAAATTGCTGCGCGAAGACTGGCCGGGGGAAAAACTGGCGCGGGCATTTGAAACCTTGAACATTCCCCCGCAGGAACGCGCCGAGAAGTTAAACCTGGAACAATTCGTGGCGCTGACAAATAATCTTCATAACGACGATTGAATCGCAGACCGATGCTGTGGAATACCCGTTCTTAATGGCGCGCTGGCGTTTATAGAAGTTTTGCATAGAATATCGGATTCCTCCAAAATTGCCGCGTGAGCGAAGAAATCTTTGATGTCGTCAATGAGCGCGACGAGGTGATCGACCGCCGGCCGCGCCGCGAGGTTCACGCGCGCGCACTGTGGCACCGCGCCGTTCACGTGCTGGTGTTCAATGCGCGCGGCCAGGTCTTCCTGCAAAAGCGTTCGATGAAAAAGGACACCGCCGCCGGCTTGTGGGATTCGTCATCGTCGGGCCACGTTGACTCGGGCGAGGATTACGATGCCTGCGCGGTGCGCGAGTTGCGGGAGGAAATCGGGCTGGCGGTGGCGGAGCCGCCCCGACGGCTGTTCAAAGTCGACGCCCGCCGGGAGACGGGCTGGGAATTCTGCTGGGTTTACCGCTGCGAGAGCGACGGGCCGTTCCAGTTGCATCCGGATGAAATCGAGACCGGCGACTGGTTTGCGCCGGAAAAAGTCACCGGCTGGCTCGGCGAACGGCCGCAGGACTTTGCGAGCGCGTTCCGGTTCATCTGGCAGAAGTTGAACCGTTAAATTGTTGAATCGTTGAACCGGTTGCCCCGGCGAAGGCGTCCAATTCAACGATTTAACGGAATCGACGGCTCAACGCTTTACTTATGCGAAAAATGGGTTAGTTATTTAGCCATGCAAAATTTTCTGGTTCCAATTGTGGTGGAGCAAACCGGCCGCGGCGAACGCAGCTGGGACATTTATTCGCGCCTGCTCGTGGATCGCATCATTTTCATCGGCACACCGCTGGATGACCAAATTGCGAACATCATCATCGCGCAGCTTTTGTTCCTGCAGATGTCCGACCCCAAGAAGGACATCCATCTGTACATCAACTCGCCCGGCGGCAGCGTCACCTCCGGACTCGCGGTTTACGACACGATGCAATACCTCACCTGCGATGTGAACACCTATTGCGTCGGGCAGGCGGCCAGCATGGGCGCGGTATTGCTCGCCGCGGGCACCAAGGGCAAGCGCTTCGCACTGCCTAATGCGAACATCATGATCCATCAGGTGCTCGGCGGAGCGGAAGGCCAGGCGAGCGATGTCGAAATCCGTGTGAAATACATGCTCAAGCTCAAACAGCGATTGAACGCCATCCTTGCCAAGCATACCGGCCGCGACATTGAGCAGGTGGAGAAGGATTGCGACCGCGATAATTTCATGTCCGCCGAGGAGGCCAAAAAGTATGGCCTGGTGGACCAGGTCGTGCAGTCCCGCAAGGAAATTCCGGGATTGCCGGAGAAAACCTCGGTCGCAAGTTGACCGGCGTGCGCAGCAGGCAATCGTAATTTGTAAACTTCCGTGGCGCGCCCGACCAACATCACCATGTGCAGTTTCTGCGGCAAAACGCACGCGGAAGTGCGCAAGCTCATTGCCGGCCCGGACGTTTACATCTGCGACAACTGCATCATCCTCTGCAAAAACGTCCTCGACCGCGAACTCCAGGTCCAAACGCAAAAGCAGCACCCGAAGTTCACTGTTCCCAAACCGGCGGCCATCAAACGGCAGCTGGATCTTTATTGCATCGGCCAGGACCATGCCAAAAAAACGCTGGCCGTGGCGGTGCACAATCATTACAAACGGATCCAGCCGGAACCGGCAGTGAAAAACGAGGAAGGCGCCAAGGCGCCACCCCCGCCGCATGCCGATGTCGAAATTGAGAAGAGCAACATCCTGATGGTCGGGCCGACAGGCTCCGGCAAAACCCTGCTGGCCCGGACTCTCGCTAAAATCCTCGACGTGCCTTTTGCCATCGCCGACGCGACCACGTTGACCGAGGCCGGTTACGTGGGGGAGGACGTGGAAAACATCATCCTGCGGCTGCTGCAAAGCGCCGATTACGATGTGAAGCGCGCCCAGCGCGGCATCGTTTACATTGACGAAATTGACAAGATCGCCCGCAAGGCCGAAGGCCCGTCCATCACGCGCGACGTTTCCGGCGAAGGCGTGCAGCAGGCGCTGCTGAAAATCCTTGAAGGCACGGTCTGCAACGTGCCTCCCCAGGGCGGGCGCAAACATCCCCAGCAGGAATACATCCGCGTGGACACGACCCATATCCTGTTCATTTGCGGCGGGGCATTCGTCGGTCTGGAAAAAGTCATCCAACGCCGGCTGGGCCGGCACACGATGGGCTTCGGCGCGATTGGCGAGGCGCAAAAGCACGCCATCACGGTGCGCGATGAAATTCTTCAGCATGCGGAACCGGAGGACCTGCTCAACTTCGGGTTCATTCCCGAATTTGTCGGCCGGTTGCCGATCCTGACGACGCTGGCGGAGCTGACCGAAGCGCAGCTGGTTTCCATTCTCACCGAGCCGAAGAACGCGCTGACGAAACAATATGCCAAGCTCATGGCCATGGAAGGCGCGGAGCTGGAATTCACCCCGGACGCCCTGCACGAACTGGCGACGCAGGCGCTGAAGAAAGGCACGGGGGCGCGGGCCCTGCGGGGTTTGATTGAAAAGCTGATGCTTGATTTGATGTATGAAGCGCCGGACAACGGCAGCATCATCCATATCAAAATTACGCGCCCGGTCGTGCTCGGCGAAAGCAAACCCATCGTGCGGCGCAAACAGGACCAGGCGGCGGCGTAAACCAGGATCCGGCTACTCTTTCTTTTTTCCCAATCCCCAGATCAGCCACGCGGCCAGCGCCAGGAGCAGGACCAGCCACCACAGGTAACGCAGTTCGCGCGCGCCCATTTCCACAAACTCCAGCACGGGCGGGAAAAGCAGGATCAGGGCGAGCACCACGATCGCCGCTCCGCAAAGCTTGAAAAAAAAGACCCAGCGCGGATTCATGAATGACCTACGGTGATTGCGCGCGTTGCTTTTGCAGGTCGGCCAGCGGCAGCAGCATGTTCACCCCGCCGCCATTGGCGCCGCCCACCACCATCGGCGCCTTGCCATCCCACTTTTCCACGATCTGCAAATCAATGAACGCCGGGGTCTGCTTGAGCGCTTCGCCGCGAATCCGGATGGATTCCGCGTCGCCCTTGGCCTTGATGACCACGGTGTCCGCTTCAATCTGGGCTTTTTGCTGGGTGAACTTCGCCTTCGCGGCTTCCTGTTCCTGCACCATCTTAGCTTCAATGGCCGTCTCCAGTTCCTTTGAAAGGTCAATGTTCTGGATGACGACGTCTTCCACGTACAACATCGTGCCGATTTTTTCCCGCGCGGCGGCCAGCGCCTTGGTTTTGATCATCTCGCGATTTTTCACGATTTGCTCCGCGCTTTCCAGGGCGGTCACTTCCTTCAGCGCCTCCTGCACGCGCGGGGCGATCAAACTGTCGAATGGATCGCCGGCGTAACCCTGGTAAATCTGCACCACCGAGGCTTCCGGAATGCGATACAGCACGCGCAACTCCATCTTCACCTGCTGCAAATCCGAGGAATAGCAGTCGGCGATCACTTCCCGGGTTTGCTGGCGGATTGTCACCGGCACAATCGCGGTGATGAACGGTGATTTGAAGCCGAAGCCCTCCGGCTTGAACACGGCCGATACTTTGCCCAGCGTGACTTCCACGCCGCGGTATCCCGGCTGCACGATGTAACTGCTCGTGGAGGCGGCGATGACGAGGACAAAAATGATGATGGCGACACCGATCAGTTTGGCAATGGTTTGGGCTCTCATGGACCGAAGATTAGCCCATCAATTCCAGCGAACCAATTACAATCTGCACCGGTAATTACACCCCGATATCTTCATTCCACAATGCCGGTCGCGCGGCAATAAAATCGCGCATGAGCTGGATACAGACCGGGTCCTGCAACACATCCACTTTCACCCCCTGGGAACGGACGTAGGCCTCCGGCCCTTGAAACGCAATGTTTTCGCCGATGACGACCCTTGGGATTTTGTAGAGCAAAACCGCGCCGCTGCACATCGGACACGGTGATAAGGTCGAGTAAAGCACGCAGCGTTGGTACACGGATGCGGCTTGTCGCCCGGCGTTTTCGAGGCAGTTCATTTCCGCATGATGAATCACGCTGCCGCGCTGCACCCGCTGGTTATGGCCCCGGCCGATGATCTGGCCGTCCAGAACCAGCACCGAGCCGATGGGTATGCCGCCGGCGGCCAGACCCTTTTGGGCTTCTTCAATCGCGGCCTGGAGAAAAACGTCCACCCGCGGATTGAAGCAGTTGACCGGTTGGAAGACAAGCCGTCGGAAGGGCGGGTAGTGTCCTAATTTGGCGTTGGAGCGCGGGCTTCAGCCCGCTTCACCGCGCCAATGACAAGGGACGATGAAGCGGCATAAATGCC
>Ga0265338_10001912_pt1 | contig 32527 bp, 22 predicted proteins | sample 42126metaG_FD_193579 | JGI IMG/M metagenome (GOLD analysis project Ga0265338, IMG submission 193579) | Rhizosphere microbial communities from Carex aquatilis grown in University of Washington, Seatle, WA, United States - 4-21-26 metaG | ecosystem: Host-associated > Plants > Roots > Rhizosphere...
GCGCGTCCGGCGGCACGCCGATCTGCTGCAACAGCGCCGGCACGTCAAGCCGGCGGTGGCCATCGATCTTGGCCGCATCGAATTTCAAATTACCCACCACCCGGATCGCTTCGGGCCGGCACCCGATCTCCCGCAGGCGTTCAGCGTCGGCTTCATTCTGCGTGCTGATGCCCGTAAAGGCCGCGAACAGCGGGCGGAACAAAAATCCAAACCGGCGGTAACCACGGTGGGAACGGCTGGAAAGCCGGGCGTTGACCAGGAACAGGGGAATCTTGCGATCGCGTGCGCGCCACAGAAAGTTTGGCCAGATTTCCGCCTCAAAAAGAACAACGGCCACGGGGTTGATGGTATCCAAGGCCCGAATGACGGTTCTCCGCCCATCCAAGGGATAGTAAATTTTACTGATGTGCGGCGGCAAATGACGTCGTAATTCCGCCATGCCGGTCGTCGTGGTCGTTGAAACCACGATTTTCAAGTTGGGCATGCGTGGCTCGAGGGCGCGAATGAGTTGCGTGCACAGATTGACTTCGCCGACGCTGACGGCATGCAGCCAGATCACCTGGCGGTTGGTCAACGCCTGCTTGAGATTCCGGTGGTAATAGCCAAACCGCTCGAAAAAACCGGGAAGCCAGTCGCCGCGCCGCCACATCCGCAGGAAATAATACGGCGTGGTCAACACGAAGAAAAACGTGAATAGAATGTTGTAGAGCGTTCGCACTCCAATGGTAAACAGGACAGTCCCATTTTCCCGCAAACCGGAGCCGCGCGCAAAGAAAATGTTTCAATTCAACCACGAAAGAAGACCAGCCACACCGCCAGCAGCATCGGCAACAGGAACGGCAGCGTGAATTTCCAGATAAATCCCGGAAACGTCGGGGTACGGACGTTTTCGTGGTCGGCGATGGCTTTGACCATGAAATTCGGCCCGTTGCCGATATAAGTGGCCGCGCCGAAAAAAACCGCCCCCACGCTGATGGCCGCCAGATTCAGGGCATTCCCACCCAATAGCTCCCCGATATCCCGGACGCCCGTCGCGCCCGAGAGAGCGCTCAAAAAACTGAGATAGGTCGGCGCGTTGTCCAGCATGGTGGACAGTGTGCCCGTGCCGAAATAGAAAAAGGCCGGCGCCGGTTGCGCGCCCAGCAACACCCGCGCGTGTAAATCGAGCCAGTCCAGCGCGGGTATCATCGTGGCAAAAATGCCGATGAATAAAATGGCCACCTCCCGAATCGGATGGAAATTGAAGCGATTGGCCTCGTGCACGGCTTTGCGGGTGGTCCAGTAGGAACCCGCGGCCGCGGCCAGCAGGATGCCTTCACGCAAAAAGACCGGGTGGTGGATGAACACCGCGCCCAGAATCAGGCCCAAAAAAAACAAATTCGCCAGCCCGTCGAATTTCCAGGTTTCCGGCGCGGTTTCCCGGTGACGGATTTCCCGCGGCGCGCGGAGGAAGTTGCGCCGGTCCACGACGTAAAACATGGCCAGCAGGATTACGACGCCCAGGACCCACATCCGCCAGCAATGCTCCGCCACCCACCAGAAGGGAATCCCTTGCAAATACCCCAGAAACAATGGCGGATCGCCAATGGGCGTCAGGCAGCCGCCCACGTTCGCCACGATGAAAATAAAGAAGACGACGTGGTGCGCGGTGACACGATATTGGTTCATCCGCAGCCACGGCCGGATCAGGAGCATGGCCGCACCCGTTGTGCCCAAAACATTTGCCAGGACGGCACCGATCAGCAGGAAAACCACATTGACCGACGGCGTCGCCTCGCCTTTCACATGGATGTGGATGCCGCCGGCAACCACAAAGAGCGAGCCGACCAGCAGTATAAAACTGGCGTAATCGTGCGCCACATGCAGCACGCGGTCCGGCGCCCGTAACACCAGGAGGTAATAGCCCAGGGTGATGCTGCCGAGACCGAGCGCGATCTTGGGATAATGCCGGGACCACCAATGCGGGGCGAGCAGCGGCGCCAGGGCAATGGCGCCGAGCAACAACGCAAACGGCAAAATCATCCACGGATTGGGCGCCAGGATGTTTTCGCTCATGCACGGGAAGGTTGCGGGGTTGCGGGAAACCAGGTCAAACAGAAACATTCAGTCACTTGACGGCCCGCGTTACCGCTGCGACCTTGCTCCCGCTTGGCGCAAAACGCGACAGCGTCGGCAACAAGCGACTTGTTCGCTGACATCGCGCTCGCTCCCGCCGTGCAGGCCCTCGCACGGCGATTGGAGCATGGCGGAGTGTTGTCCGGTGCCGGCGTCTGCCAGGCGGCCCAGCCGTTCCTCGCCGTTCTGCTCCAGAATATTTTCCCGCGGCGGCCGCTCGTCATCGTCACGCCGGACCTGAAAGTTCAGGAAAGTTTCCAGCAGGATATCGAAACCTGGCTTGCCGTTGGCCGGGAATTGCGGGTTAGGAGTCCAGGGCAAAGGCCGCCGGATGAGACCAGCCCTCGACCCTCGACCTTCGACGCTCGACCGCTTTTTTATCCCGCCTGGGAAGTCCTGCCCCACGAAGGCAAACTGCCGCACGCCGACACCATCAGCGACCGTCTGCAAACGTTGGTGGCTTTGTCCAGCCAATCCACCGCCCGCCATCCGCCATCCGCCATGGTCGTCACCAGCGTCACCGCCCTGCTCCAGCAGACGCTTCCGCCCGGCGAGATTGATCAGCGCACGCGCCGGCTGGAACGCGGAGACAAAGCCAACCCGCTGGATTTGATCGAATGGCTCGAAGCGCAAAGTTACGAACCGGAAGCACAGGTGACCCAAAAGGGCGAGATCGCCCTGCGCGGCGGCATTCTGGATGTCTGGCCCTTGACCCGGCCCTGGCCGGTACGACTGGAATTTTTCGGCGATGAATTGGAATCGCTCCGCCACTTCGATCCGCTCACGCAAATCTCGGGCGAGGAAATATCACAGGTCATCATTCCGCCGGGCGGTGAACTGGGAATATTGAAGTCCAGAGTCCACGGTCCGCAGTCCAAAGCCGGCGAGGTCGCCACCCTTCTGGATTATCTGCCGCGCGAAACCATTTTCCTCCTGTGCGAGCCGGAACAATTAACCGCCCGCGCCGATGAATACGCGCAGCAAATTCCACCGGACGATCCGTTTTTCATTCCGTGGGAGGCATTTCAGCAACAACTCACCACCAGAGAAATGGCGGTGGTGAAACTGGCCGAAACGGGCGATCCCAGTGCGCCATCCAATCCGTCGCCTGCCGATAACCTGCAATCCGCGACCCAATTTCCGCAATTCCAAAGCCTCGACCTTTACCGTCCCCTGGCCGCCCGCGCGCTGGCATTGCCCGTGGTCGAGGCTCAGCGCCATGAATTTTTCGACCAGCTCCATCGCTGGCTGCGGCAGGGCCACGCCGTTCACGTCTTCTGCAACAACGACGGCGAACGCCAGCGGTTTGAAGAAATCTGGGAAGAGTTGGGTCCGGGATCTGGCGTCTTGGATTTGGGGAAAGACGACGGAACCGCGCAAGCCCGGACCCCTGACACCAAGCCCCAGACACGAATCGGCTCGCTCGCCCGCGGTTTCCTGTGCGACGACGCCAAACTCGTCGTCGTCACCGACGCGGAGATTTTTGGGCGTTACAAAATCCAACGACCGCGCCGGTTGAAATCGCCGCACGCGCTCGCCACCCGTTCCGCCCTGGACATCGATTTCACCGAATTGGAGGAAGGCGACCTCGTGGTACATCTCCAATACGGCATTGGCCGTTACCTGGGCCTGAAAAATCTGCCGGCGAGTCCCCGAACCGAAATCCCGGGCCCCGGATCCCAGACCCCGGACGCCAGTACCGAGTGCCTGGTCATCGAATACGCCCCGGCCCATGCCGGCGATGAACCGCCGAAACTTTATGTGCCGGTGACCGAAGCGCATCTGGTCGGCAAGTATGTCGGCGCGGGCAAGGCGCACCCGCCGTTGAACACACTGGGGGGCACGCGCTGGAAAAAGGCGAAGGAACAGGCCGAAGGCGCCGTGCGCGATGTCGCCGCTGAACTGTTGCAAATCCAGGCCGTGCGCGAATCCCAACCCGGCCACGCCTGCAAACCCGATGTCCCCTGGCAGCGCGAGTTCGAAGGCGCGTTCATCTTTGAGGAAACCCCGGATCAATGGCGCGCGATTCAGGAAACCAAATCCGACATGGAAAAACCGAAGCCGATGGACCGGCTGATCTGCGGCGACGTCGGTTTCGGCAAAACGGAGGTGGCGATCCGGGCGGCGTTCAAGGCCGTGATGGATGGCCGGCAGGTCGCCGTGCTGGTGCCCACGACCGTCCTGGCGCAACAGCATTTCAACACCTTCCGTGAGCGCATGGCGGATTATCCGGTGCGCATCGAATTGCTCTCGCGGTTTCGCTCACGCCGCGAGCAGCAGCGCGTCGTCAAGGACCTGGCCAGCGGCGCCGTGGACATCGTCATCGGCACCCACCGGTTGATTCAGAACGACATCACCTTCCAGGACCTCGGCCTGGTCGTGATTGACGAGGAGCAACGGTTCGGCGTGTTGCACAAGGAAAAGTTCAAGCGCCTGCGCACGCTGGTGGATGTGCTGACGCTCAGCGCCACGCCGATCCCACGCACGCTGTATCTGGCGCTCACCGGCGCGCGCGACATGAGCACCATTCAGACGCCGCCGCATGACCGTCTGCCGGTCGAAACCATCGTCACCCAGTTCGACGAGCGCGTCATCCGCGACGCCATCCAGCGGGAACTGAATCGGGGCGGCCAGGTTTTCTTTCTGCACAACCGCGTGATGACCATCCAGCTGATGGCCGACCGGCTGAAACGGCTGCTGCCGCACGCGCGCATCCTCGTCGGCCACGGCCAGATGGACGCGGAGGAACTGGAGGAAGTGATGACAAAATTCGTCAACGGCGAAGTGGACGTCCTGTTGTCCACCACCATCATCGAAAGCGGCCTGGATATTCCGAACGCGAACACCATCATCATCGACCGTGCCGACCGGTTCGGGTTGAGCGATTTATATCAATTGCGCGGCCGCGTCGGGCGTTACAAGCACCAGGCCTACGCGTATCTGCTGTTGCCGCGTCACGTGAGCCTGCTCACCGACGTGCGCAAACGCATCAGCGCCATCCGGCAATACTCCACGCTCGGCAGCGGCTTCAAAATCGCAATGCGCGACCTCGAAATCCGGGGCGCGGGCAACCTGCTTGGCTCGGAGCAGAGCGGCCATATCACCGCCGTCGGTTTCGAGCTTTACTGCCAGTTGCTCAAGCAAAGCGTTTCCTCGTTGAAAGGCGAAAAGGCGAAGCCGCGCGTGGAAGTCAGCGTGAATCTGGATTTTTTGGAACGGACGGATGGCCGGTTGCCGTCGGAAAATGGCAAATCAGCTTCCCTGCCTCACGTTTACGTCACCGAACCCCAGCATCGCATCGAAATATACCGCAAACTGGCGCAAGCCACGGACAAAGCCGCACTGGAAAGTTTGCAAATGGAAGTGCGCGACCGTTTTGGCCCGCTGCCGCCACCGGTGGAATTACTGCTGCTCGTGGCCGAACTGAAAATTCTTGCGGGCGAAAAGGCGGTGACGGTCATCGAGGTCAAGGATGACAAGTTGATGCTGACGCGCCATGCCGATTTCATCACGCTCGGAGGAAAATTCCCGCGGCTCACCAAAAAGCACCCCCAGGCACGGTTGAAGGAAATCAAGCGGCTGTTGTTGGCCATTTGAAATTCGGCGTTGCTCTGCGTGACGCCGACAGGCATTTTCTTTACGGTCCTGTTCGAATCCGGCACTGATAGGAAACCGGCTCCGGGCCGCGCCCGCGCCAGACTCCGTCCGGGTTGCGCTGCAGGCCATCCACGAAAAGCGTGAGATCAACTTCCGGGCGGCCACCCGGCGGAACGCCTGGAGGAACCGTAGTCATCTTGCCTTGAGCCTGGCGCGTATTAATAATTTGTCAGCACGATTGCTCAACCGAACTTCAGAAAAATTCCTTTTAGATATTCCGCTTCCTTGAAGGTTGCCGGGTGATCCGGCGCATGGTGCGTGGTTTTCAGTTCCACAAAACGCCGGCCGGAAGCCACGGCCGCCGACCGCACGGCGCCGAAAAATTCCCCCGCGCTCACGTGCGCGGAACACGAACCGGCCAGCAGCAGTCCGTCGGGCGTAAGCCGGCGGATGCCGTTCGCGGCCAGCCGGGCGTAAGCGCGGATCGCCCCGGCGCGCTCGGCCTCGCGTTTGGCGAGCGACGGCGGATCGAGCACAATCAATCCGTGCTTCCGCGCGTCCCCGCCGGCGAGCCAGTCGAACGCATCCACCTGCACGCATTCGTGGCGGCAGCCGGCAATGGCGGGATCAGCGGCGTTCAACCGGAAATTCCGTTGTGCCGCCGCCAGCGCGTGCGGGCTGAGGTCGAGATCGGTCACGGATTTTGCGCCGCCGCGGGCCGCGTACAGCGAGAAACCGCCGGAAAAACTGAACGCGTTCAACACCTCACGCCCGCGTGCGAGTTCGCCAACCTCATAGCGGTTCTCCCGTTGATCGAGGAAAAATCCCGTCTTTTGACCGCGCAAGATGTCGGCCTCGAAGCGGATTCCGTTTTCCAAAAACACCACCGCCTCCGTCACGGCCGGACCGTGCAGGATTTCACCGTCGTGCCGGCCAGGGCCAGAATGTTCCGCAGCGTGTCGAATATTCCGGCTCAAGCGCAGGACGATTCGTTCCGGCCGCAGCCGTTCACGGACGAGCGTGGTAATATCGTTGAGTTTCGGCAGCCACGCGGCCGTGTAAAGTTTGAGGACGAACGTCGTGTCATACCGGTCGAGCACCAGACCGGGCCAGCCGTCGCTTTCACCGTTGATGAGGCGATACCCGGTGGTGCGGGCGTCAAAAAACCCGTCGCGACGGCGCACGGCGGCATCCAGCCGCGCCGTCCACCACGCGGTGTCCAGCGTTAGCGGTTTGCCGGCGTGCAATACGCGCACACGGATGGGCGAATCGGGATCAAACAGGCCGGCGGCCAAAAATTTGTCCTGGCGGTCGTAGATGACGGCGAGTTCACCGGACACACCGTCACGGTTTTGTTCGCGCACACTGTCGGCAAAAACCCACGGATGACCCGCACGGACGTAATTTTCCGCGGTCGCCGTGATGCGGAGCCGCAGGCGCGGGAGCTTGTCAGCAACAGAGGGATGGGCAGGTGCCTTCACGTGTTAACTGATTTGCAACCACACCGTCTTTAAATAGGCCGGTTCACCGCGGCTGACGGGAAAATCCGGCGGTTGGGGGCAATAATGCTGATGCAGCATTGTCCGTCGCGACTGACGAATGGCGGTTTCGACATCGGCGAGAAATGCCTCCGGCGGCCAGTCGGCGGCATTGGTCGAGGCAAACAGAATTCCCCCCGGCTTCACCAGCGGCAGCGCGGCCGCGACCAGTTTTCCAAAATCCTTTTCCGCGCGGAACACGCCACGCTCCTTCGACTGCGAAAACGTCGGCGGATCGAGCAGCACGGCGTCGAACTGGCGGTCCTTCTTCGCCAGCCGCCGCAACCAGTCGAAGGCGTCGCCGTGAATGAAATCGTGTGCCGTCGGGTCCAGCCCGTTCAACGTGAAATTGCGCCGGCCCCATTCAAGATACTTCTTCGAGAGATCGAGGCTGGTCGTCCGGACGCCTGCCCGCGCCGCCCCGACGGAAAAACCGCAGGTGTAGGCGAAGCAATTCAAAAGTCCCAGGCCCGGAGTCCAAGGTCCAAAGTCAAAATCCACCGCAATATGACCGGTTAAAAGGCGGCGGCGGTTGTCGCGCTGGTCCAAAAACAAACCCACGGAATAGCCTTCGCTGAAACTCAACTCAAAGCGGACGCCATTTTCCAGGATCTCGAACCGCTCCGGCGCGGCTTCCCCCAGGACCCGTTGCGGCGACGCGCCCGCGACCGATGTGCGCCGGACTTGTCGCGACAGGATTTTGTGATACGCACCCCGCGCACCCAGCGTTTCCACCAGTCGCGCCAGCGCTTCGTGCTGATCCGCGCGTAACGGTTGTTCCGATTGTGAGAGCAGAAAATCGCCAAGCCGCTCGACATACCACCCCGGCCAGCCGTCACTGGCGCCTTGAATCACGCGAAAGGCATTTGTCGCTTCCGGCTCAACCACCGCCGCCCGCAACGCCCGGCGCGGTTCCACGTCGAAATTCACCGGCGCAAAAAATTTCACCGGCGCATTGGTAGTTGGGTGCGTGAAGGCAATTTCCACCGCGTGCAAAAAAACGCGCGACGAAGTCGTGCCGCCATAAAGCGTGTCGCCCAGAGTGGGAAAGCCGCTCTCCGCGGCATGAACGCGAATCTGGTGCGTGCGTCCGGTGAGCGGCTCGGCGCTCACCATTTTTAACCCGGCGCTGTGGACGGCAAATTTGGCATCCGCCACCGGTGTGAATTTCGTTTCCGCCACCTCCCCGCCAGGACGGCTGGCATATTTTTCGCCGGTTCGAAGCAGGGTGGTTTTGATCGTGAATTCCCTGGCGGGCACCTTGCGATCGGTGAGCAGCAGATATTTCTTACGGACGCGGCGCTGCGTGAATTGATCCGTGAGCGAGCGGTTGGCGACGGGGGTTTTGCCAAACACGAGCACGCCGCTGGTTTCCTTGTCCAGCCGGTGCAGGATCGCCAGCGTCGACCAGCGCGGATCACGGTGGCGCAACCAGTCGTAGATGCCTTCGCCCGCGTACGGCCCGGGCGCGTGGGTGTTCCAACCGGCCGGCTTGTGAACCACCAGCAGATGCTCATCTTCAAAAATGACGCAGGGCGCCATGGGCGGATGAGAACATTTTTTGCCGGACAAATCAAAGTTTGCCGCGGCGACGGTTGAAAAAACTCGCGGCGGGGCGGTTTGCGCTCCATTTTCTCCGCGTGCATCTGGCCCATTTGCGACTCCGGGACTTCCGCAATTATGCGCGGTTGGACGCGGATTTTGCGCCCGGCTTCCACCTGTTGCTGGGCGACAACGCGCAGGGCAAGACGAACATCCTCGAGGCCATTTATCTGATGGCCACACTGCGTTCGTTCCGCGGCGTCGGCGGCGCGCAAATGATCCGGCATGGTGCGAAAGGCTATTTTGTCGGCGGCCACGTGGTGGGCCAGGGCGCGCGGGAAATCAAAATGTTCTGGTCGGCCAGCGAACGCAAACTGGCGCTGGACGGCCAGCCGGTGAAACGACTGGCCGATTACCTCGGCGTCCTGCGCACGGTGGTTTTTTGCACCGAGGATTTGCAACTGGTCAAGGGCGCCGCGCGGGCGCGCCGGCGGTTTCTTGACCTGCTGCTCGCGCAGACGCAGCCCGGTTATCTGCCCCTGCTCCAGCGTTACATGCACACCGTCCGCGCCCGCAACGCGCTGCTCAAGCAACGCGCCACGGATGAAGCCGCGCTCGACAGTTTTTCACAGGAACTGGTCAGTCTCGGTGATGAAATCATCCGCGCCCGCCGCGAGCTGGCTCCGAAATTCTCCCCGCTGGCCCGACTGGCGTACCGGCGCATCTCCCACGACGCGGAGGAATTGCGCATGGAATACCAGCCGAGCGTGAAGCTGGATTTCGCCGTGGAACTGGCGCAATCCCGCGCCCGGGAACGGACCTATCGCTCCACGCTGGTCGGGCCACACCGCGACGATTTGCAACTGCTGCTCAATGGAAAATCCGCCGCGCAGTTCGGCAGCGAAGGCCAGAAACGCACGCTGGCGATTGCGCTGAAAATGGCACAGGCGGAATTTCTCGCCGGCCTCCAGGGTTCGCCGCCGATTCTGTTGATTGACGATGTCATGGGGGAACTGGACGTGAACCGACGCAGCGGATTCCTGCCGTTGCTCGAACAGGCGCGCAAGGCCAGCGGCCAGGTCTTCATGACCGCCACCGAGGAAAACTGGCCGAGCGAACTCGGCAAGGACCTGCAACGATGGCAGGTGCAGACCGGAACGTTGAAGAAAAACTAACATCAAACATTCAACCTTCAACGCCCACCATTCAAGCGGTTTGTACGACGCTTCAGTCGAAGTTGAATGTTCAAGGTTGGATGTTCAAGGTTTTGCCGTTAAACTCCACCCATGCGAATTTTGTCAGGCATCCAGCCCAGCGGCGCGCTGCACCTCGGAAATTATTTCGGGATGATGCGACCCGCCCTCGATCTGCAGGAACAAGGGGAGGCCTTCTATTTTATCGCGGATTACCACTCCATGACCTCGCTGTTCGACGCGGCGCAACGCCGCCGGAACACCCTGGAGGTGGCGCTCGACTTCCTGGCCTGCGGGCTCGACCCGAAGCGGACCGTTTTCTTCCGCCAATCCGACGTGCCGGAAGTGACCGAGCTGACCTGGATTCTTTCCACGGTCACACCGATGGGATTGCTCGAACGGGCTCACAGCTACAAGGACAAAACCGCCAAGGGCATCGCGGCCAGCCACGGCCTGTTTGCCTATCCGGTGCTGATGGCGGCGGACATTTTGATTTACGACTCCAACCTCGTGCCGGTGGGGCGCGACCAGAAGCAGCACGTGGAAATGACGCGCGACATCGCCATCAAATTCAACGAACAATACGGCCAGACATTCGTGATTCCTGAACCGCAAATCCGCGAGGAGGTGGCCGTGGTGCCCGGCACCGATGGCCAGAAGATGAGCAAGAGCTACGGCAACACGATTGAAATTTTTGGCGACGAAAAGGCCACCCGCAAAAAAATCATGGGCATCGTCATGGACTCACGCACGCCCGCGGAGCCAAAACCCGACGCGGACCGGAACGTGGCCATCCAATTGCTCAAACTGGTGGCGCCGGCGGCGGTGGCAAAGGATTTTGAGGGCCGCCTGCGGGCCGGCGGACTGGGCTACGGCGATCTGAAGCAGGCGTTGTTCGAGCATTACTGGAATTATTTTGCCGAAGCGCGGCAGCAGCGTGCGCAGCTGGCGGTGAATCTGGATCACGTGAATAAAATTCTGGCCGAGGGCGCGCAGAAAGCGCGGACCAAGGCACGTGAGGTTTTGAAGCGGGCACGACAGGCGGGCGGATTGGAATAATTACCCGGAAAGGCGACGCGGTTATGAAAACATTGGTACTGGTCATTTTACTGGTCTGTACGGTCCTGGTGGTCGCCCTGCTTGGATTGGGAGGTCTCGCCGGTTATCTGGCCCATCGGCAAACCGCCCTGTTGTCCCGGCCGCCGGAACATGGCACCGCCTTTCTCATTGAAGCTGACTTGTCTCAAATCCACGGGGACACCAATGCGCTGGTCAAACTTGATGAAGCGTTGCGGAAAAGGTTTTTAAAGCTGGGTGTCAGAATTTTTGTGGAACCCGTTTCCGCATCGCGAATTCGCATTTTGGCTCCGGTTACCAATGCCGTGGACGCCGCCGCCGCCGGCAATCTTCTCTCCCGCGGCGGCATGCTGGAATTCCGACTGGTGCATCCGGACAGCGATACACTGCTGGGACAGGGCAGCGTACCGCCGGGTTACGAAGTGCTCAGGCATGCGGACATCCAATCCAACGGTCAGCCGCAGTTTGAAATTGTCGTCGTTAAAAAGGAGCCGGAAAATGGACTGGCGGGTGATATCATAAAACATGCGATGGTCGTCCGCGGCAAGATGGGTGAGCCGCAGATTTATTTTACACTAAACCCGGAAAGCACCCTCGCCTTTGCCAAAGTGACGCGGGAAAACATCGGCCGGCGGCTGGCGATTGTGTTGGACGGCCAGTTATATTCAGCCCCCTTCATTCAGGGCCCGATTGAATCCGGCGCGGGCCAGATCACCGGCCATTTTGACTCAAAGGAAGCATGGATGCTGGCCAATACCCTGGACAGCCCGCTCCCGGTCCCTATCGCGGTCTTGCAATCAGAAACCTTCTGATTCCGAAAGCTTCAGCCGGTGCGCCGTCGGACCCGATAACGGTTTTAACCAGCCGAGGGCAGGCCGTCTGAACTGAGAGCGGCGATTCCAAGCTGGCATTATACCGGCATTATGGGAATTACTTTTCCGACGTGCGGCGGCGGCGCGCGGAACTCGTCACGACCCTGGATTCGCTGAACCAGGTCCTGGCCGGCGGCGCGCGAAAGCGCGTTGCCGGCGCAAAAAAGTCCGGCCGTGGGCCAAAGTCACCGGTGGATTGGCCGGAAGCGTTTTCTGGCACATGACTTGCAGTATTGTCCGCATGGCCAAGAAAACCAGTTTGTTGAAAATCTCCCCACAAACTCGCGCCTCCGGCGGAGCTGCAAGTCCGCAGCGCCCGTCGCAACCGGCTGCCTTGTGCCTGATGCAGCTCCGCTCGCACGTCATGCGAATCACCATGTCCAAACGCCGGTTGCAAATTGCCATTGAAGATCAGACCGAAGGCGAACTGCCCCAGCCGGTTAAAATCAACCACGCTGACTAAATTTTAGGCACGTCTTCGCGGGCGGGACCGGCCGGACTCTTGTCAACAAACTCGACCTGTTCAAATCCCGCCTGATGCAGAAACAAGGCCAGTTCCAGTCGCGCCCGACCGTCCGCATCGTTCAAAATACCATCCAGCCGGGCCGCCCGGCTGATATCGTCCACGGCGTCCCGGCGGGCGGTTTGCTCGAGGTCCTTGTCGAAAGTGCGTAAAAAGCCCCGCTGCCAGTCAATCACCTGCGTTTGCTTTTCATCCAGATAGGCGTCCATAATGGTTGCGGGCGGCAGGTGCAAGGTGATTTTCCGGCCGGTCACCACCACATCCTCCGGCGCGATGCGTTTCAAGTCAATGCCCGCCTTGACGATGCCGTGCGCGAGCAGGAGCACGCGGTTTTCGCCCTGCACAAACTGCCCCAGCGAGCTCGTCGGCGGCGAATCGAGAATGACCACTTTTTCCAGGACGTACTTGACCGTGACCAGATCGGAAAGGTGCTGGATCTGTTCCACCACGGTGGCGGTATTTTCCTCGTGCGCACCGGAACCGGGCGCCAGCAAGCGGGTCAGCTTGATGCCGAACCAGGCGCCGGCGATGAAAATCAGGGCCACCACCAGGACCCACAAAATCTGTTGCCACCGCCGCATGCCAAAAATCCATGACACGAATTCCCCGGATTGTCACGAAGGGAATTGGGGTTGATGGGCGAAATCCAACGTCACTCCGCAAGCGATTTAGAAACCCGTTGATCGTAGCCGCCGACGTGAGCCGCTCATTTCCCACGAGGGAGCGGACTCCCGCCCGCTACCCCGTAAACTTTGCGCTTTGCACGGCGCGGACAAAAACTAAACTGCGTCCATGACATTGCCCGGATTTCCCGTGTCCCGCCCGCGCCGGTTGCGGCAATCGTCGGCGCTCCGCCGGCTCGTCGCTGAAACCCGGTTGAGCGTTGAGCAACTGGTGCTGCCCTTGTTCGCGCGCGCCGGCAAAAAAGTGCGCCGTCCCATCGAGGCCATGCCCGGAGTCTTTCAGTTTTCACCGGATGAACTGGTCCGCGAAGCGGCCCGCGCCCACGCCCTCGGCGTTCCGGCGGTGTTGCTATTCGGCATCCCCGGCCAAAAGGACGGGAAGGCCTCGGGCGCGTACACAAAAAACGGCATCGTTCAGCAAACCGTCCGGCTGCTCAAAAAGGAACTGCCGTCACTGCTGGTCATCACCGACGTTTGCCTGTGCGAATACATGGCGCACGGCCATTGTGGCGTCGTATCGGGTGGAAAAGTTTTGAACGATCCGACGCTGAAACTGCTGGCGCGCACCGCCCTCAGCCACGCCGAGGCCGGCGCGGACCTGGTCGCGCCCAGTGACATGATGGACGGCCGCGTGGCCGCGATTCGCGCCGAACTGGACCGGGCCGGTTTCACCGACACGCCGATCATGTCGTACGCGGCCAAATTTGCGTCGGCGTTTTATGGGCCGTTCCGCGAAGCCGCCGGGTCCGCGCCGAAATTCGGCGACCGGCGCAGTTACCAGATGGACGCGGCGAACGCGAACGAGGCATTGCGGGAGGTGGCGCTGGACATCCAGGAAGGCGCGGACATCGTGATGGTCAAGCCGGCGCTGGCGTATCTGGATTTGATTTATCGCGTGAAGACCGAATTCGGTCATCCCACCGCCGCCTATTCCGTGAGCGGCGAATACGCGCTGATCAAGGCGGCGGGCGCCCGGGGCTGGATCGATGAACGCGCGGTGACGCTGGAAAGCCTGCTGGCCATGCGGCGCGCGGGCGCGGACATCCTCATCACTTATGCGGCGGCGGACGTGGCGCGTTGGCTGAAGTCAGGCATGGCGTCCGGCGACTAAAGTTTTTGGGGAAATCCCCAGGCGTGGAACCCGGACACGAGGCCAGCCCGGCAGTGATTTCATTTGCCTTGTTCACCCCTGCCGGTTACGCTGAATGCTCCTTTTTTGACCTATGATCGGAACGATTCGCAAGCATTCAAAATGGCTTTGGTGGTTCATTGCCGGCCTTACCATTATTTCATTTATCTACTGGGGTGCCGCCCCGGCAACGCGCAACAGTGGCGGTGGCCGAAGCGGAAGGAGCGACCTGGGCTCCATTGCCGGCCGAAAAGTCACCCCGGAAGCGTATGCCGGCGCCGAGACCGACGTGGCGCTTTATCATTGGTTTCGCTTTCATCAATGGCCGGATCGGGACCCCAATTATTCCGCCGCCGACTGGCAGCGCGAGACGTACGTGCGGCTGTTCCTCGTTCAAAAGGGACAAGATTTGGGCATCAGCATCGGCGACGACGCGGTGGTCACGGCCGCGAACGAGATTTTGAGCACGCCGGGCCTGGCCCAGGCCTTGGGAGTGGACGGCCAGACCGTGCCGATGGATGCTTTTGTAAAGGGGATTCTGCAACCGAAAGGGCTGACGGCGGCGGATTTTGAATTATTTGTCCGGCATGACCTGATCGTTGATCAATTGCGCGAGGCGATGGGCATGGCCGGTGAACTCATCACCCCGCAGGAAGCCGCCGCCGTTTACCAACGCCAAAATCAGGAACTCTCGGCCCAGATCGTTTTCTTTTCCGCGTCGAATTATCTGGCCGGCGTGCCGGTAACCTCCGATGCCGTCGGCCGGTTTTACACGAATTATCTCGCGGAATACCGACTGCCGGACCGCGTGCAGGTCAGCTATGTTGCGTTTTCGGTGAGCAATTTCATGGCCGGGGCGGAACAAAAACTATCTCATACCAATCTCAACGACCAGGTGGAGACCATTTACCGCCATTACGGCACCAACGCGGTGCCGGAGGCGAAAACGCCCGAGGAAGCGATGGAAAAAATTCGGGAACTGCTGATCCAGCAACAGGCGCTGACCGATGCGCGCCAGCAAGCCGATGATTTTGCCAACGCGGTTTTCAACCTGGACCCGCCCCAGCCGGAAAACCTCGCGACGGTCGCCAAACAAAAAGGGCTGGCCGTGCGCCTGACCGCGCCGTTTGGCCAGGAATTTGGTCCGGAGGAATTTGCCGCCCCGGAAGCTTTCACGAAGTCCGCCTTTGGCCTGACGCCGGACGAGCCGCTGGCCGGACCCATTATTAGCCGCGATGCCATCTATATCATTGCACTGGCCAAACAACTGCCCAGCGAAATTCCCCCGCTGAGACAGATCACGGAACGGGTCACCCGGGACTATCAGCTCCATGAAGCCACGTTGCGCGCACAGCAGATCGGAACCAATTTCGTTTTGAAACTCCAAATCGGCCTGACCGTCGGAAGCAGTTTTTCGTCCATTTGCACCGCGGCCGGGCTGCGCGTTGAAAAATTGCCGCCGTTTTCCATGAGCACGGGCAAGTTGCCGGAATTGGGCGGCCACGCCACGCTGGAACAGCTCAAGTCGGTCGCGTTTGCCACGCCCATCGGCCAAGCGAGCGATTTTGAAACAACTGATGACGGCGGTTTTATTGTTTACGTCAAGGCGCAATTGCCCATTGACACCACGGCCATGAACGCCAATCTGCCGCAATTTGCCGCCGCCATCCGTCAGCAACGTCAGCTCGCCGCCTTCTACAACTGGCTCGGACACGCCGCCGTCCGCGACCTGGCGGATACGCCCGTCGCGTCCGGGCAATCGGGGGACAAAGCGCAATAATCCCGGGCCGGCCGTCACCGGCGCCCGCGATGGCGTTTGCGCTGTAACCTCCCCACGCGATTGAAAGCCGAGAGCGTCATCAAACTGTCCGCGCCGGTCACGCGTGAGTTCTGGGAAGTTCCGGTCCTGTTCGAGGACGATCATCTGCTGGCCCTCGACAAACCCTCGGGTTTGCCGACCTCGCCTGACCGTTATGATGCGCAGCGGCCCAACCTGATGACATTGCTTCACGCCGCCATTGCCGCCGGCAAGCCATGGGCGCGTGAGCGCGGACTGGATTACCTGATGTATGCCCACCGGCTCGATGTTGAGACCGGTGGCGTGCTTCTGCTCGCCAAAAACAAACCGACGCTGATCGCGCTGGCCAATTTGTTCGGCGCCGAAAAGCCGCTCAAAAAATATGTGGCGCTGGTTCACGGCTCACCCCGGGAGGATCCATTTGAAATTGACGCCAAACTCGCGTCGCATCCGCTAAAAACCGGCTTGATGCGCGTGGACGCCGAAAATGGCAAGAAATCAAAGACCCGGTTTGAAACGCTGGAACACTTTTCCGGATACACGCTGTTGAAATGCGAGCCGTTGACCGGCCGCACGCATCAGATCCGCGCCCACCTGCGTCACGCCCGTTTGCCGATTATCGGCGACGAACTCTACGGCGGTAAAAAGCTCTGGTTGTCGCGGCTAAAACTGGATTACCGGCTCAAACCCGGACGCGAGGAACGTCCCTTGATTTCACGCGTCGCGCTGCACGCGGAGGAACTGTCGCTGCCGCATCCGGTCACCGGCCAGACCGTGACCATCACCGCGCCCTGGCCCAAGGATATCCAGGTGGCGTTGAAGTACTTGCGCCAATACGCGTTGTAGGCTCGCGATTACGCGAGCCCCGGCGGCAACGAATTTGATTGTGCCGAGCGATTCCAAGGCAAGCAAACCCACAGCGGCGGGTTGGAAGGCTGACAACTAAAAACAACTTGTTCTGGACAGAAGGGAAGAACGGCGTAGCGTCACAGTAGGTCGGGGTTCAAAAACAATGCGCCAAATCAACATGGTTTTCAGGTTCAATCATCCGACTTGTGGTCGCTGGTTTGGCAGTTTGAGCTTTGGATTCGTTTTTCTCCTGCTTGGCGGACTCTTTGCCCAAGCCGATGATGTTGTTTACGTGTCCAATTCGGGCGCGGGCACCATTACGCGAATCGATCCGGGCGGCAACACCTCCCCCTTCGCCTCCGGGTTGACCCGTCCTGAAGGACTGGCTTTTGATGATGCCGGTAATCTTTTCGTCGCAAATTCGGGTGACGGAACGATTTCAAAAATCAATTCCCTCGGAACCGTGTCGACCTTTGTGTCAGGATTGAATGGCCCGGCGGCACTGACTTTTGACCCGGGCGGAAACCTCTACGCGGCCAGCCCGGGCGACCAGACAATCCTGAAAATTAATTCAAACGGGAATCCCTCCGGGTTCGCAGCGGGAATGGCGTTTGATGGCGACGGCGCCTATCTGGCCGCTGACAATGCCGGGAATATTTATGCGAACACCGCCCACTCCGTTGAAAGATTTGATGCCGATGGAAATCGTTCCACCGTCACGAGTGGTTTTAACTTTTTTGAGGGGGTGGCAATTGACGGCAGCGGAAATCTTTACCGGGCCCTCCAAAATGCGGGCAGTGTTGGTTGTTTCGGGGGAACGGGCAGCCTGTTAACCAGCCTGAATGACTACCCTGCCCCTTACAACAATGACTTGTTTAATGCCGCTTTCGAGGATGCACCCTGTGATCTCGCTTTTGACGCGAACGGCAATCTCTACGCCACTTTTTCGAACCTGGTTTTTGATGGAGCCGATGGGACCACCGTTCATGATAACGACGTTCTAATGGAGTTCGGTGTAAGTGGAGACAACCATGTCGTCGCCACCGATATTGGTGGAACGTACATTGCGATTCAGTCCGTGCCGGTTCAGTCCGTGCCGGAACCGGGAATCTGGGCGTTGGCCAGCGCACTGGCGGCGGTCCTATATCTTAGACGGCGGCTTTGAATTTCTCCCAATTCGCCCCAGCATCCGAGTGGAGGCGAATCTCGTTTGGTCCGTTGCCCTCATGGGTGGGGGTGATGACGCGGGCACAGATCAAATCCCAAACGACTTCGGGGAAGATTTCCCGCTCCTCACTCTTCAAACGGCACGTAATGACATGGATGGGCTTCAGCCCTGCCCTGGCTTCAAGAACAAACGCAACGCACTGCTCAAGGCCTTTGACATTGGAAAGATTACCGTTACTGGGACACGCTTCCCGGCCGAACAAAAGGTCGGCGGTGACCTTCAAAAGTTTATCCTTCAACGCGTTCATGGCTCATCCCGCGCATCCTTGCGCCACCAGGCATCCGTGTCGAGAATGAAACCAACCCAGTGACTCAAGAAATCCCCACACCACGTTACTGGACACCGACGCGATAGAAATAAGGGCCTCTGTTGGAGGCGGTAGTGTCTGTGTAAGTCGTCGTGCCGGTCTGGCCGACGATGTTGCTCTGAATGGTTGAGAACGCCGGTCGTGCTTCGAGATTGGTGCTGCTTTGGAGATAGTACACCCGCGTGTTTACGCTTACCCAGCTTACAAGGAGCCCTGCTGGGCTGTTTGTGGCCATGGGACTCAGCATTTTCAGAGCGGATAGAGGATTGGTTGGGTCGGTTCCAACAATCCATTCCTGATAGTTGTTCATGCCGTCGCCATCAGTGTCCGTGTAATCAGCTGAGCCGTCGGTGGGTAAGGCGTACTGCTGGAGCCATGCGTAGGAGATGACAGACGTGGGCGTCTGGTACTCGTAAGCCCCGATATCTACCGTGCCGCCGACGATGCGCGGGTTGCCGCCCAAGTCATTGGTATTGGTAACATAAGCATTGTTGCCCGCGTTGATGCACGGCGAATTGGATTGGAAATGGAAATCGCCACTGACAGGATTCGCAAAGGTTGGTTCATTGGTTATGTTGCCAACGCTGCCATCAAAACCTCCGGGGTCCGGAGTCGTGCAACAATTATCCAGCACGAGCGGGCCGAGTTCACCCAAACTAGTATAATTCGCCCCGCCTTGGGCATCATTTCCATAAATAATGCAATTGATTGCGACACTATCGACAATTCCGTTCATATTGCTTACGACTGTACAATTGATGAGTGTGTCGCCAGCCGACACCTCATCGTAAACATTGTTACCACTTGATAAGCAATTGGCCAGAGTACTCTCAATAGAGCAATACGCGCCCGAATTGCCAGTGAGGACACAATTTGTAGCCATGCAATAATACAGCGCCGTTGCACTGCTAGATAAGTTGTTGGTTAAAACACAGTTGTTCAGAATGCTAAACGCTGCCCCTCCACCTCCATCAGCGGAATTACCAGTAAAAATGCAGTTGCTGAGCGTGCTCGAACTCGCACCGCCACCACTGCTTGCTGAATTATTTATTAGCAGACAGTTTGCCACCAGAGCGTTGGTACTCGCAACCAGCACACTGACAGATGCGCAAAACACGCCGCCACCGAGCCCAGCGGCTCCGTTGGTCAAGGTAAAGCCCACTAACGTAGTGCCATTGGTCAAGTACACGCAGCGATTGGTTCCCCCACCGTCTATCAACGTAACTGTAGCCCCATTGACACTATGCATCACCACTTCGTGGGTCACCACCACACTGGTTGGTGAGCCATCCGGCGCTGCTCGCCCAGCACTCTGGTAAACTCCATTCGTCACAAGAATCAAGTCACCATCCATTGAAGCGTCGACTGCGTTCTGAATATTCGTCGCGGCAGTAGCCCAACTTGTGTAAGGCGATGCCGGACTGGTGTTCTTCACGTTTACGTAACGAACCGCCGCCGAAGCATGGAACAAGAACAGAATATAGAAGGACACGAAGAACTGGAATCGGAGCGATTTCATGCAGGCTTTTGCGAACGTAACGATTCTTACCAGTGGGGTTCTGGAATTCAAGTTTAATCCGCCTACTCCCGACCGCGCGCGAGGCCGTCAAACTCCGCCCAAAACTCCCTGCAACGGATCGCAGCTCGAAAACGCACCATTTACGCAAACACCAAAGAAACTCGCAGCAGGCCGCAGGCGCGCTCTCACGCCACCGGGAATCGTGGCGGTTCTATAAGCCGGTTTTGCACGTTTCTGCAACGCGCCCGATGGTCACGACACCATCCAGTTCAATGCCGCCTTTTGCACGTGTAACCGGTTCTCGGCCTGCGTGAAAATCGTGTCGGCATTGGCCTCAAACGTTTCCTCGTCAATTTCCTTGCCGCGATACGCCGGCAGGCAGTGCATCACCAGCGCGTCCGGCTTCGCCAGCTTGAGCAGCTTCTGGTTGATCTGGTAGCCGCCCAGGATTTTCAGGCGCTCGGCCGACTCGGCTTCCTTGCCCATCGAAACCCACACGTCGGTGTACAGCAAATCCGCGCCCTTCGCAGCCGCCGGCAAATCGTCGGTACAGATGATTTTTCCGCCCGCGCGCTTCACCAGGGCCGCCGGCGGCTGGAATTTCCTGGGCGCGGCGATGCGCAATTCAAAGCCGAGTTTTCCCGCCGCAAACATCCAGGAACGCGGCACGTTGCACGCGCCGTCGCCCACAAACGTCACCACCTTGCCCGCAATCGGCCCGCGCGCCTCCCGGAACGTCATGATGTCCGCCAGAATCTGGCAGGGATGTTCGTCGTCCGTCAGCGCGTTGATGGTCGGGATGCCGGAAAATTCGGCGAATTCCTCGACGTCGCCCTGCGCAAACGTGCGGATGACCGCTCCGTCAATCAACCGGCCCAGCACCCGCGCGGTGTCCTTGACGGGTTCGCCGCGGCCCAGTTGAATCTCGCTCGCATTAAGGAACATCGTCTGGCCGCCCAGCTCGCGAATGCCGACCTCGAAGGAAACCCGCGTGCGCGTGGACGATTTGGAAAACATCAGCGCCCAGATTTGTCCGGCCAGCGGCAGCCGGTCGCGCCGCGCCCGTTCGCGTTTATAGGTGACCGCGTCGCGCAGGATCCTTTCCAGGTCCGCGCCCGGCAATTTCTCCAATGACAATAGATGTTTGGTTTTCAAAAGTTTTGGAATTTTCGCCCAAAGGAACTTATTAACGCAAGTCCGGCGCGCCGTCACTTCTTTTTCTTCGCGGCATTGGCTGCCTGCCAGAGATACCACGCGGCGGTGGTGCGATGCGGCCGCCAGCGCCCGCCGAAGGCGAGCAGGTCCTTCGCCTTGGGCAGGTCGCGCTTTTGGTAGGCACGGCAAAAGCCGGTGCGCACGCCGAAATCGTCCGCCGGCAGGACATCCGGCCGGGCCAGTTGGAAAATCAACAGCATCTCCACCGTCCACCGGCCCACCCCGCGAACTTCCGTGAGCCGCTCAACGATTTCGTCGTCGGACAGTTTCGCGATTTGCCGCGATGTCGGGACGACGCCGGACAGCGTTTTGGCAGTGATGTCGCGGATGGCTTTGATTTTCGCGAAAGAAAACCCGCAGGCGCGGATTTGCGCGTCGGTGACGCGGGCGAGGTCTTCCGGGCGCGGAAACCGGCGTCCGGGAAACAATTTGATGAACCGCCGCAAAATGGTGTTGGCCGCGGTGCCATTGAGCTGCTGGTGCGCCACGGCCCGGACCAGCGATTGGAACGGCGAGCGGCGCGTTTCCGGCGTGAGCGCGCATTTTCCGTGCTCGCGAATCAGCCGGCGCATCACCGGATCACTGGCGGCAAGATGTTTGTGGGCGGCGGAGTTCATCCTTTTAGAAAATTCCCTCTCCCATCCGATGGGCGAGGGAACAGCCGGCGGTATTTCTGCTTTGGTTGAAGGCGCATTCTATCTATGCCGACTCGCGATCCGCGAGAATCGACGCTAGCTCCTCCCTCTCCCAGCGGGAGAGGGCCGGGGCGAGGGAGAAAAGCTGGATCTTTCACGACATTCAATTTTTGTTTGAAGCCACATTTTTCGGCACGCAATAACCTGGCACCGGCTGCGGTGCTCGTTGCTGCAAATTCTGCCAAATTTTATCCCGAATGGCCTGTTTGTCCCGCCTCACATGCGAACTCCAAAACCGTAAAATCTTGATGCCTTGATTTTCCAGAAACGCGTCCCGGCTGGCATCCGTGACCTGATTTTCCGGTGACCCATGCTGAAAGTCATCCACTTCAATGTCCAGTTTTGCGCGGTTCCAAAAGAAATCCAGGATATAAGGCCCGAGCGGATGTTGCCGCCGGAATTTATACCCACTAAAACGCTGGTCGCGCAGCCACGCCCACATCAATCGCTCGCCCCAGGATTCGCGCAGACGCAGATTGCGGGCGATGCGGGTTGCTTTGGGTGCTTGTTTTAACATCGTCCTAAGTAAGCGTTCTCCCTCGCCCTGACCCTCTCCCGCTGGGAGAGGGAACAGTTGGCGGCCACCCTGCGGTCATGAAAGCGCATTCTGGCAACACCGCCTCGCGATATTGCAACAACCGGCCAGTACGTCCCCCTCTCCCAGCGGGAGAGGGCCGGGGCGAGGGAGCATGGCTTGAGAATTTCATGCGAGTGACCTTACCACTTCCTCAATTTTGCCGATGCCTTCGCCGGCTTCCTGCGGTTTGAGGTTCAGCGGCGGCAGCAGTCGCACGATTTGCGTTCCGGCCGGAATCGTCAGCACGCCGGCCGAATGCAGCCGGTTGACCAACTGGACCGCCGCCGTCTGGTTGCCGGACGCCAAGGCCGGGATTTTATCGACCAGCTCCAGGCCGAGCATGAAACCAAATCCCCGCGCGCGCTTGACCACTTGGGGATACGTTGCCGCCAGTTTTTCCAGTTCGCCTTTCATCCAGTCGCCGAGTTTGCGCGCGTTTTCATCCAGCCGCTCCCGTTCGATGACCTCCAATATTTTCAGCGCCACGGCGCAGGCCAATGGCGTGCCGCCAAACGTCGTCGCGTGCGTGCCCGGCCCGAGCAAATCCGCAAATGGCGCGCGCACCCAGAACGCGCCGATAGGAAAGCCGCCGCCCAACGATTTGGCCATCGAAATGCCGTCGGGCAGAAAATCGGAGTTCGGAGTTCGGAGTTCGGAGTTCGGAGTTGCCGCTTCGAGAATCCTTTGGAAACTCTGAAATCTGCCCGTTCGATAATGTCCGCATTGCACGCCGTCCAGGAACAGCAGCAGTTTTTTCTCGTCGCACAACGCGCGCAGGCCCAGCAGGTATTCCGGCGTGGCGGGCGTGACGCCGCCCTCGCCCTGCACGCCCTCCATCAGGATGGCGACGGTCGCGGGTGAAATGGCTGTGCGCGCGGCGGCCAGATCGTTGAACGGCACGTGCCGGAAACCCGGGGTCATTGGTTCGAATCCTTTTTTGACCTTGTCCTGGCCGGTCGCCGCGATGGCGGCCAGCGTGCGCCCGTGAAAGGAATTCGTCGCGGTCAGGATTTCAAACCGGCCCTCGGCGTGGCCGAATTTCCGCGCGAGCTTGAACAGCCCTTCGTTGGCTTCTGCGCCGCTGTTGGCAAAAAAGCATTTGCCGGTGCCGATCCGTTTGACCAGTTCGGCGGCGAGCCGGCCCTGCGGCTCGGTGAAATACAGGTTCGAGACATGAATCAGCTTGCGCGATTGGTCGACGAGCGCCTCGGTGATGGCCGGGTGCGCGTGACCGAGGCAGCACACGGCGATGCCGCCGCCCAGGTCGAGATAGCGCTTGCCCGTGACGTCAAAAACATAACTGCCCGCGCCGTGACTGAGCACGAGGTCAAAGCGACCGTAGCTCGGCACGACGTTCTGGCTGAATAATTGCCGGACCGACTCGTACTGGTTGTGCACGAGCGGCGGCGGCGATGGAACGATTTCTTTCATCGGCGGATTGTATTAACCGCAAAGGAGCGCCAAGGACACAAGAAATTTATTTCTCAGCCTGCAAGGCGTCCCAGGTTTCGAGGTAGTGCGCGCGGACAGCGGCATTCACGGCGAGATCGCGCGGCAGCTTGCACCGCAAAATCAGTTCGTTCACGTCCGCCTTGTCCTTGAGGCGTCGGGATGGACTGCCGGCCCAACTGTCGAGCTTGAGCGAAATCAAATCCTCCAGCGTCACGATCTGGAGTTGTTCGGCGACCTTGCCGGGTTGCGGGAACGGCACTTTGCAGCCGCGCCTCAATACTCTCCCGGCCGGCAGCAAATCAATCATCACACCGTTCCGCCGGTCTTCCACCCGGTCGTGAACTTCAGGCACCCGGTAAAACGGCCCGGTCAAACTGGCCGTGAGAAATTCCACCGCCTCCAGCACGTCCGGCACGACAATATCCACGTCAATCGTCACGCGCGGATAACCGTGTTCCTGCACCGCCAATCCGCCCACGATCAGATGCGGAATCTCATGGTCCGCCAGCACGGTCACCGCCGTCCGGGCGGTGGCCACGATGCCGGAGGTCCCGGTATTCTCGCGCAAAATGTAGGCGGCCTGATTCATCTTTGATTTTTGACTTACGAGCCGGCTGCCGGCCCTCTCCCAATCATAAATCAAAAATCGTAAATCGTAAATGTCAGAGCACGATTTCCGTGCCGACGCCTTCATCGGTGAAAATTTCCAGCAGCACGGCATGCGGCACCCGGCCGTCCACGAAGGAAACCTTTTCCACGCCCGACTGGATGGCGGCCACGGCGCTGTCCACCTTGGGGATCATGCCCCGGTCAATGATGCCTTTCTGCTTTAGCTCGCCAACCTCGCCCGTTTTGAGATGGGGAATGACCGAATCCGGCCGCCGCGGATCGCTCAACAAACCCGGCACGTCGCTCATAAAAACGAGCCGCTGGGCCTTGAGCGCAATGGCCAGCTGCGCTGCGGCGATGTCCGCGTTGCAATTGTAAATCTTCCCGTCCTCACCGCGCGCGGTCGGGCTGATGACCGGCGTGAAACCGCACCAGATGGACTCCTTCAACGGCGCGGTGTTCACCTCCACCACTTCACCCACGTAACCGACGTCAATTTTTTTGCCCGGCTGGTCCCGGTCATCCAGCCAGAGCTTGCGGCATTTGAAAATGTCCCGGCCGGCAAAGCCGACGGGCTTGCCTCCGAGTTCCTTGATGGTTTTGACGATCTCCGGGTTGATTTCGCCCGACAATACGTCGTCCACGATTTTCGCCGTCGCCTCATCGGTGACGCGCTGGCCCTGGACAAATTCCGCCTTCAATCCGGCCTTTTCCATCGCGCGGGTGATGGCCTTGCCGCCGCCATGCACCACCACGGGATTGATTTCAACGGCCTCGAGGAAAACCACGTCCCGCGCGACGCTGGCGCGGACGCTGGCATCGGGCGAATCCATGAAACTGCCGCCGTATTTGACGACGAAGGTGGCGCCGCTGAACCTCAGGATATACGGCAGCGCTTCCAGCAGCGTCTCGGCTTTGGCGATGAGGTCTTGCACGGGCTTATTCCTAGCAGGAAGCCGGGCGAAGGAAAGCGCGTTTCGTCACCACGATTTCACTTTCGTCGGGGCGTGGATTTTCATAGATTACCGGCCGCCATGCCTGAAATTGCCAAGTTTGTAAACAGCGCCGCCGGCACGATCACCCCGGCGATTGCCGAAAAGGTTTTGCGGCAATTGCCGCAGTGGAAACTCGAATTCACCCAGATCAACGCGCCGAAATTTCCCCATCTCGTGGACCAGTTGGAATTTCTGGCCAATGCCGCCGAGGACGCGATCGAAGGCGCCTACAAGGAATTGCCGTATCAAGCCATCGCCCAGTCGGTGTTTGCGTTGCTGTACGCCCACAAAAAAATGGGCATCATCCCGGACAGCATTCTGGAGCTGGGCCGCGCGGACGATTCGAGCGTGGTGCGCAGCGTCCTGATTCAAAACGAAAAGGTGTTTGAGAAATACGCCGGATTGCAGGGCGTCAACTGGCAGCGCATCACCAGTCAGCCGTAACGTCAAGTCGTTGCATTACGATTTACGGGTTGGTTCCAACGGCAGGTGGTCAAAGAACCGGTCAGCTTGCGTACCCCATTCCACCCGGTCTTGACTGTGTTCGCGAACAAAATACGATTCCGGGATGCACCTGAAAAAAACTCAATGGTTGGGGTGGCGGGCGGTCTTGACGTTTGGATTGATGCCCTGGGCGGCGTTCAGCCAGGCAACCAACGTGCCGGCGCAGCCGTATGTGTGGAAGAATGTAAAAGTGGTGGCCGGCGGTTTCGTTCCCGGCATCATCTTCAACCTCACGCAGCCAGGTCTGGCCTATTGCCGCACCGACATCGGCAGCTCCTACAAATGGGATAACGCGGCCAGACGATGGATTCCCCTGACCGATTGGAGCCCGGATTCCAATTTGCAAGGCACCGAAAGTCTGGCGACCGATCCGGTGGATCCCAACCGGTTATACCTCGCCCAAGGCATGTATTCGCGCGACTCCGCGGCCATTTTCCGTTCCCTGGATCAAGGGCAAACGTTTCAGGTGATTGACGTGCCCTTCCACATGGGCGGCAACGAAAACGGCCGCGGCGTGGGCGAACGCCTGGCCATTGACCCCAATGACGACAACCTCCTTTACTTCGGCTCACGATACGACGGGTTGTGGACCAGCCCGGACACCGCGCTGACCTGGCGCAAGGTGGAAAATTTCCCCGTTAAAGGCACTGGCGTTCCGGACCCGAACGACGGCTTCCCCCGGGGTGAACGCGGTGCCGGCCTGAGCTTCGTCGTTTTCGACCCCGCCACCGGCACCCCGGGCAAACCCACCGGAACCATTTACGTCGGCGCAACCGACCACGGCGATGCCCAGCTTTATTGGAGCACCAACGCCGGCGCGACCTGGGGGCCGGTGCCGGGACAGCCAACGAATTTCGTGCCCATCCACGCCGCGTTCGACACGCACGGCATGCTTTATCTGGTCTATGACAACGGCGTCGGCCCGTACGGCGTCACCGATGGCGCGGTGTGGAAGTTTAATCCCCGGAACGGCGCCTGGACCAATATCACTCCGGTCACCGACCCCAACCGTCCGCCGGGAGGTTATGGCGGCCTCGGCGTTGACCGCCAGCATCCCGGTACGCTCGTCGTGGCGTCGCTGAACCGCAAGGTAAAGGACGATGACGATCGCCTCTACCGCACGACCGATGGCGGTGCGACCTGGACGGACATCACCGCCGGCACGCGGCGCGATCCGTCGGCATCGCCGTATCTCATCTGGGGCAAGCCCGGGCCGACGCTCGGCTGGTGGATCGCCACGTTGGCCATTGACCCGTTTGATTCGAACCATGTCTGCTACGCCACCGGCGCCACCATCTGGAACACTGACGACATCCACGACGCAGACCTGGACCAGGACACGCACTGGTCGGTTTGGGCGGAGGGCATCGAGGAAACGGCCGTGATTGATCTCGCCAGCCAGCCCGCGGGCGCGCACCTCGTCAGTGCCTTCGGCGATATCGGCGGTTTTGTCCACGACAACCTGGGCGTCTCGCCGCCAGGCGGGATGTTCCTGCATCCGCTGTTCACCACCACCTACTCGCTCGATTTTGCGGAAAAGAAACCCAACCTCTTTGTCCGGAGCGGCTCGCCGGCATTGCACATCCATGACCGCGCCACCCTGGCATATTCAATCGATGGCGGACACACTTGGAACCCCTTTTCGTCCAGCGAAACCAACACCGGCGGCCGATGGGGTGACGGTGGTGGCCCGCAAGGTGGCGGTGTCGGCTCCGGCGCACTGATTATCTCGGCGGACGGCTCGGTGTTCATGAACACCCTGGATACCGTGCAGATTTCCACCAACCGCGGCGAGACCTGGACGCCCGTGACCGGCCTCCCGCCGGGCGTGCGACCGGTCGCTGACCGCTCCAACCCGGCGAAGTTTTATGCGTTGGACCTTGCGGCTTTGAAAATTTACCGGAGCACTGACGGCGGAGCGACGTTCACCGCCAACGATGTCACGGGTTTGACCAATTCCAATACCAATGCCAGCGATGGTGAAATGCGGCTGCTCGCCGTGCCCGACCGGGAAGGCGACCTTTGGTTCTATGGCCGCGGCCAGTTGTATCACTCCCTTGACGGCGGGAAACGCTTCGAGTCGGTGGCCAACCCACCCGACATCCGTGCGCTGGGCTTTGGCAAGGCAGCCCGGCACTGGGGTTATCCGGCACTCTACGCTGCCGGCTCAGTCAGTGGCCGGGATGGACTCTTCCGCTCTGACAACCGGGGAGTCACCTGGGTGCGCATCAACGACGACCAGCATCAATGGGGCAACCGTTACCGCTGTATTGCGGGCGACCCGCGCATTTACGGCCGGGTTTATGTCGGTACCGATGGCCGCGGCATTCTGTATGGCGACATTGCCAGATGAATTTGAAGTGTAATTTGACGCTGAAAAAGCCATTGGCTGGCATTCGCTCCCGGCATGTCAGCGGGGATCTGAGCGGGTGAAGCCGTTGGAGGCAGATTCGTTTGAACCTGCCGGAAGGCGGGACCGCTCTTCCTCCAAATATCGATGGCAACCGGACCGGCGTTTTTAATGTTTCTGATACCGCTGCTGCATTTCGGGGGAAAGATCCTCAAAATTGACCTTCGTCATCGCCCACCCGCCGCCCGCCGGCGTATAGCTGATAATGATTCCGTCCGGCATCACCCGTTGCACCTCCGCATTTCGGTAGATGGATCCCGTAACGGTCACCAGTGCCGGAGCCGTTTTGACCTGGGCCAATGGACGGGATGGCAATGGCGCCGCGTGTAGCACCAGGGAGGTTTTGTGCATTGCCAATGCCACCGGCGATAGCTTCTTGATTGGCACCGCAACCACCGGTCGGGAGGAGACAACGGGAGCGACAGCCTTGGGCACCGCCGTAATGGGGGCAACCGTAGCATGGACAACCACCGGCGTCGGTGTCACAGGAGCGACTTTGACCACGGCGACAGGAGCTCCAGTCGCAGGTGCGGTGGCCTTGGAAGCTTTCGGAGTTGAAGCGGTAGTAACCGGAGCCGCAACAGCCGGCGTTCGGGCTTGCGGGTGGTCCAGGTCGTACATTTTTTGTTCCAAAGCCACGCGGGCGACCGCCATGTCCAAAGCGTTGGCAGCAGGAGCTGTCGGCGCCGAAGCAGCGTCAACTGTAACGGCGGAAGCCGGTTTGGTTTCGGCTGGCGTGGCCATTACGGATGTGGTGGTAGCTGGCGTTTCGTTCGCAGAAACTTTGGCTGACGGCGCTTCAGTGGAAGCCGCTGCGGCAGGAGCGGCGTCGGTTGCGACAGCGGAAGCGGGTTTGGTTTCAGCCGGAACGGAAGTCACGGAATTGGTGGCAGCCGGCGTTTCGTTCGTCGAAGCAGCGGCAGAGGACGCTTCCGTAACCGGAGCCGTAGCTTCAGTCGAAGCGGCCGCGGCAGGAACAGCGTCAACTGTAACGGTGGTAGCCGGTTTGGTTTCGACTGGAACGGAAGTCACGGAATTGGTGACAGCAGAAATTTCGTTCGTAGAAGCAGAGACAGATGACACCTCGTCAAACGGAGCCGTCGTCGGAGTGGTTGCCACCGGAGCTTCAACACCCGGAGCCGTCGTCGCCGTGGCTTCAGTGGGAGCGGCCGCGGCAGGAGCAGCGCCGGCTGTGGCAGTGGTAGCCGGTTCGGTTTGGGTTGGAACGGACGTCACGGAATTGGTGGCAGCAGAAATTTCGTTTGTCGAAGCAGAGGCAGATGACACCTCGGCTACCGGAGACGCCGTCGGAGTGGTTGCCACCGGGGCTTCAATACTCGGAGCCGTCGTCGGAGTAGCTTCAGCAGGAGCGGCGGCGGCAGGAGCAGTGTCAGTTGTGACGGTGGAAGCCGGTTCGCTTTGGGCCGGAACGGAAGTCACGGAATTGGTGGTAGTAGAAATTTCGTTCGTCGAAGCAGAGGCAGATGACACCTCGGCTACCGGAGACGCCGTCGGAGTGGTTGCCACCGGAGCTTCAATACTCGGAGCCGTCGTCGGAGTAGCTTCAGCAGGAGCGGCCGCGGCAGGAGCAGCGTCGGCTGTGGCAGTGGTAGCCGGTTCGGTTTGGGCCGGAATGGAAGTCACGGAATTGGTGGCAGCAGAAATTTCGTTCGTAGAATTAGAGACAGATGACACCTCGGCTACCGGAGCCGTCGTCGCCGTGGCTTCAGTGGGAGCGGCCGCGGCAGAAGCAGTGGCAGTTGTGACGGTGGTAGCCGGTTCGGTTTGGGCCGGAACGGAAGTCACGGAATTGGTGGCAGTAGAAATTTCGTTCGTCGAAGCAGAGGCAGATGACACCTCGGCTACCGGAGCCGTCGTCGGAGCGGTTGTCGCCGGAGCTTCAACACTCGGAGCCGTCGTCGGAGTAGCTTCAGCAGGAGCGGCCGCGGCAGGAGCAGCGTCGGCTGTGGCAGTGGTAGCCGGTTCGGTTTCGGCCGGAATGGAAGTCACAGAATTGGTGGCAGTAGAAATTTCGTTCGTCGAAGCAGAGGCAGATGACACCTCGGCTACCGGAGCCGTCGTCGGAGTGGTTGCCACCGGAGCTTCCACACTCGGTGCCGTCGTCGCCGTGGCTTCAGTGGAAGCCGCCGCGGCAGGAGCAGCGTCGGTTGTGACGGTGGTAGCCGGTTCGGTTTGGGCCGGAACGGAAGTCACGGAATTGGTGGCTGAAGAAATTTCGTTCGTCGAAGCAGAGGCAGATGACACCTCAGCAACCGGAGCCGTCGCCGGAGTGGTTGCCACCGGAGCTTCCACACTCGGTCCCGTCGTCGTCGTGGCTTCAGCAGGAGCGGTCGCGGCGGGAACAGCGTCGGTGGACGCGGCGGCCGGAGCCGTTGCCGGAGTGGTTGGCGCCGAGACAGTTTGTGGAGTCGTCGCCGGCACGGAGGCCGCAGCGGTTACATTGGTCGTGGAGGCAGTGGACTGTGCCGCCGCCGTTGAATTGGTATCCGTCGGTGGCTGGGCTTGCGAGTGGTCCAGCTCATATATTTTTAGCTCGAACGCCGCGCGGGCAGCGGCCTGGTCCGGCGTGTCATCGGCGCGAGCAGAAATAACAGTCGCCGCAACGACGACGCATAAGCCAAATTGGATTCTGTTTTTCATAAATTTTCTGTCTTCTCCGGCCCTTGCGAGCATGTCCGGGGCCAATTTGCGTGGCCGATGACAGCTGACCGGCATTTTGAATCCGGGAGCCGGTTTTTGAGGATGCCCGAGGGGGATGGCAAATCACACGGTCAGAGAAAGTTCGCCGGTTGAATCTTAATATTGGTGAATGTCCAAATAACATACATCGGCAGCTTCTTGTAATGAAATAGCAGCGGGCCGCTGGTCCGTAACCCAACGGATTTCGGTATGATTGCATAACCGGCAATCTGGGTTAAAATAGACGGTAATGTCACATCCCCATCAGGCTCCAGGCAGGGTTTTTTTAGTCTTATCGAAATTCATTTTGGCGGTGTCGTTGGCCGCGCCATGGGTGTCCTCGGCGCAGACCAACATGACCCTCTATGCCGATTTACTGGTCAACGGCTGGTCGGATGGCAGTTATGGCGTCACGGTGAACTACGGCAATACTTCCCCGGTCCATTCCGGCAGCGATTCCATCAGCGTGACCATCAACGGCGCCTACGGCGGCATGCAGTTAAATCATTCCAGCATGACGAACAGCGCCTTTTCCAGCGTCAGCCTCTGGCTCAACGGCGGATCCAGCGGCGGACAACAGCTCCAGATGTACGCCAATTTGAGCACCGGGGTGCAGAGTGCCCGCTATTATTTGAACACGCCGATGGTCAACACCTGGCAACAATACATCGTTCCCTTGGCGGCCCTTGGCGTGGCAAACGCGACGAACTTTACCGGGTTCGTCATCCAGGACTCCGCCGGCTCGTCCGAACCCACATTTTATGTTGATGACATCCAACTGGTCAGCACCTCGGGACCCGCCCTGACGCACCTGACGGTGAACGCCGGCCAGCCCCTCCGGACGGCGGACGCGCGCTGGTTCGGGATCAATACGCCCAACTGGGACAGCGTGCTGGATACACCGCAAACCATGGCCATCCTGACGAACATGGGGGTAACGGCATTGCGTCTGCCCGGCGGATCCGAGTCCGACGATTACCACTGGCTTTACAACCGGACCGACGCCAACCCCTGGACGTGGCCAACGAGTCTGGCCAATTTCATTCACGTCATCACCAATCTGAACGCGCAAGTGATGACCACGGTGAACTATGGCACGGGGTCTTCGAATGAAGCGGCCGCGTGGGTGGCCTATGTGAATGCCTCGACCACCAACACGCAGTCCCTGGGTGTGGATGCCAACGGGTCCAACTGGCAGACGGCGGGTTATTGGGCTTCCTTGCGCGCGGCCGCTCCCTTGGGGACGGATGATGGCAAAAATTTCCTCCGCATATCGCGGACCGCCCCGCTGGGGTTCAAGTATTGGGAGATCGGCAACGAGGAATATGGCTCGTGGGAAACCGACAGCAATTCCCTGCCCCATGATCCCTACACCTACGCGGTCAGGGCCAGTGGTTACA
>Ga0265338_10001914_pt1 | contig 32497 bp, 22 predicted proteins | sample 42126metaG_FD_193579 | JGI IMG/M metagenome (GOLD analysis project Ga0265338, IMG submission 193579) | Rhizosphere microbial communities from Carex aquatilis grown in University of Washington, Seatle, WA, United States - 4-21-26 metaG | ecosystem: Host-associated > Plants > Roots > Rhizosphere...
TTTTCAGGACATCCACAATGCCGCAGTCCGAATCGGCAATCGAATCAAAAATCCGTGAGGGGGTCCCGGACGCCTAAGCCGGCTTTTAGTCGTGGTTGGGCCACGCGCGAGGAAGTTTGCCGGTGAACCGGTAATCTCCGAAAAGCACGTCGGTCATGCCCAGCCCTTCCGAGCCGGGCAACCAGGCGGCGACGACGGCGTCGCTGTTGGTGAGCGCGGAATTCAGGACCAGGGGGCGGCCGGAGAATAAAATGGTGACGACGGGTGCGCCGCTGGCCTTCGCCTTTGCGACCAACGCCTGATCGTCAGCCGATAAATTCAGTTCGTCGCGGTCGCCTTTCATTTCGGCATAAGGCGGTTCGCTCACGACGGCGATAATGGCATCGGCTTTTTTCAAATCGTCCGCATTCGGCGAAAACATGACTTGTGTATCCGGCGAAACTGCCTGTCGGATGGCCGCAAGCAGGGTCGTGCCGCCGTGCGTCACGTTGCCGCGTCCGCCCTGCCAGTCGATCGTCCAGCCGCCGCACTGCATCCCCAGGTCGTCCGCCGCCGCGCCAACCACGATGAGGTGCCGGATGGTTTTTGCGAGCGGCAGAATGTGTTTTTCATTTTTCAGCAGCACGAGCGATTTGCGCACGCATTCGCGCGCGACCAGACGATGCTCCGGCGAGCCGATGGCGGCGGTGAGCGCTGGATCAGTTGCGGTGTTTTCAAAAAGCCCGAGTTGATATTTGATTCGCAAAATCCGGCGCACGGCATCGTCGATGCGCGCCGATGAAACTTTTCCCTCCACAACCAGTCCCTTCAGGTCATGGATGAACTCGACGTAGTTGTTGGTTTTGCCCGGCCCGTTGGGGATCATGATCATGTCCAGGCCGGCATTGATGGATTGCTCGATGTCGTTTTTGAAATCCGGGGAAAGCTGGTCAATCGCCGCCCAGTCGGAGACCAGAAATCCTTGGAAACCCAGTTCGCCCTTCAACACATCGTTGAGCAGATGTTTATTGCCGTGCATTTTAACGCCGTTCCAGCTGCTGTAGGAGGCCATGATGGAGCCGGTGCCGGCCTTGATTGCGGCCTGGTAGGGCGGCAGGTAAAGTTTCCGCAGGGTCGCCTCGTCGCAGACGGTATTGCCCTGGTCAATGCCGTTGGTGGTGCCGCCGTCGCCGAGGAAATGTTTTGCGCAGGCAAGGACGGAAGTGGGTTCGGCGGAAAGTTTTTTTCCTTGAAAACCGCGCACAGCGGCGGCGCCGAGCTTGGAAACGACCGCGGTATGGTCGCTGTAGCCTTCGTAAGTCCGGCCCCAGCGCGCATCCTGCGGAACAGCGATGCACGGTGCGAATGCCCAGCGGATGCCGGTGCCGGCAACCTCCTCGGCGGTGACGCGTTCGGCGCGTTCGACCAGCTGTGGATCCTGCGTCGCACCCATGCCGATGTGATGCGGAAAAATCACCGCGCCATCAATGTTGTTGTGGCCGTGGACGGCATCAATGCCGTAAATCAATGGGATTTTCAGCCGCGTCTGCAGCGCCTGATTTTGGAATTCCGTGACAAAGTTCAGCCAGTCCCGTGCCGTGTTGCCACTGACGGGATCAGAACTTCCGCCGCTCAGGACCGAGCCCAGAAAATATTTTTTTACGTCAGTCTTGTCCTTCAATGCGCTGGAATCCACCTGCACCATCTGGCCGATTTTCTCGTCAAGGGTCATTTGTGCCAGCAAAGCTTCAACCTGCTGGTCATGCCCGGAAAACGACGGCGCGCCATGGCTCATAATTGTGGTGGTGGAAATCATAATTCCGGTTGAGATGAATTGCAGTACGGCCGTTTTCATTTTTGTTTTTCAGGTTTTAACAGGGGTTCAAGGACTGCGGCGAAAATGGCGGCCTGCCGGGTGAAGCCGAGGTCGTTCGGATGCGAGCCATCCGTGCTGCCTTCGCCGTCGTCGCCCAGGAGGTGTTCGCCGGGAATGTAATAAAGTTTTTTTACACCGGCTTTTTTCAGGCGGTCGAATGCGGCCTTCAATTCCGCGCGGTCCTTCAAATGATACCATTCCATCCGCCCGGCGATGAGAAAAGAGTCCTGCATCGTGCGGTCCTCGACGAGCACGATCGGCACGTCGGGATGGGCGGCGCGGAGTTTGTTCACGAACGGTTCGACACGTTCCTTGATTTCATCGGCGACCATGTTGGGCAGGCAGTCGAGGACATAGATTGATGGATCCAGTTCACCGAGCAGGCCGGCCATTTCCGGTTCCATCTTGCCATTGCCGGAAAAACCGAGATTGATTGTCGGCCAGTCGAACCGCCGGCCCAGAATCGCGCTGTGAACCATGCCGGGGCGTGAAGCCGAAAGCCCCTGCAAAATGGACGTGCCATAAAAGACGATGGGCTTCCTTTCGCCGGCGCCCCAGGGCGGGGCCTTTTCAATGACGGCGTTGGCGGGGATGCCGAGCTCGACGAACTTGGTTCCATTGTAGAGGGGCAGATAAAGCAGGTATTCACGTTTGCCCGGCACGAGGTTTTCGGCCAGCGTCACTTCATTGGTCTGTGCCGTGGGCTGGCCGACCGCGAGCCAGTGCCAATTTTTTTCAGTTTTTACGTAAAGATCCAGCCCGCTTTTGCCGATGGCGGTGGTGTTTGGCAGGTACAGCCACGGCTCGGTCACGGCCCAGCGCGCATGAATTGTCGTTGCGTCGGTCACAAAGCGCACGCACATGCCGGCGGAATCCCGGCTCAAATCCCAGACCGGTTTTCGAACGATGCCTTCTGCCCGGGAGGGCAGACGATCGTAAAAATTCTGGGTGTCACTCCAGCCGCGGCCTTCAACGCCGAGCGGGCGGATGTCGAACCAAACCGGGACGTTGGTTCCAAGACCGGACGCAGGCTGGGCGGTGGTGGACCCAACGGATAACACTGTGAACCAAGCGATAAACAATGAAATCAACAACGCGAGTGGCATGATCGTGGCGGGGTCATTAGGCAGTTCAATCTATAGAGATTGGCGAAAACGGCTTGTCCCCTATTTAAGCGACTTTGCGCTACGGGAGATTATGCGTTAGCTTGTCCACATTCCAGCTCATACGACATTGATATGAAAATTTTTTCGGGTGCCACCCCGATTGTTTGGCGACAGTCAACTCATCGTGGATCTGCCTGCTTTACGCTCATTTTTGCAGCCGTGATATTTGCTGCCGGCTGTGGCAAGAAGGAAGATGCCACGCCTCCGACCAGCACGGGGTCACAACAAACCGCTCAGGACGCATCGCCTTCAAACCCGCCGGCTCCGGTCATCAATCCCCGGCCGGTCACGGTGCAGGTCAACGCCAACGGAGAGGCAAATCTGCAACAGTTGAATCACGCCTTGGTTCTGTTTCGGGTAAGGAACCGCCGGCTTCCAACCAGCTTTGAGGACTTTGCCGCCAATTCGAATCTTCAGATTCCGGCCCCGCCAGCGGGGAAAAAATATGCCTTGAACGCACAAGGCCTCATTGTTTTTGTGGATGCTGCAACCCATTAAAATTCCCGTGAAATTCTCCATCTCATCCAACTCAAAAAAACTTACCATCGGTGGCCGGCAGGAACCAGGGCCCGTCAAATCCGGATTTACGCTGATCGAACTTCTGGTGGTGATTGCCATTATTGCCATCCTGGCGTCCATTCTGCTTCCGGCGCTGGCCATGGCCAAATCCAAAGCCTTGCGGCTGCAATGCATGTCGGGAATGAAGCAGCTCAATTTGGGATTTCCCATGTTTGCCGGTGACAATGATGACAGATATCCTCCAGCAGGTTCTGCCACCGGCGGCGGCGTCCTTTCCTGGGACAGCTGGATTTACAGCTATGTCGGCGGAGGCACGGGAACATCGCAGGATAAAATGGACGAGGGTGTCTATCTGGCAGATGCGCAGGTCGCTGCTGCTTTGGATTTCGCTTTGGGACTCAAGATCATGGCTTGTCCGGCGGACCAGTTTACCAAGGTCAGCTGGGCGATGACCGGCAGCCAGCCTTTTTATGCTCCCCGGAGTTATGCCATGAATAGTTCGGCTGCCGCTTATGGACCAGCTATTCAAATCCCGATCAGTCAAGGACTGCCTGATTTAAACCAGCCCGGTCGCCATGGCGTTGGAATTTATTGGTGGGATGGCTCTGTCTCCACACCTCCTGACTGGAATTCACCCGGTTACAATACCTCGGTCGTGCGTGATCCCGCCGGCACCATCCTGCTGTGCGAACTGGCCAGCAGCATGCAGACCGAGGGGAACATCTGGCCTTGTTGTTGTTGTGGCCCAATCACCTCGGACGGGGCCCCCAATGGCTGGGGCAACATGTACCAGTTTGATACCAGCGCCCCCCAGGATGTGACTTCGCTCTCAGCCAACGGATATAACGAAGGCAGACAATTGTATAAGGCGCATAATAACAGGTTTAATTACGCCTTTCATGATGGTCATGTGGAGACCCTCAGGTATGAACAGACCGTAGGCCAGACAAAATTCATGACCACGCCCAAAGGAATGTGGACCGTGGTGGCGGGGGATTGATCCTTTATTCCGCCGGTTTGTCCCTTGTTTACGCGACATGAAAGTTTAGCCGGATCTGGTATGGTGTGGCTGAAATCTTTGTTTGACCAAACGACCTCTTATGAGCGTTCGATTATTTTGTTTACATGACGATGGGCGGTGTTGTTGTCGGACTGCCGCCGGTTCCGGCTCGGAACCTCCTAGAAAAGCATCCGTCTGGCAGCGAATTTCGTAAACCCACACCACCACCAGTTCCTTCAAAAACAACCAAGCAACCTCCCGAGCAACAATCAAACAGAACTCCAAATTATGAAAAAATCTCGAATCCAAAAATACCATGGCCTGGCCTTGGCCGCGCTGCTGCTCGGGAGCGCTGGTCTGGCCCTGGCTCAAACCCAAGACACCGTCGTCAACAGCTTCGATACGGGTACCCCCGGCGTACCGCCAGATTCAACCGGTGTCACCTGGGCTCTCTCGGCACTGGCCTATGATAATACCGTGGATGTAAATGGTAATGGGGGAGGGGCTTTGCTCATCAACGCTACATGGTCGAGTTCCAGCGATACGCCCTGTCAGGATTACATCTGTTTTCCTCCCTATGACAACTGGTATTGGAATGGAAACACCAACGTGCCCTTGTCGCAGTACGTTTCCGTTGAGTTCGACATCATGTGGGACACTGCCGATTCGGATCCCGATTTTACACTGGGGGTGTGGAATGATCCCACCACCGTCCCTGCCAGCTGGCTCCCAAATTGGGCAACGGGCAGCCTGCTCGCTGGCAGCATCCCGGGCATCGAAATCGAAGTTACCACGGGCGGAGGCATCGGTCCGACGATTGGCAGCACCAACTTTTTGCCGAGCTCGGCCACCAGCTGGGAGCATGTCAGCATTCCCATTAATCCCTCACAACCCAACATAGATGGCGCTTGCGGCATTGTATTAAAGAAATGGATCAATAATAACTGGGGTATCGTTGGCAATCACAACGCCTATTTCTGGGTTGACAACGTTTGGATCAAAGGATCCGCGGCTCCACCGCCGCCGCCGACCGTGCAAAACCTGGTCAAACCGATTCCAGGCTTGAATGTGATGTCATGCAGCCCCGGCATCAATGACCGCCAGCAAGTGGTGTCGATTTCGACCAATGGATTATCGTGGGTGGGACATGCCAGTGTTGCCAATCCAGTGACCTATTCGTTTACCATCAATGGTTTTCCACAAGATCCGGCAAGCCAATATTCGTGCGAAGCCTATTTAATGTTCAGCCCCAATCCGGCATACATGGACAACGCACTTGATTGGAATGAAACCAACTGTGTCAAGGTTTCCCTCGAGCAGGGTGCGGGCACGACATTGATGAACTTCTTTTTCAAAACAAACTTACCGAGTGGCCCCACCGGTACTGTATTGGGCAGTGTTACCAATAGCGGAACCGCGCTCGGAACCTGGACTGTCACATTCACATCGGACACCAATGTCACCCTGACCGCGCCCGACAACAGCCAGAGCAGTTTCATATTCCCTCCGGAGGCGGTCGGCCAGTTTGCCGAGAATCCCAGCGCCGGCCGGCCCGGTTGCTATTTGTATCTGGGCATGCAGCCGAATAATTCGGCCTCCCAGAACAAGCCGGTTAGTTATTCGCATTTCGCGGTCACAGGTGCGCCCTCGGCCCTGAGCGATAACTTCCTGGCTGACCCGGTCCTGAATACTAATATGTGGGCGAATTCTCCGGCCACCGGTCCTCAAGGGGTGTTTGTCATGACAAACAGCGCAGCCTATTGGATATCATGGACGACTCCGGCCAGCGGCTATAAATTGCAGAATACGTCCGACTTGCTGGGATCATGGACCATGCAGACCAACAATGTTATCCTCAACGGGCCGGGCGCCATGTTGCAGTTGCTCACCACCAACGAGCTGCCGGTTGCTACGAGTACCTCATTTTTCCGGCTGATCAAGCCGTAAAATCGGGTTCAAAGGGTTCGCGGGGCGCCGGCCATAAGGCTGGCGCCCTGTTTATTTTCCGCATTGCAGTCTTTCCGGCGCGAAGAATCTTTCACGGATTAATGTCACTGAGCCGGAACGATTCAGCTGATGTTACAGGAAGCACAGCCGCCCCAGCTTTAGTTCGGCGCGCCCTTGCGCAGAGAGACGGACCCATCAGTGCGGTCGTCCCAATGCAAAAGCCGACGAGGGCGTCGTCGGCAGCGCCCGGGGCGGGCGCGTCCATTTCTCGGTTAATGCCTATTCTCCGTGCAGGTTTCTTCGTATGAGTTCACAGCGTTGGTCAACGCACAACTTTGAGCGGATTGCGTCCGGCGGTGTCTTTTCGCAGTAATCCAAAAGTTTTTCCACCGTCGTGGTTGCAACCTGCGTGCGCGTGTCTGAGGAGCCGTAGTAAATGAAGACATCGCCGTTCTTGCGCGCCACCCAGCCGTTGGCAAAAACCACGTTGGAAACGTCGCCGATGCGCTCGTCGTCCTCCGGAGCCATGAAATATCCGCCCGGCGCCTTGATTTGCTTCGATGGGTCCTTCAAATCGCAAAGGAAAACGTAAAGCACATAGCGCATTCCTGCGGCCGTGTTGCGGACACCGTGCGCGAGGTGCAGCCAGCCTTTTTCGGTTTTGATGGGTGCCGGACCAAGGCCGTTTTTGCCTTCCTTGATGGTATGATAAAAGCGCGCATCAATGATGCTTTCCCGTTTGACCTCGGCCCGGGTTATGTCGTCAACGAGCCCCCAGCCAATGCCATCGCCTGAGCCGGTCGCGGCGAAATCACTCATGGGACGCGTGTAGAAGGCATATTTGCCCTTCACCAATTCAGGATGCAGAACGCAGTTGCGCTGATGCCGGGCGGGCGTTTTCAAATCCGGCAGCCGTTCCCACTCCACCAGATCTTTCGTGCGCGCAATGCCGCAGCGTGCAACGGCCGCAGAAAGGTCGTTTGGCCTGGAATCATCATGCCGTTCGGCGCAAAACAATCCGTAAACCCAGCCATCCTCGTGGCGCACCAGCCGCATGTCGTAAAGATTTGTTTCGCAGGATTCCAGCTCCGGCATCCGCACCGGATAGTCCCGGAAATGAAAATTATCCACGCCGTTTTGGCTTTCCGCCACGGCAAAAAAGGATTTGCGGTCCCAGCCTTCCACGCGCGCCATGAGCACAATGTTGCCGTTCCATTCCAGGGCGCCGACGTTGAACACGCAGTTGATGCCCAGCCGCGTCATCAGATGCGGGTTGCTCGCATAATCAAAATCGTAGCGCCAAAACAACGGCGTGTGCGCGGCGCTCAGAACCGGATTGTCGTAACGGTCGAAAATGCCGTTGCCGTTTTGTTGCGGCCGGTTCCGGCGCCGGATGAGCAATGCGTGCTGCCGTCGAATCTGTTTCAATTGTCTGGCAAAGGCGGTCCTGGTCATGTGAATGGGAGGTGAATTATTTTTCAGGGAGTTCAAAGCGCAGGGCGGGAATCGGCCGTTCTTCGCTGCCGTCCGGCAGCTGCCAGCGGATGTGCAACTGCGTTGATCCGTTGGACTGTTGCTGGCGGATTTCAAAATAATATTTCTTTCCGGCGGCCAGTCTCACGACCTGCGATTCCGCCTCGCTTGCGTGCGGCCATTTGCGATACGACGTTGCAGGAGTCAGTTTGCAGATGTTGACCTCGTTGGCGGGCGCCAGATCGGTGCTCAACCAAAGTTCAGCGGTGCCGCCGCCGGCGATCCAAAATTTGTAATTGCCGGTCTGCGGGGGAATGAGCCGGCCGGTAATGCGCGCCGAAAAGTTTGTCGCCAAGGCCACCGGTGTTTCCAGAGCCTTGCCAAGAACCTCAGATCCATCCGCCTGCGCCGAATAATCCGCCTGGCCGCCGGTCCACCACTGACGCAACAATCCGTTGCCCGGGCCGGTGTGGAAAACCGGGCTGGTTGCGGAGCGCAGGCCATCCGCCTGCGCCGCAAACCTGCACTCACGTCCGATTCCGTCTATTTTCACATCCGGAAACGTGGCGATCCCATTGACGGTCTGCGCGGTCAACGTGCCGGACAATCGGGCGTTCCCGGCGTTTTTTAATGCCAGCGTCACGGAATAATTTTCCGTGCGTACCGTTTTGCCGTTTTTATCCGTTACGGATACTGTGACTGGCGACCGTCGCGTACCGCCAATCGCAACGTCGCCGGGCGGCGCTGAAAACTCAAGTTTCACGGCTTTGTTCGCCGGTCGGAAAGGATAACTTTTCAGGTCCGGCAAATCACCAAGGTTGAGCACATAGGAATTATTGTAATACTGCTGCAACTGGGCGGCCGTGGTTTTTTCAAACAGGATGCTGCCGGACCAGGTCGTGAAAAACAGCCAGCCGGCGCGGTCGCGCACGAGCAGGCTGGGGTCGGGGATGGGGCCGTTCTCGCCCAAGGCAATGAGTTTCTGCCCGCGTGTCATTTTGGTGAGCTCATCAAAAACATCCCTGGCCGGATCGTGGTTGCCGTCCATCGGATAATGGTCCTGGCCGATGATGTCCACGAAGGCATCGCCGGGATACCACTTGGCCAGGTCCACTTCCGCGCCGGGGGAAAAGACCCAGATCAGGTTGTTCAGATGATGCTTCACGGTGAAGTTCTCAAACATCATGCGCCAGAGTTTTTTGAACGGTTCGGGTCCGCCGCTGCCCCACCAGAACCATCGGCCGTTGGGCTCATGCAACGGCCGCCACAAGACCGGAACGTGGGCATCGCGCAAAATCTCCAGTTCGTCGGCGATCAAATCCAGATCCTGCAGCGTCGCTGCATGTTCGGGCGTGCCCTCGGTGACCGCCCGCGAGACGCTAAACGTGGTTTCCTTGGTGTAGAATGCCGGTTCGTTCATGGGCGCGTGCCAGTGCCAGCAAAGCTCCACGATGCCATTGCGTTGGTTGAACCAGCCGGCGGCGCGTTTCATCATCACATGAGTCGTGTCCCGGCGGGGCGATTTGTCCGTGTAGCCGGTCACGTCCATCGCGAGCAGTGCGGGCAGTTTGCCGGTGGTGTTGGTGATGTAATTGAGTTCTTCGCTCAAAGCATTGGTCCGCCGCCAGCCATCCTGCTGTCCCGAGATGATTTTAGTCCCGTAAATGCTGGAAAAATAGGCGAGCAGCGACTGCGTCTCCGGCGATGCACCGGGCGTCACCGGCGTGTCGGCAACGAATCCCAGGGCCGTTTGCGCGGATAAAATGAGTGCTGCGGCGACACACAATCTGATGGCCGGGACCCATCCGGGAAAAAAATCCGGCGCCGCGAGGTCTATTCTCGTCATTTTGGCCATTTGCGAATTGTCCAATAATTTCAGGCGCAAAGCGAGAGCCGGTGTGTCCTCAAAACGTGTGACAACACAAAGTCTTTCCGCGCGACCGGTTACGGTTCATGCTGACAGCTGAACAGCACCCGGATGTTTGTTATGAAAACACAGCCAGTTTCCCGGCGCGATTTTCTCAAGACTGCCGCACTGGCGCTCCCAGTGCTGACCGCCGGCTGCCTGCCTGGCCCCAGCCGGCGAGCTGCCGGTGATTTTGTATCCGTGCGCAATGAACGTTTTGAATTGCGCGGCCGGCCCTATCGTTATGTTGGAACCAATCTGTGGTATGGCTGTTACTTGAGCGATGCGCTGCTGCCGGACGGGCGCAAGCGACTCGTGCGCGAACTGGACCGGCTGCAGGGTCTGGGCGTGGACAATCTCCGCCTGCTGGCCGGGTCGGAAACATCGCCGCTCGTTGGCGCGATTCCGCGGGGCATCACCCGCGCGCCGCGGGATTGGGATGAAGGCCTGCTGGGGGGGCTGGATTTCTGCCTGGCGGAAATGGCCAAACGCGACATGCGCGGCATCCTTTTTCTTTCCAACTACTGGCAGTGGTCCGGCAGCTTCGCGCAGTATGTCCGCTGGATTACGGGCGAGAACATTCCTGATCCCGACCGCCCGATCATGGCGCGCGGCGATTGGCACGCCTTCATGCAATTTTCCGCCCGCTTTTACCAGACTCCCGCCGCCGTGGGGCTTTACCGCGAATTTGCCTCCCGGCTCATCAGCCGTCACAATACCGTGAACGGCCGGATTTATCGCGACGATCCGGCGATCATGACCTGGGAACTCGCCAACGAACCGCGTCCGTGCGCGGATGACGGTTTGGTGGAAAAGGATGTGCCGGTTTTTTGCGACTGGGTTGATTCCACGGCCCGTTTCATCCATGAACTTGCGCCGCGCCAGCTGGTCTGCACCGGCAGCGAAGGCGTCTGGGGTTGTCTGCAAAAGCCGGATGTTTTCATCGCCTCGCACAAGACGTCGGCAATTGATTACGTGACCGTTCACATGTGGCTGAAGAACTGGGGCTGGCTGAAAACGCCGGAACTTTCGCCGGAATTTGAAACCGCCACCGGCAAGGCCCGTGAACATGTGGAGACGCACACAGGAATTGCCACGGATATTTTGAAGAAGCCGCTGGTGCTGGAAGAATTCGGCTTGCCGCGCGACCGTGAAAATTATCTGCCCGGCTCACCCACCGCCGCGCGGGATGAGTACTATCGCCGGATGTTTGACCAGGTGGCGGATTCGTGCCGCGCCGGCCGCGCGTTGCAGGGCGCCAACTTCTGGACGTGGGGCGGTGAAGGCCGTGCGGGTGCCGCCGAAGGTTCGGCTGGCAGGTTTCTCGGAGACCCGCCGTGCGAACCGCAGGGATTGAATTCCGTTTTCGACACCGATACAACCACCCACGGCGTCATCGCCACCGCGAACAAAAAATTAGCGGCCCTGGGCTGAAGAATTCGCTGTCACGCGGAGCATCAGCACGTCATGCCCGGGAATTTCTGCCATTAGCGGTTCCGATGTGGTGCCGGCTTCCTTTTTTGTCCACACGTTGCGCAGACGGTAGGCGGTCGTGGAAAAATTCGCGGCGCGCCGGGCAAATGTGTCCGTGACATTTGCATTTTTCCAGTCAAACGAAAAGGCTTTTGCCATCCGGTTGCGATTCAAAATGCACATTGCCCAGCCGCCATCGTCGAGCGGCTTGAACCAGGTTTCCACGCCGTCCCTGGCCGAATATTTAAAGCCCTGGATGCCAAGCTTGTCCTGGTCCACGGCGATTGCCTCCGGGTTGGTGAGGATTTCATGCGTCGCGTTGCTCATGCTTGTCATGTCATTTCCGGCGATCAACGGCGCGGCCAGCATGCACCACATGGAGAAATGTGCGCGCTCCTCGTTCATCGGCATGCCGTTGCCGACTTCGAGCATGTCGGGATCGTTCCAATGCCCCGGTCCTGCGTATTCCCGCAAACCGTTTTGCAGGTCAAGAATCTGGAGCACGCCCCATGATTTCCAGGAGCCATGGTCCAGAACGCAATCGAAACAATTATAGATGTCACCCGTCGTGCGCCAGAGATGGCCGACGTCGCGCGCCCACAACCATGGCTTGTTGTCGCCCCATTCGCACAGGCTGAAAACGATCGGGCGTCCGGCGGTGGCCAGCCCGTCGCGCATGGTCTTGTAGGTTTCCTCGGCGTTGGCCGTGCCGTGCTCGCACCAGTCATATTTCAGAAAATCCACACCCCAGGACGCGTACGTCAGCGCATCCTGAAATTCATGGCCGCGGCCGCCGGGATAACCCGCGCAGGTTTTTGCCCCGGCGCAATTATGGATCCCAAACTTGAATCCCTGTGCGTGCAGATAATCCCCCAGTGCCTTCATGCCCCCGGGAAACTTTTTTGGGTCAGCGACAATGTTGCCCTGACGGTCGCGTTCCTTCGCCTCCCAGCAATCGTCAACGACGACATAAACATAACCGGCGGCCCTCATCCCATTGGTCGCCATGGCATCGGCGGTTTCGCGGATCAACGTTTCGTTGATGTCGCCGGCAAACTTGTTCCAGCTGTTCCAGCCCATGGGCGGCGTGAGGGCAAGCCCGTCGAATTTTTGCGCATGAAGATGGATGCCGGCACCGGCCGCCAGCACTGCAACGATGCCTATAATTTTTTCCATGATTATAAAAAAGTCACAGATGATGGTGTTTGATCAGCCGCCGGCAATTCGGTCCAGGCGGCGCATCGTCTCCAGGCAGGCCCGCGTCGCGTGATACGGGCCTTTCCATTCGCTGACTTTGGGCAGCTTTTGGTCCGGCTGCCCGTCCGGATTGATGCGCCAGAACCATTCGCCGTGCATCCGGTCCACGAGTTTTTCGTCGATGAATTTCCAGGTCTGCTGCACGGCGGCAAAATAGGACGGGTTGCCGGAGAGTTCGAAGGCGTTCAAAAACCCCACCAGCGCCTCCGCCTGGGGCCAGCATTCGCGGCCGGCATCGATGATTTTACCGTCTCGGCCCTCGTAACAAATCCCGCCATCCGCGCCGAAACCTTCGTTGAAAACCGCCTCGGTCATGCGCCCCGCCACGATCCGGACGCGTTCCAGCAGTTTCATATCGCCCAGTACTTCTGCTGATTCGCACAGCAGCCAGCTCGCCTCAATGTCATGGCCATAGGTGTAGGTGTCGGAACGGATCCCCCATCGTTCGTTGAAGAAATGATTCAGGTGTTGGGTGCGGTCATCCAGGATGCGGGTCAGAAAAATGTCAATCAATTCGCGCAGGCGCAGCGCCAGGCGCGGTTCCGGCCAGACGCGATAAAGGTTCGTATAGGCTTCGAGGACATGAAGCTGGTTGTTCATGGATTTTTTCTCGTTCATGTCTTTCTCGCTCAAACGCGCCTCGCTGCCGGCCTCCGACCAGTCGCGGTTGCAAACTTCGATGTAACCGCCGAATTGCGCGTCGTGCGCGTGCAATTCAACCAGTTCAAACAACTGCCGGGCCCGCTCCAACGCCGCCGGGCTGCCGAACGCCCGATGGAATTCCGTCAGGGCGTAGATGTAAAACGCCTGGCCATAAGTTTTTTTTAAGTCGTCGATCACATTGCCTGAATCGTCCAGGCGCCAGAATGCGCCGCCATGCTTGGCATCCCAAAACCGATTCATCACAAAATCGAATGCGCGCCCGGCCATCTCAAAATAAACCGGCTCCGGCCGGACGCGGTGGACCGCGGAAAACGCCCACAAGATCCGGCTGTTCACAATAAGGCCTTTCGGCTGCGAACGGTCGGGTTTCAGATCGTTGGACAGCCAGGCCATCCAGCCGCCATTCTTGCGGTCGAGCGCCGGGCCGCACCAGAACGGCAGCAGGTGTCCGAACAGGTGCTCGCCGACCTCCGCGGAAAGTTTTTTAAATTCGCCTGGCTTGATCATCGGGAAAGTGCCGGGTGGGAAATTTCCACCCGGCCGATCTGTGTCTCACCGGTGAGTTCAATCCGGAGAAACTTTCCGGCGGGAAATTTTTCCGCATGAAACAAAACCGGTTCCCAGTAGCCGTAGTCACCGGCACCGGGAAAATAAATTTCCTTTTGGGCAATCACATCTTGAAAATGCCGTCCATCGCCGGAGATGGAAAATTTCAGGTTGCTTTCCGCCTTCGGGAAAAAGGCGAACACCCGAAAGGTTTGAACTGTCTCGGGCAACTGGTAAATCAGCCAGCCTCCGGCGCTGCCGGCGGCGCGGTGCGCATCCTCTTTGGCCGCACGACAGTCCCGGCTCGCCAGTTCCCAATCGCCGGACCGGTCATAAAGCTTCGAGAAATCGTACAGTTCATCAACAAGCGTCACGCTTTTCACCTTCACCGGCCCGGCAAGGTTGGAGGGTGCGGAAATGCCCGAATTGTTTTCGGCGCGGACGCGGTAATACCATGTTCCTGCCGACACGTCCTCATCGGCAAATTGCGGGCGGTATTGCACGAAAGCCTCATTAACGTTGGTGAAAATCGTATGCCAGCCGGCATCGGGTCTTGGCGAACGTTCAACCTGGTAGCCGGTAGCGCCGATCGAGCCCTGCCACGAAATTGCCGCCACATCCACAACCTTGAGCAGTTTCGGTGGCGCGGGAACCGGAACCGCGGGCGTTGAAATTCCGCGGATATCAAAGGCGTTTGAACGCACAAGGTTTAGCAGATTGATTTCATCGTAGGGTTCGCCCAACGCCGAACCGGGCCAGTGAAACGACTTATAAAGATTGCCGCCATAGGGTTCGCTGTGCCAATAAAAACCACCGTCGCGATTGCGGAAGCGGAGGCTCCAGAGCAACCCGCCGGACGCCCCGCTGTCTTTGATGGCTTCCATCGCCGCCGCCATTTCTGTCGTGCTGACGAAGCCAAATTCGCCTACGATGTAAGGCTTTTTTCCCCGGGCTTTCTCCGCATTGGCGCGGATGAGGTCGGCGAAAGGAGTCTTCATGCCGGGATAATGGTGGGTGGTGACGATGTCCACTTGGGGAATCTGCAGCGACTCAGCACGCAGCGTGGAAGTGTTGAAGCCGTCCATCACGAGATGGTTTATGTCCAGACTTTTGATGTACGAGGCAATTTCGCGTGTCCATGCGGCGGGTGAGGGGATTTCATTACCGGTTTCCCAACAGAGTACCGCCTTGTCATCGCAGTAACGGACCCCGGTGATGGTATTGGTGCGGGTGAGAACAAAATGAACCGTCTGTTCAAAATCGGCGATCAATTGTGGGTCGGTCCAGAAATCGTCCTTGGTTTTGCCGCGAAAACCGGCGTATTCGGCGCCGCCGCCCATCCATGGCCAGTTGTCCACCAGCGGAATGATCAGGCGCACACCAGTGCGGTTCGCGGCGGCAAGAACCTGGTCGAGTGTGCGGAACGCGGATTTGTTGAATTTTCCCGGTCCCAGAACGTACCGGGGTGTGCCGGGCGTGTCGTTGGTGCGTTGCACGCTGATGACGTAAGTGCGGGCGACCGTTCCGCCCATTTCCGCCACAGTGCCCAGCGCATCGTTGATCTCGAATGCATCCGGCAGGCGCCACGGATTTTCGTTTGTGAACGCGACGTTGTCCTCGATTTCCAGCAAATTGGGAATGTTGAACGAAATGAAACGGAATTCAGCCGGGCCGTCGTACAATTTGCCATCACGGGCGGTGATGAAATGGGAAAGCGCCGAATCGGCGTCGCCGGCCATCGCCATGCCGGCGGCGAGCAAAAGGGCAAGGACGCAGGATTTCATGGTTGCGGAAATCAATTTTTCAGGCGTCGCCTTGTTTCTGTTTTTCATTCGCGTCACGGCGGGCAGCGAGTTCGGTTTCGATCTTTTCCATGAACGGTTCCTTCAGCGGATAAATCAGCATGCAGGCGGCGGAGGCCAGCGCGCCCAGCGCGGGATAAAAGCTCATCATCAGCCGGATGCCGTGCTGGGTTGTGCTGTTCTGGGCCGCCAGCGCGGCGTCATAGCCGTAAAATCCAAGCAGCCACGCCGCCAGTGCGCTGCCGATGGTCCAGCCGAATTTTTGCGACATGGAGGAGGCGGAAAACACCAGCCCCGTGGACCGGCGACTACGCTTCCACTCCGAGAAATCGGCCGCGTCCGCATACATCGGCCATAACAGCGGAAAGATGATGCCGGCATTGATGCTGACGAGGAACTGCAGGACGAAGACCAGGACCACCTGGTCGCGCTGCAACCAGTAAAAACCAACGCTGAAAATCGCGGCCAGAAACATCGCCATCATGAAGGTGTTCTTCTTGCCGATGCGATCCGAGATGGATTTGGCCGCGACCACCCCCACAATGTTGGCCGCCTGGCCCAGCACGAAATACATGCTGGTCCAGGTGAAATGAAAGCCAAACAACGTGAAGGCGCTGTCATTGCCAAGTGAGTATTTGAAGTAAAAGACGGCCACGCCGTCGCGGATGGTGTTGAAAAATATTGTGGCGACACCCGCACCCAGCAGGATGAACCAGGGGAGATTCCGCCCCAAGTCGGCCAAGTCGTGTTTCAGCGAGGTCCTTTCCGTCACCGGCTTGATGCGTTCCTTCGTCCAGAGAAAAGTGAAGATGAAAAGGATCGCGGCGGCGATCCCGAACACGGCCGCCATCGACTGCCAGCCACGTTGCGGATTGGCGCCGTTGCCCCCGAAGAAATTTGCCAGCGGCTCGGCGGCGGCCAGGACCACGAGGCTTCCGCCAAAGGCGAAAATAAACCTGAAAGTGGCGAGGGAGGTGCGTTCCTTGCTGTCGGCCGTCATCACGCCCATCAGGGCGGCATAGGGCACGTTGATCAGCGAGTAAATCGTCATCATCAGCGAATAGGTGACATATGCGTAAATGAGTTTTCCCGAGATGCTCACTGAAGGGGTGGTGAATGTGAGCACGCCGATGATGCCGAACGGAATGGCCATCCAAAGAAGATACGGACGGAATTTTCCCCACCTGGTCTTCGTCCGGTCGCCGAGCACACCCACGAACGGGTCAAAGGCCGAGTCCCAGCTCCGCGTGACCAGCATCATGGTGCCCACCGATGTGGCAGCGATGCCGAAAATGTTCGTGTAAAAATAGGTCAGATAAGCCGAGAACAACTTCCAGAACATGGACGAGGCGGCGTCGCCGAATCCGTAGCCGATTTTTTCTCGCAGCCGGAGTTTCATGGATTAAACCAGTCTGCGGATGGGCCGAAGAATTAACGAGCCAAAATGCAGTAGCGAATTTTGATGACATGCCCGCTGGCCGGGGTGTGCCCAATCATTTCAGCAATTCTGCGAGCGTGGGTTCCATGGCATCGGCCCAGATCTGATAACCCTTTTCGTCCGGATGCAGCAGATCGGGGAAGAGTCCACGCGGCAGGGTGCCGTCGGGCGAAAGGAATTGTTTGCCGAGGTCCAGGAATTTTATTTTGACTCGGTCATCGAGCCGGGAAATCCCGGCGTTCACGGCCCTGACCTGTTCCCGGACGGGATCGTTGGTTTCGCCGCGCGGAAAAATACCGAGCAACAGGATTTTGCTTTGAGGCAGGCGGCTCTGAATCTGCCGGACAAGATTGGAAATGCCTTCGATGATTTCCGGGGTGGTGTTGCGAGGGCGGCCGTTGTCCTCGTTGCCGGCATTATTGGTACCGATGAGGAGGACGACAGCTTTGGGATTGATGTGTTCCAGTTCACCGTTTTCGACGCGCCAGAGGACGTTCTGGATGCGGTCATAACCAATGCCGAAATTCGCGGCATGGCGCGACGCATAGGCCTGTGGCCAGATCTTGCTGCCGCCGCTGCCCCAGCGCCAGCCGTCGGTGATGGAATCTCCAATGAACAAAAGTTCAATGCCGCCTTTTTTTGCGTCGGCCACATAACCCTCGTGCCGTGACATCCAATTGGTCGGGAAATCACGCGGCACGGGTACGAGCGCGGTGTTTTGGGCGCAAACCTGGAACGAAACCAGCGCCGTTAGCGCGAGAGCGAGGAATTTCACCGGCGGATGTTAATGGGTCGCGCCCATCGGCAGGTGGGCATATTTGGCAACCGCCTGGGCGCGGGACCGGACATGCAGTTTTTCGTAGATGCGCCGGATGTAGGTGTTGACGGTCTGGACGCTGATCTTGAGCATCTCCGCAATTTCCTTGTAAAGGTAGCCGCGCGCGAGCAGTTCGAGGACTTCGCGTTCGCGCGGGGACAACTCAACCGTTGCGCCGCCGGCGTTTTGCGTCTCATTGCGGTAGAAATTCTGGACGACTTTGCGCGCGATCTGGCTGCTCATGGGCGAGCCCCCGGCGTGAACGTCCTTGAGCGCATCGAGCAACTCGTTGCGACGCGTCTGTTTCAACAGATAGCCGGACGCGCCGGCGGACAGGGCGTTGAAAATGTGGTTGGCGTCCTCGTAAACCGTGACCATGACAAATTGCGTGTCGGGCAGCCGGGGCTTCAGCTTGCGGACACATTCGATGCCGTTCATGCCGGGCAGGTTGATGTCGAAAAGGACGACGGAAGGCTTTTCGGGCGGCAGCTTGGCCAGCGCCGTCTCGGCGTCGTCAAATTCCCCAACGCACCGGAAGCCATCGGCATTGCGGATCCAGCCGGCGAGGATTTCCCGCGCTGGAACGTCATCTTCCACGATGGCCACTGAAATACTCACAACAGTTTTAGGCTTGCCCATACTCTAAGCTCGTGCGGTTTCAAAGTCTTGTCACGTTAATTGATGACACGTTTGAATTCCTAGGCGTCTTTGCGCGCCGCCGCCGGGAGGGAAACAAAAAAGTTGATTTCGGTGCCGGCGCCGGGCGCGCTTTGAATTTCGCAACGCCCGCCAATCTTTTCCAGTCGCTGCCGCATATTTTTCAGGCCGTTGCCGCGGCCGGGGCGCACGGGCAGGGTGGCGGGATCGAAACCTTTGCCGTTGTCGCGCACGGCGAGATGAAAGCCATCGTCGCTGGTGGCCAGGGAAACCGAGACTTCATTGGCCGCCGCATGCTTCACGACGTTGTGCAGGGTTTCCTTGAAGGCGAGGAAAACATTGTGGCGCATCTCGGCGGTGATCGGCCAATGCGGCAAATGCAGCGGCACGTCGAGCCGGCACCGGATGTTCAGGGCAACGAGGTATTCCTGCGCGAAATTTCCCAGATAACTGGCGAGGCTGTCCAAGGTGTCGTGTTGCGGGTTGACCGCCCACACAATTTCATCCATCGAGCGGGTCAGTTCCCGCGAGGTGTCGTAGATGCGGTCAAGCTGCGCGGCGGCGTGCGCGGGATTGTCCAGTTCGCCATGCGCGGACTGGCTCAGGAGTGAAATGCGGGTGAGATTGGCGCCGAGATGGTCGTGAATGTCCTTGGCGATGCGGGTGCGCTCGCGTTCGAGGGTCTGCTGTCTTTCGACGCGTTCCAGCTTGAGCCGCATCCGGCTGCGTGTGACGAACAGGACCACGCCAGCCACCAATGCGGCGGCGGCCAGCCCGGTGAGGAGGTGAAACCACCAGGTCTGCCAGAAGTGTGGCAGCACGGTGAGTGCGAGCGTCGCGCCGGCCTCGTTCCAAATGCCGTCGCTGTTGCAGGCCCGGACGTGAAAGGTGTAACTGCCGGGTGGAATGTAGCTGTATTCGGCCACGCGTTTGCTGTTGGCTTCGTTCACCCAGTCTTTTTCCCAGCCTTCCAGCCGGTACTGGAACTGCATTTTTTCCGGCGCAACAAAACTCAAGCCCGTGTAATGAAATTCGAATCGTTGCAGACCCGGCTGGATTTTCAACGGCAGGCGATCGTCCGAATTTTGCGCAAGCGTGTGGCCACTGGCCACGATATCCTCGATGACCACGGGAGGGGCGAGTTGGTTGATCTTGGCGTCGTCAGGATTGACGATTACGACCCCCCGGCTGGTGGGAAAGCAGATGCGTCCGTCCGCCAGTTTGCAACTGGCGGGCTGCAGCCCGCCCGAGCAGACGAGGGAAGGCAAACCATCGCCTTTACCGTAAGCCAGGCAATCGACCGAGGTCTGCCGGCCGTCGGCGCAGTCGTTCAAGGCCTTTTGGGAAACCCGGAAAATCCCGCCGTGCGAACTGATCCAGAAATTGCCGTGGCTGTCCTCCTCGATGCCGCAGATGAAATTATTCGGCAATCCCTCCGTCATGGTGACTTTGGCAAGGTGGCCATTTTTGTAACGATCCAGACCGCTGCCATAGCTGCCGATCCACAATGCGCCATCAGTGCCCAGATGCAGACATTGGACATAATCACTCGACAGCCCGTCACTTTTCAAATATTGGGTCAGCTTGCCGTTTTTCAGGCGGCCCAGCCCGCCGCCTAGCATCCCGAACCACACCGTGCCTGCCCGATCCTGCACAATGGTCCGGACATCCGGCACCTTCAGCCCGTCCTTTTCACCAAACCATTTCACCATGCCGTTTTCGTAGCGGACCAGTCCGCTCGCGGTGCCGATCCACGTCACGCCTTCGGATGTTTGCAGGATCGCGGGCATTGGCACATTGAGGTTTTCCAAGCCGGGGGGGACGATGAAATGATCGCCCTGCTGCATCAGCATCCCGCCGCCCCAGGTGCCGGCCCACATCCGGCCCTTCCAGTCTTCCGAAATGCACCAGACATATAAATTGGAAAGCCCGGCACTTTCGGTGAAATGCTTCCATTCCCCGTCCAGAAAACGGTATAGTCCCGCGCCTTCGCTGCCCACCCAGATGGCGCCATCCTTCGCCGTGGTCACGGACAAGGCTACGCGCCCCTGCCAGTTATCCGGCGCATCCAGTGATTCAATTTTGCCGGGCCGCAACGCCGTCAGGCCGGTGCTGCCGGCGCCCACCCACAGGGTTCCTTCGCGATCTTCATACAGGCACCGGATCCAGTTGTTGGGAAAACCATTGGCCTGGCTGAAATGGAGCACCGCGCGGTTGCTAAACAGCAGGTAAAGTCCGTCGCTCGAAGTTCCCATCGCCAGCACCCCCGACTTGGTTTCCAGCATTGCCACGACGGTGGCGTTGCAGGGATTGGTGCCGCGATATTCCACCATGGCCTGGCCGCCCCATTTTCGCACCTGGCCGTCGCTCACCACCCACAATCCGCCGTCACGGCTGGGGCAGATGCCCTGCACATAGCCGCCAACACCATTGGAATCGTTGGTGTTGGACAACATCGTCAACCGGCCCTTTTCCAGTCTCGCCAGCTGGCCGCCGCTGGTGATCCATAAATTGCCCTGGCCGTCCCTGGCCATTTCCGCCATGCCGTCGCTGTTGGGCAGGGCGCAGGTCGCGCCGTCGCGGCCGCGGACCAGCGTGCCTTCCTCGTTCAACATCCAAATGTCGCCGTCGCTGTCCGCGCCAATGGCCGGAATTTTCCGCCGGACTCCGGTTTCATGGACGGCGAGCGATTCGAATTCCCGTTCGGAATAGCGGGTCAGGTCGCCGCGTTCGTGACCGATCCACAATGTTCCCTGCGCCTCCTCGTCATACAGGCTGGTGACCCGGTCGCTTTGCAGCCCCGGCGTGTTCGCGCTGTTGAAAACCGTGAAGTTGACCCCGTCGAACCGCACCAGTCCTCCGTAAGTGCCAATCCACAGATAACCGTCACGCGTTTGAACCACGGCGGTCACGGCATTGTCGGGCAGGCCGTTTTCCGTCTTCCAGGAACGCGCAAAATAATTCGGCAGCGCCGGTTCCGCCGCCCCGGCCGAGTTGAGCCAGCAGAACCCGAGGCAAGACCAGATCACGCGTGAAAATATCCGGTACGGCGGCCAAACTGAGGGCGGGATGGTCATCGATCCGATTTTGGTTGCTGCCAAAAAATCAATCAAGCCAAACTGAAGCCAATTCGTCCGCGCGGGCCGTTGCTTTGTGTTTCGCAGTGTTTCGGATGGGGTTTTCCTTCTGCGCAACCACCATCGGGCGCTGATGCGGAATTCCACCACGCACCTCAAGCGCATTGGCGCGGCGACGATCATTCTTTTGCATGGGAACAAACTATCCGGTTCTTGGATCAAAAGTCTTCAGCGCCCTCCATTTTGACCGATGACAGCACTGGGCGCACGCCGTGCGAACAAAGAGCATCACCGGTCATCCTGAATGTCGTCTATGCGTGACAATGGGGCGGGCTCGAAACCGGGAATTGTTCAACAAGAAATGTTGTGCATGGGTAGGGGGCCGCCCTATAAATTATGAACCAAATGTTGGATCATGATGCCATGCAGACTTTCCATGATTTTGAGCCCGCTGACTTTGATGCTAGACCGCAGCTGCGGCTGGTTGAATCCGTCCATGCAATTTAAAGCCAAGCGACAGGCATTAAAAGTCTCGTTGATATATGTCATCGCGGCTGGTGTCTGGGTTTTGTTTTCCGATGAACTGGTAAAGTTTCTCACCCGCAATCCGGATGAACGAGTTGAGCTTTCCATTTTCAAAGGTTGGGTTTTTGTGGTTTTTACCGGCGGCTGGTTGTATGTGATCTTGCAACGCTCCTTCCGTCAATGGGAACGGGAATGGGAACAACGCAAACGGGCCACCGACCAGCTGCGCGTGAACGAAGAACACCTGCGGTTGGTTTTGGAGGCTACCACCGATGGTTCCTGGGATTTGGATCTCAAGACCGGGATTGTCCATTTGAGTCCGCGCTATTCCAACATGACTGGTTACCCGGCGGGGAAAGTGGAAGCCAATGTGGAGTTCTTCAAAAAGCTGGTCCATCCGGAGGATTGGCCGGCTGTTTTGGCGGCGATGAACGGGCACCTGGCGGGCAAAAGCGCGCAAAGCGTGGTTGAATATCGCATGATCACCAAGGCAGGGGCCATCAAATGGATCTGGGGGCGTGGCAAGGTGGTGGAGCGGGCACTGGATGGCAGCCCGTTGCGCATGGTGGGCACCATCTCCGACATCACCGAACACCACAAGGCGAAAGCGGCCCTGCGGAAGTCTGAGGAAAAATACCGGGCCCTTTTTGAAAGCTCGCGCGATGCCATCATGATAACGGAGCCGGACACCTTAAGATTCCTTTCTGGTAACCCGGCGGCCTTGAAGATGTTTGGGGCCAAGAACGAGGCGGAATTTCTGAGCTTGAGCCCGATGTTTCTGTCGCCCGAGCGGCAGCCGGACGGGCGCGCTTCGGGTGAAAAAGCCCGGGAGATGATTGAGACCGTCCTGCGCGAAGGTTCCCACTTTTTTGAATGGATGCATCGACGAACCAACGGGGATGAGTTCTTCGCGGACGTGGTGCTGACCCGGATGGAGGAAAACGAACGAACCTCCATTCTGGGGACCGTCCGGGATATTACCGAGCGCAAGCTTGCGGAACGGCGGATGGTGGACGCTATAAACTATTCCCAGACACTCCTGGCCGCTTCACCAATCGGAATCATCACCTACGAGGCGGCGGGGCAGACCGTCTCGGCAAATGAAGCCGCCGCCCGGCTGGTTGGCACCACGGTCGAGAACGTGAAGAAACAGAATTTTCGGGAGCTGGATTCCTGGAAAAAATCAAATTTTCTCCAGCTGGCTGACTTGGCGCTGGAGACGCGACAGGAACAAGCGTTCGTAAATCATACCATGAGCAGTTTTGGGCTTAGATTATGCCTTATGTGACGGATTATACCGTTTCACTATGAAGGCAAGCCGCATCTGCTTTTGATGGCGCAGGACATCACCGAGCGCGAGCTCCTTGAAGATCAATTGCGTCAGGCGCAGAAAATGGAGGCGGTCGGGCAACTGGCCGGCGGAGTGGCGCATGATTTCAACAACATTCTTTCGGCGATGCTCATGCATCTCGGGCTTTTGCAGCAAAACCCCCGGTTGAGCGGCGACGTGATGGAGTCGCTCGCGGAGGTGGAAGCTGAAACCATGCGGGCCGCCAACCTGACGCGGCAGCTCCTGTTGTTCAGCCGGCGCCAGGTGGCCCGGATCGAAATGCTGGACCTGAACTGTGTGATCACCCAGCTCCTGAAGATGTTGGGGCGGTTGCTGGGCGAGAACATCGAGATCAATTTCCACGGCTGCCCGGCTGCCGTTTGGGTTTGTGCCGACGCCGGGATGATGGAACAAGCGGTGATGAATCTTTGCATCAACGCCCGCGATGCGATGTCCGGGGGCGGCCGGCTGGCATTGGCCACCTCGATGGTGGAATTTGAAACTGGCGTCGCCCGTTCCAATCCGGAGGCGCGTCCGGGGCGCTTTGTGTGTCTATCGGTGTCCGATGGCGGATGCGGCATGGACGAAAATGTTTTGAAACGGATATTTGAACCGTTTTTCACCACCAAAGATGCGGGCAAAGGCACGGGTTTGGGCCTGGCCACCGTTTATGGGATCGTCAAGCAGCATGAAGGCTGGGTGGAGGTGGAAAGCGCGGTGGGCCAGGGCAGCACCTTCCGGGTTTATTTTCCGGCCGGTCAAATACCGGAGGGCAAACCAGAAAAACCTGGTTCCCGGGAAATCATCGGCGGGTCCGAAACCATCTTGCTGGTGGAGGACGAATTTACCGTCCGCCGCACTTCCGCCCTGTGTTTGCGCAAGCTGGGCTACGCCGTGCTGGAAGCCGGCAACGCCGAGGAGGCGCTGAAAATATGGGGGGAACAGCAGATTAAAATCGAGCTGTTGCTCACGGACCTGGTGATGCCGGGCGCCATCAACGGCCTCGCTTTGGCGCAACGGCTGAAAACGGAAAAAGCATCCCTGAGAATCATCCTGTCCAGCGGATACCGGGCCGAGCTTTCAGAAACTTCAACGATGGACGGGCAGAAAATCGATTATCTGCCCAAACCGTATCCGGCGTCCAGCCTGGCAAGAACGGTGCGCGGTTGTCTGGACCGGAGCTGACCGGCGTCGCAGAGCCGGTATCACGAATGTGGTGATTGACATGAAAATAAAAATATTACTGGTGGATGATCATCCCATGTTGCTCAGCGGCCTGCGCCAGACTATGGCACAACACCCCCACCTGACCTTGGTGGGCGAGGCGTCAACCGGTGTTCTGGCGCTCAAACTGGCGGGTGAACTGGCGCCGGACTTGATCGTGATGGACATTCATCTGCCCGACCTGAACGGTATCGAGGTGGCCCGGCAGATTCTCCAAGCCCAACCCTCGGTCAAGGTGGTCATTTTTTCCAGTGACACCATTCGCGCCGTGGTTGATCAAGCCCTGCAGGCCGGCGTGTGCGGATATGTTTCGAAAGACAGCGCCCTGGACGAATTGATGCAGGCGATTGAGGCGGTCATGGCCGGAAAACTTTATCTCAGTCCGGATGTGAGCGCAGGCATTCTGGAAGATCACCGCCGGAGTTTGGTCGAGGAATTCCAGCCGCCGAAACCGGAACTGTCGGAGCGTGAAAAGCAGTTGCTCCGGTTGGTTGCCGAAGGCCGGCGCAACAAGGAAATTGCCGTGCAGTTGAGCATCAGCCCCAAGTCCGTGGAGGCGAACCGTTCGCGGCTGATGAAAAAACTGGGTTGTAACAGCTCAGCAGAACTGGTCCGGTATGCCGTCCGCGAAGGGATCGCCGAGCTTTGAGCCCGCCGGCAGGGTTTTCCCGCAGGCCGATGAGGGTTTTCCTACCGTCAAGCGGCGGACGGCGCAGCCGATGTGTACCCGTGAATCATGGAAAATTCTTGTCCGAAAAGGACAAGTCGCCAGACCAGCCAACGCACCTGGCGCTCATCTTCCAGCCATTGGCCGCATGAGCTCTTCGCCAAAGAATGGGGAGGCTGCCCGGGCGCCCGCGTCCCACCGTGTGCTGGTGGTCGAAGATGATCCGGCCAGTCGCAGCTTCCTGCAATTTGCACTGGCCAAACACGGCTATGGGGTCACCACGGCGGAAGACGGCAACAACGCCAAGGAACATCTTGCAACCGACGGCGTCCGGAATTTTGACTGTGTCGTCACCGATTATCGCATGCCCGATTGCACGGGTCTGGAACTGCTGGCCTGGATCAAGGGACAAGATCCCAGCCTGGCGACGATCATTGTCACTGCCGAAGGCGAGCGGGCGCTCGTCACCGAATCTTTGCGGGGAGGGGCGGTTGATTTTTTGGACAAGCCGATTGATTTGAAAAAGCTCCGGGCGGCGGTTTCACATGCCATTCAGCAGACGCAACGGCAACGGCGACTGGCCGACTCCGATTGCGCTGTCCAGCGGCTTGGCCTTGTCCAGGAACGGATGCTTGGCGCCGACGGCGGGCGCAGCCCGGTGAGGGTGGAGGTCTGTTTTCATCCGAAGTACGAGGCCGGCGGAGATTTTTTCAGCCGTTTCCAACCCGAGCCGGGTCAAGCTTTCTGCCTGTTGACGGACGTTTCGGGTCATGATGTGCAGGCGGCATACATCTCAGCCTATTTTCAGGGAATTGTGCGTGGCATGCTGGAACACTCGGTGTCAGTGGAGGATATTTTCGTCGCTTTCAACCGGCTCCTGCTCGAGGAATGGAATCACGCCGGGAAATTTGAACCGACGGCGGGCGGCATCGAGGCGTCCATTGCGGCCTGCGCGTTATTGATCGACTCGACCGCCCAAATCGCAACCGTGCTGGCCCAAGGCATGCCCGCCCCGGTTTATTGGCTGCCGGATGGGGACGCGCGGATCATCGGGGAGAGCGGCGGTTTTCCATTGGGGTGGTCGCCGGAGTTTTCTCCGCACAGCGTGATCCTGCCCATTCCCGATGGCGGCTCGTTCTGCCTGTGGACGGATGGCTTGCAAGATTTCGCGGAGCAGGCCGGTGTCAGCGAATTGAGTCTTGCCTGGGCTCTCCAAAGTGCCAAAGGTTGCAACCACACGCTTGCCGGAATTGAATCGGCCACCGACGACATTCTGCTGGCGGACATTCACCTCTCACCAGGCCACTTGGACGCAGATTCCTTTCGCCCTCTGATACTGGAACAGTATCATGGTGGACAAACCGGCGAAATTGATGAATTGCAGGCGTTTTGGGAGCGAAGCCTGATGTTGGCGGCGCCCGAACTGCCGCCGTCCACGGTGCATGATGTTTTGCTGGCCTCGCGTGAAGCGTTGCTCAACGCCCTCCAGCACGGTTGTGGCGGTCGCGCCGGACAAAGGGCCGGCTTTCAAATCGCCTATTGCCGGTCCCAGCAAACCATCCGCGCGCGGGTTTGCGACTCCGGCCCGGGACATCATTTCAATCTGGCCGAGCATGAATCATTCGCAGCCTGGGAACTGGCCGAAGCTCATCGCGGTCTGATCCTGGTCCGGCATCTCGCCAGCGGGATGGATTCGCTGAACAACGGCGCGAGCCTCAAACTGGATTTTGCATGGTGAACACAAAGATCAATTTACAACCCCCTAACCCGCTTAAAAAAACAACATGAATTCAACTCCGGACCTCCACGAAGAATCGGTGACGCTCCGCGTCCCGGGCGATCTTATCAGCACGAATGCCGATGCGCTCCGCAATGAAATTGGCGGTCTGCTCGAAACCTCCGGCGGCGCGCCCCGGAACTGGGACCTCTTCGTGCTCGATCTCACGGCCGCCAAAATGGTGGATTCCGTCGGGCTTAATCTGGTGGTCTCCCTGCTCAAGCGGGTTCAGGCGCGCGGCGCCAGGATGCAAATCAATTACGCCAGCCCGAACATCTTGCGGACATTCACCTTCACCCGTCTCGACAAGCACGTCAGCCTGGTGAAGGTCTAGGCCGGCGCGGGTACAAACCGCGGGCAGTGGCCAGGCCATTTACAGAAGGGGAGCGCGGCTGTCCCAGAGCCGCAGCGCGTTCGTCGATTCAAACTCCGGCCGGCTACAGCGGGAAATCCGCGTCCACAAAAGCATCCCCCGAGTACCCCGGCGGGTGTTTTCCCGCAATCAGGAAAGGGTTTTCACATCATCAAGGCATCCTCGCATTCACCGATACAGGAGAAGTGAAATACGGGCTTTTCAAATGGCAGGGAATGAAATTGCTTACGTTGTTGCAACTCGTTGCGGGTGGCAACGGGAGCCGGCGTTCCGCCGGCTTCCTCGCGTTGTTCACCCAGCTTCGGGAGGCGGAACTCAACCTGAAACAGGACTCTGGCAGGTTGGAGACGCAGTTCCTGGCCACCAGTTCGGAATTGGAAAGGCTCGCCCAGTTCGGCGACCGGTTTGTCCGGCACGTCGAAAAACTGGTGGGTCTGGCTACGGGCAAGGAATGCGACGGCTCGGTTTTTTCCAACGCCATCCGGCTGATTGAACAGGCAACGCAGTTCCTGGTGGGCTGCCAGGAGCAAACCGTCCAGATGCTGGAACTTTTGCGCAACTACAACACCCAGATCGAACAACTGCTCGGAGTGGAAGCCGAATTGCAGCGCACGATGTCGCCGCTCAAGTTTATGCAGACGCTCTTCAAGTCCGAGGCTGCGCCTCTGGGGTCGGCTGTCCAGCAGATGTTCAGCGCCCTGACCCAGGAGATGGAAGGGTTACACGGCCAGGTGCGGGACATTTTTGGCACGAAGTTCAAGCAGTTGGAGCAGACGCACCGGACCATCGGGCAGGTCATTGGACAGCTCGATGAACAGGCCCGCTCGCTCCGGAAATTGACGTCCACCCACAAAGTCCAGATCGAATCGACCCTGGAAATCCTGAGAAAGGAAATGATCTCCAACCAGGAGCGCGATACGCGCCTGAGCCAGTTGAGCAAGAAGCTCGCGCATGAAGTGGAACAGATCGTGATGGGGCTCCAGTTTCAAGACATCATCAGCCAGAAGTTGCAACATGTGACGGCGGCATTGCCGCAAATTGAATCCAAATTTGCCGAGTTTCAAGCCGCGCCAAACACTTCCGCCGCCACCGAGTCTCTGCAGTTTTTGCACCAATCCTGCCGCCTGGAGGCCGGACAAATCGAGGCGGCCGAGCACGAACTCGCCCGGGCGGAACTGGCCATTCAAGGCGGAGTTGAAAAAGTGCTGTCCCACCTTACGGAAATGGATTCGGAGTGCCTGTCGCTGGCGGAATTCAAACTGCTGACGACGTCCTTCGACGGGATGGTGCATGTGCTGATTGAAACCATCGAAGAGGTTCGCAAGCTGGTGGCCGAAACGGTGGCCAGCGCGACGGAGGCCTACGAAATGTTGCGACCGCTGGGCAGCTTCGCGTCGGATCTCACCGCAGTGGTCCGGGACATGTCCTCCCGCATTCATTTGATTGGTTTGAATGCCCAGGTCCAGGCGGCACAGGCGGCACTGGACCGCCGCGGCGCGGGCCTGGAGGTGCTTTCGGCGCGGACGAGCGAGATTTCCGAGGAAACCAACCGCATCAGCAAACAGGCGGCGGGGCAGCTGGACCAGCTGGCCGCCGGTCTGGCTGAGAGTGTGAAGGCTTTTGGCCAGCTCCGTATCAACGGCCTGACCCAGCAAACCATCTTGAACCAGCAGGGCGCGGCGGAAGAACTGCAGTTGCACGCCATCCGCGACAGCGCCCTCGAGACGCTCCGCGAAATCGGCGATTCGCTGGATGAAATTCAAAAACAAGCCGCCCGGACACTGGCGACCGTCCAGTTCTCCGAGTTCCATCAGGTCACTCTCCCGGCGCTACGCGAGCCGCTGGTGGCGATAGCCGCCGCCGTGGACCAGTGGCTTCAGGCCCACGGTTCCGGTGTCGCCCACGGCAGCCTGATTGATGGGTTCAAACGCGATTACACGATGGCCTCCGAACGCGAGGTTTTCGCCGGCGTCATGTCGGCGAATCATGGGTCGTCACCGCCGCTCCCGGCCGCGGACCCGGCCAGGAATCCGGAGATGGAAATGTTCGCCGGTTTGCCCGCCGCTCCGGCCGGAGTTGCTACGCCAGCGGAACCCAAACCCGAGCCGGCGGCAGGCCCCGGCCCGGCCAATCCGGGTGACCGTGATTTGGGCGACAACGTCGAACTTTTTTGAGAGCAGCTCGTTATGGGAAAAACCATTCTTACTGTCGATGACGCGGCCACCATTCGAAAAATGGTCTCGTTCACGCTCAAAGCCGCCGGTCACGACGTGCTCGAAGCCCAGGATGGAGCCATCGCGCTCAGCCTCCTGCAATCGCGCAGGGTCGATCTGGTGATCACCGACGTTCACATGCCGAACATGAACGGCCTTGAATTAACCCGCCAGTTGCGAGCGCTGCCCAGCTTTGGCCGGACTCCGATCATTCTGCTCACCACGGAATCCGATCCGGGCAAAAAGGCCGAGGGCCGCGCCGCCGGGGCCACCGGCTGGATCGTCAAACCTTTCAGCCAGGAACAATTGCTGGGCATCGTCGCCAAATTATTTCCCGCCTAACCACCAACCCACCTATGAACGACCAATTACAACAGCAACTCATCAAAGACCTGCTCATCGAAAGCCTTGAAGGGCTCGACACTTTCGACCGTGAACTGCTGGTCGTGGAAAAAGGAGAGGGCAACGCCGAGACGCTTAACAACGTCTTTCGCATCATCCATACGCTCAAAGGGAGCAGCGGCTGCATCGGCTTGAACAAGATCGAGTCGGTTGCGCACGTGGGCGAGAGCCTGTTGAGCCTGTTGCGCGACGGCAAGCTCGCCTTCAGCCCCGCGATGATCCGGGCCTTGTTCGAATACTCCGATGCGCTCAAGGAAATGCTCCGCTGCCTCGAACAGACTGGCGAGCAGGGATCAGTGGATTACTCGGCCTTGATCCAGAAGCTGCAGGCGCTCCAAAATTCCAGTCCGGTTGAAACCAAACCGGCGGCGGCCTTCGGCCTGTTCGAAGAGGAAGCGCCGGCTGGAGTTCAACCCCCGTCCGCGGCGGTTCCCGCGCCGGCGCCGCCCACTGCTCTCGCAACGGAAACGCTCGCCGCTCCGGAGAAGCCCGCGGCGGAGAAGGACATCGCCGGCCGGCCGGCAAACTCGGTCTCCGACTCCGCCATTCGCGTTGACGTGGTCCAGCTCGACAAGCTGATGAACCTGGTGGGCGAACTGGTGCTCGCGCGCAACCAGATCGTGCAGTTCACCTCGCAGTCCCAGGAGCCGACGCTGCTGAACGCCGCCCAGCGCATCAACACCATCACCACGGAGCTGCAGGAAAGCGTGATGAAGACCCGCATGCAGCCCATCGGCAATGTCTGGGCAAAATTTCCGCGGATCGTTCATGACATGGCCCAGGACCTGGGCAAGCAGGTGCAGCTCGTGATGGAAGGCAAGCAAACCGAACTCGACCGGACGATCATTGAGGCGATCAAGGATCCGCTGATGCATCTCGTCCGCAACGCCATTGACCACGGCATCGAGACCGCCGTGGCGCGCCGCGCCGCCGGCAAGCCCGAGGAAGGCGTCCTGACCCTCCGCGCCTTTCACGAAGGCGGCCAGGTCAACATCGAGATCCTCGACGACGGTCACGGGATCAACCTCGTCAAGGTCAAGGAAAAGGCCGTGCAACGTTCGCTGGCCACCCCGGACCAGGCCGCGCGCATGAGCGACCGCGAAGCGTTCAATTTGATTTTCCTGCCCGGTTTCTCCACCGCCGAAAAAGTCACCAACGTCTCCGGCCGCGGCGTGGGAATGGATGTCGTCAAGACGAACATTGAAAAGATCGGCGGATCGGTCGATGTGTTGAGCGAAGCCGGGCAGGGCACGACGTTGAAGATCAAAATTCCGCTGACCCTGGCAATCATCCCGGCGTTGATTGTGACCAGCGGCGCCGAGCGCTTCGCCATCCCACAGGTCAGTTTGCTGGAGCTGGTGCGATTGGAAGCGGAACAGGCCCGCAAGGGAATTGAAATGCTTTACGGTGCGCCCATCTACCGGCTGCGCGGCCAGTTGCTGCCCCTGGCTTATTTGAACCGGGAATTCAAATTGGACTCCGCCGCCAGCGCGGCAAACACTTCCGCCGGCGACTCGGTGGTGAACATTGTGGTGTTGCAGGCGGATGGACGCCAGTTCGGCCTGGTCGTCGATGAAATCAATGACACGGAGGAAATCGTCGTGAAGCCCCTCGGTAAACAGCTCAAGGGCATCACCTGTTTCGCCGGCGCCACGATCATGGGAGACGGCAAGGTCGCATTAATCCTCGACGTAATGGGTCTGGCCCAGCATGCCAACGTCATTGCCGAAGTGCATGACCGCTCGCTGGCGGGCAAGACCAAAACCACCGAACGGATGGATGAACGTCAAACCCTGCTGTTGTTCAACGCCGGCCAGAATGCGCGCATGGCAATCCCGTTGTCGATGGTCGCCCGCCTCGAAGAGTTTCCCCGCACCCAGATCGAGCGGTCCGGCAACCAGGAGGTTGTCCAATACCGCGGCCAGATCCTTCCGCTCATCCAGATTGCCAGTTATCTGCCCAATGCAGCCGGTGTGGCGCTCGTGCAGAACGACCCCGTGCAGGTGGTCGTCTATTCCGAGGCCGGACGCAGCGTCGGGCTGGTGGTCGGCAAAATCAACGACATCGTCCAGGAGACGCTCACCATCAAACGCGATGCCAGCCGCGACGGCATCCTCGGCTCGGTCGTGGTCCAAGAGAAGGTCACCGACCTCCTGGACGTCATCGGCGTCATCCGGGCGGCAGACCCCTCCTTCTACGGAGAAGCAAACCATACATCCAAGGCAAATCCATGACCAATACCAAACAGTTTTGCACCTTTTTCGTGAACGGCCTGTTCTTCGGCGTCGAAGTGCTGAAGGTACAGGAAGTCATTCGTTACCAGGGAATGACGCCGGTGCCGCTGGCGCCCGCCATGATTCAAGGCTTGATCAACCTGCGCGGCCAGATTG
>Ga0265338_10001915_pt1 | contig 32492 bp, 27 predicted proteins | sample 42126metaG_FD_193579 | JGI IMG/M metagenome (GOLD analysis project Ga0265338, IMG submission 193579) | Rhizosphere microbial communities from Carex aquatilis grown in University of Washington, Seatle, WA, United States - 4-21-26 metaG | ecosystem: Host-associated > Plants > Roots > Rhizosphere...
GCTGGCGCCGTCGGCGTGGGTGCCCGGGGGCGGCGTGAACGCGTGTGTGCCGGTGTTGGCCAGCGGCGCTTCGGCGACGGCGGTGTAGGCGCCGGTCGTGGGATCGAACCATTGCGCGTTCGCCGGCCCGCGCATCGCCGACAGGTCGACGGTGAACGGGCCGCTATGCCGGGGTGGCACGTACGCGAGCAGCAGGCCGCCGTCCGCGGTGATCGCCGCGGCGACATAGTCGTCGTTCCAGGCGTCCCTGCCGGGACGATCGAACGTGCCGAGCCCGGCCGTGATCAGCGTCCTCGTGCCGCCCAGCCCCGACGGTCGCAGCGTGTGCCAGGGGATCGACTGCATGAACGCATTCAGCCGCGCGAGATCACGCGTGCCGCGCGTGTCGTGGTGTTCTTTCCAGCCCGACTTGAACGGCCAGACGTAGCCGTTGCCGGCGACGTAGCCGCCGATGGTCGACAGCCAGCCCCACCATGCGTAACGGCGCACCGGCTGCGTCGCGTACTGGCGCGCCAGGTTGTTTCCGTCGGGGCCTTCCTCGTCGTACGGCTCCTCGAGCAGGAACGCCGGCATCGCGGCCTGCTGGCCGTAGGCGCGACGGCTCGCGCCGATCACATTGCTCCAGGAGTAGGCACTGTTGAGCGTCATCGACGCACCGAACGGCGCCTGCTCGACACCATTCATGTCGCCCGACCACTCGGCGCTGAAGTGCATCGGCGTCGGTCCCGCGCCGCTCTCGAGGCCGGCGAGCAGGCCGCTCTCGGCGGCCGTCTGGCGCGGGCCGAACGTGCCTTTGTCACCGCCGAGCATCCACACGATGTTCCGGTGATGCCGGTAGCGGGCGGCGACGAAGGCGCCATAGGCTTCCATGCGCGCGCCGCCGTTGGCCGTGATCTCCTCCATCCAGCCTTGGTCCTGGTCGATGCCGACGTAGGCCGGAAAAAGCAGGACCAAGAGGCCGCGCGCTTCGCAGGCGACGAGCAAGCGATCGACGAACGTCCAGTAGGTTTCGTTCCAGGTGGTGAAGTCGGGCGCCTCGGTGGCGAGCCTGCGGTACTCGAGCGCCCCATCCCAGGCGGCGCCGTCGAGGCGTTTGAGGAACGGCACGTCGCCGCGCCCGTTGCGCGGGGGATGGTTGGTCTGCACGTGCCCGGAGGGGATCATGAGCTCGATGGCGTCGAAGCCGTGCGATAGCGTGTCGTCGAGGAACAGGTCGGCTTCAGCGGCGGGGATCGAGACCAGACCCCAGGCGGTGCGGCCCGCGATCGGAAACGGCACGCCGCGCTGATCGACGAGATAGCGCCGGTCCGCGCTCGGTTTCAGCGGGAACGCCACGCTGTGGGTCGTGACCTCCAGGCGCGCGGCGTGCGCGGTCGCCTCGCCGAGATCGCTCGCGCCGGCCGAGTCGTTCGCGCCGGGCCGGCCATGACAGGCAGGGGCGCAGGCCAGCGCGAAGAGCATGGCCACGAATGTGCGACGACGGTCCGACACGAGTCTTTTGCTCCGTTTGCTTGCGCCGAGAGCGCGGCGTCAACCGACGCGCCCGATTTTGAACGGCCAATACCCTACCTTCCGACGCGGCGATCGGCATTGGTTTGCGAACAAACTCGCAACAACGAGTGGCTCAGGCCACCGGCGGTGCAACGGGCGGCGTGGCGGACGTGCCTTGGCTCACGGCGCTGCCGCCAGAGAGCATCTCGTTGATGACGAACCGTGATTTGCCCGCCGGGGTCTTCGCGACCGCGTCGACGTACTCGATCGCGATGTCCGCGTCCTGCCCCAGGTACTTGCGGAAGATGTCGTGCACCTTGGGCTCCTGCGCCGCCGCGTCGTAGCCGCGCCCGCGCACGATGCGCACGATCGCGTGGCCGTGGCGGCGCTGAATCACCTGATAGGCCTCGACGGCGTCGATCAGTCGGAACGCGTGCGCGCACAGCGCGCCCGTGATCGGCGCGCCCGCGCTGGTGAAGAGCACGTCGTTGACGCGGCCGTCGAGGCGCAGGATGCGCCCGAGGCTGCGCCCGCACTCGCACCCGGGGGCGGCGATCAATCCGGCGTCGCCGTTGCGGTAGCGGATGAACGGCATCGCGCGGTTGTCGAGGTCGGTGAGCAGGAACGCGCCCTCGCCCTCGCGCGCCGGGCCGTTCGGCGTCTCGACCTCGATCACCGCGTGCTCGTCGCAGGTGTGGAAGACGCCCGTCGGCGAATCGGGGCAGGAGTAGCCGAGCGACTGCACCTCGCCGCAGCCGTAATAAGGCAGCACCTTGGCGCCCAGCACGCGCGTGATGGTCTCCGCCCACTGCACGGGGATCAGCTCCGCGGTCGGGAAGACCGCGTCCATGCGCAGCGACAGGCCCTCGGTCTCGACGAAGTGGGCCAGCTGGTAGCAGGCCGACGCGTAGCCGACCAGGAAACGCGCGTCGGCACGCTCGATCGCCTCGACGTAGGCGGCGACGTTGTGGGGGCCGAGCTCGAACGCCGACAGGAACGTCTTGCCCGCGAACCAGTTCTTGACGCGGTTGAAGCGGCGGCCGCCGTAGCCCATCGAGCCGCCGAACAGCTGCACCCAGGGCTTGTCGAGCGTGAGTCCGCCCCAGGCGAACCCGCGCCAGTAAGAGGCGCGCTGCCAGGTCGTGCCCGCGCGATCGCGCGCCACGCGCATCGGCACGCCGGTGGTGCCGCCGGTGCTGCCCTTTTCGAGCTCGCTGTCGGGGATGTCGGTCGCGCGCAGCTCGTCACCGCGCGTGCGCAGGATGTCCTTGGTCATCACCGGCAGCTTCGGTAGATCCTCGACGCCGCGGATGTCCGCCGGCGTGACGCCGCGCTCGTCCATCAGCGAGCGGTAGCCGGGAATGGTGGCGTAGGCGTGCGCGACGATCGAGCGCAGCTTCTGGTCGCGCATCTGGTCGATGCGCGCGCGCGGCCAGCGCTCGCTCGCCAGCAGCAACGCCAGCCCGTCTTTGAGGTCGAACTTCGCCACGCGGGCGCGCAGATCCCAGTGCAGGTCGTACGCGCGTCCGCGCAGGCCCTCGACCGCCGCCCGGAGCATGCTCTGCGCAGTCGTCATCGCGCCCTCAACATATCAGAGGACTCCCCCGAAGAGCGGCGCCGTGCCCGGTCCCCAGGCGAACGAACCCGCGATCGTGAGCATCACCGACTGGTAGGCCAGTGACTGCGTCGTCCCGCTTCCGCGCTGGGTCAGCGCCACGTAGGTCAGGGCGCCCGAGATCGGCGACCGGGGCGAGCGCACGAACAGGGACGCGCCGCCCTGGAACTGATCGTAGGAGCGCGCCAGGCTGCCCCCCTCGGTGGCCTCGCGTGCATAGATGTAGCTGCCGAAGCCGCCGACGTAGGCGATCTCGCTGCGCGTGAGCGGCATCGCGATGCGCGCGATCACCTGGTCGGTGACCGTCGCTTGTCCGATGAGCAGATTCGGCGCCGGCGCCTGGGAGGCCGTGAACGACATGAACCAGGGCAGGCGCGCATAGTTGACCGCCACCAGGCCCGCCGGCGACAGCACCGCGGGGCCGTCGATCTTGAAGATGATCGCCGGGCCCGCCTGCAGCATCGTCGACCAGGTGGGCGACAGCTCGTGTCCCCAACCGGCGAGCAGCTGGCCGAAGAAGACGTTCCCGGTCGTGAGCGGATCGGGCGGGCCGGTATTGGCCGCCGTGATCGGCGGCGCGTCCGCGATGGAATCGCTCATGATCGCGGTCAGGGAATAGACCTCACGCCCCTGCGCGCGGTGGCCGTAGAGCACGCCCGTGATGACCGATGTCGTGGGGACGCCGGTGTTGGTGTCGGTGTCCAGGAAGTGGATCCGGGCGAACGACAGCGTCTCCCCGAAGGTGTTCCGCGGCGTCGCCGCGTAGGCCATGTCCTCGGTCGCGGCCAGCGAGTAGTACGGCCGGCCGTTGGCGACAGCCCCCTGGGGCACCACCGTCGCCGGATCGGGGGTCGCGCCGACGCTGGAGGTTTGCGTCAGCTCGCCGTTCGCGAACAGCCGCAGCGTGACTCGACCGCTGAGGTTCAGGGACGACGTCGCCGCCAGCGACTGTGAGATGGTGTCGAGGCCGCTCTCCCTCGCGTAGCGCGTCAGCATGATTCGATAGCCGAGCGCATACTCGGAGAGCCGCGCCTGATAGCGCGCGCGGCCGACGGCGCTGACTTGAACGAAGCCGTCGGCGAAGTGCTCGTCGGGGGCGTTCGCGTCGGGGCCGGGGGTGACGTTGTCGGTGGCGCCCGCGCCGACCAGCGGCGACAGCTCGTAGACCAGGTGGGCGCGCGCCGGCCGTGTCCCGAAAGCGAACACGGCCAGCAAGCCCGCGACCCAGAGGCGCATGCGCGTGCCGGCGCCTAGAGGCGTCGCAGGTTCGCGTCGATCAGATGGCGATCCTGCAGCCCCTTGATGGTCTTGAGTCGGTAGTAGCGCGGGCCCATCCACTCGTCTTTGCTCAGGTGGTGCTTGGTGTACGCCGCGTAGAGCTCCTCGACACCCTTGCGCAACGTCCACTTTGGTGAATACCCGGGCAACTTGGTTTCGATCTTGGTGAAGTCAACGCGGTAGTCGCGCGTATCGGCCGACGCGCCGGGTGCGAACGTCACCTCCGATTTGGGGACGACCGCCGCCACGGTCTCGGCGACCTCGCGGATGCGGAAGTTCTCAGTTTTCCGGCCGACATTGAACGCCTGGTTGTGGATCGCGTCCTTCGGCGCCGCCAGGCAGCAGATGAACGCGTGGATGATGTCGCCGATGTGGACCAGCGGCCGCCAGGGCGAGCCGTCGCTTTGCAGCAGGACCTTGCCGGTGGTGACGGCGTAGCCGACCAGGTTATTGACCACGATGTCGGCGCGCAGGCGGCGCGACACGCCGTAGGCGGTGGCGTTGCGCAGGTAGACCGGCGTGAAGTTGGCGTCGGCCAGCCCCGACACCTCCTGCTCGACGCGAACCTTGGACTCGCCGTAGGCGGTCACCGGGTGGAAGGCGGCGGTCTCGTCGAGAAAGCTGTCGCCACCCGCGCCGTACAGGCTGCACGACGACGAGAACAGGTAGCGCTTGACACCCGCTTCCTTGGCGGCGCGCGCCAGCCGCACCGACGCGTGCAAGTTGATGTCGTAGGTCAGCTCCTTGTTCAGGTCGCCGAGCGGGTCGTTCGACAGCGCGCCCAGGTGAACGACCGCGTCGATGCCGCGGCAGTGTTCCGCGGTCACGTCGCGCAGGTCGACCTTGAGATCCTCCGTCGGATCCGGCGCGCTTTCAAAGTCGCACTCATCGTAGAACCCGGTGTCGAGCCCAACGACCTCGTGACCGGCGGCTCGCAGCGCGGGGACCATCTCGACACCGATGTAACCCCGGTGTCCCGTGACCAATACCTTCATCGTGTGTCTTCCTCTCGTTGGGGGCGGTGCTGTGCGGAGACGTTCATCTCACGGCGTTGCCGTCGACGTCGAAGTGCTCGTACTGCTCGGCGCGAAGCGCGTCGGCGAGCCGCCCGGGCGGCAGCTCGACGTCGTCGTAGGTGATGACGTCGTCCTTGGCGATGTCGCGCTTCAGCTTGCATCCTTCGACCAGCCCCTCGGGCAGATAGCGCTTCTCGCGCATCTCCGGGCTGTTCACCGCCTCGCCGTAGGTCATGTAGTGGCCGTACTCGTCCAGCACCTCGCCCGCCTTCAGGTCTTTCTTCGCGCAGGCGCACACCTCGACGAGCGGACCAGCCAGCGGGACGTCGGCGTCGCCGAAGATCACCACGCGCGCGACGGTGTTCGGCACCTCGAAGTGGCACAGGTGCCAGGGCGTGTAGAGGCTGTAGAGCGGCCCCTCGCCGAGCTTGTAGAGGTTCAAGTAATGCCGCTGCTTGGGATCGGTGTGCTCGGCGATGCAGTAGATGCCCGGGTTCGGCTGCGCGCCGACGACGTAGTCGACGATGCCGCCCAGCGCGCGCAGCTCCTCGACGTCGTAGTGCTTGGTCAGCGTGTCGACGTGCTCCTTGTGCTCGTAGCCGCGCGACATGCCGCGCGTCTTCACGTGCATGCCGCAGGCGTTGGCGACGATCGCTTGCTCGAAGCTGACCTTGGACCCGTCGGCGAACGACGTCACCATCGACGGATTCTGGCCCCACTTCTCGGCGAAGCCCTTCTGCGTCGTCGGGTTGCGGTAACGATCCTGGAGTCCCTTGATGTTGCCCATCACACGCGGGATGAGGCCCAGGCCTTTGACATAGCGCCACAGGTTGATCTCGACGCCCGGCTGGTCGCCGTCGCACGCCGACAGCTTGACGTTGTACTTGCGCGCGTAGACCTGGAGGATCGGGCCGATCGTCGCGTCGAGCTCCGCGTTCATCAGCACCACGTGCTTGCCGTGCTTGAACGCCTCCAGCACCACGCGCACGCCGAACTCCACCGCGCCGGTGACGTCGACCAGGCAGTCGATCTGCTCCGAGTGGCAGAGCAGCATCGGGTCCTCGGTCACCACCGGCTTGCCGGCGTGGATCGCGTCCTCGAACTGCCCCTGTGTGTTCGCCACCACCGGCTCGAGGCCGGCGTACTGGTAGGCCTTGATGGCCTTGGCCGCGGTGCGATTGAAGATCGCGGTCATCCGTTCGCCCGGCACGGAGTGAACGATCTGATTGACCAGGCCCTGTCCCATGAAGCCCGCGCCGATCATGCCGACGCGAATCGGCTTGCCCTGGGCCTCTCTCGCCTTGAGGGCGTTATCTACGATGATCAAGGTTCGCCTCCCGCTGGTCTTCCTAGATGGTCATTTCTTTCTTGAGACGGTCGCTCCAGGTGTCGAGCAACGGAGCGACCTTGTCCTTGTCCGAAACCACGGTGACCGGCAGCGGCCAGGTCAGCCCGAGACGCGGATCGTCATAGCGCAGCGCGCGCTCGTTGGGCGGGCTGTAGAACTCGCCCACCTGGTAGCTGGTCTCGGTGGCGTCGGCCAGCACCTGGTAGCCGTGCGCGAACCGCTCCGGCACGTAGAGCGCGCGGTGGTTGTCCTCGGTCAGCTCGGCGGCGATGTGCTGCAGATACGTCGGCGACTCCGGGCGCAGGTCCACGATGATGTCCAGGATCGCGCCGCGCGTGCAACGCACGAGCTTGGTCTCGGCCGCCGGTGGAATCTGGAAGTGCATGCCGCGCACGGTCCCCTTCACCTTATTGTAGGCCAGGTTGGCCTGCGCGATCACGGGCTTCAGGTGATGGGCCTCGAACTCGTGCTGGCAGAAGGCGCGCGCGAAGAAACCGCGGCTGTCTTCGCGCCGCTCGAGGTCGATGAGAAACGCTCCTTTTAGCTTGGTCTCCGTGAAGATCATCGGTGGGGGGCTCCGCTCGCTTGGGACAGGGTTTTACCGAGGTGGGTTTTATCACTTTTTCGGATCGGCCGCTGCGTCGAGATCGTGTCTCACGGCCGTCGACTTCCGTCGACTTCCGTCGGCTTCCGTTCGGCGGCGCGGCGGTTGACACGTATGGTGTTTAGTGAGCAAGAACCTCCAGCGGGGATCGAACCAAGGAACGCACGACCGTCGATCGAATTCCCGGCGCCGCGTGACCTGAGATCGCCGCCACGCAATTCGCAATGAGTGCCATCGGCGCACGCAATCGGAAGACGATGCGCTGCTTCAGAACGACGGCGACCACAACGACGGCGACCACGACGACGGCGACAATCTCCGCCGCAATTGTGTAGCGGATCACGAACCGCGGCGTTCGCGCGTGGTCGTCGCAAACAGCCGCTGATTCAGCCTCGAGAAAGCACGCAAATTGCGTTTGAGATTTGATGACAGGTTGTTTGCAACCGGATACCGTGAAGACGGATGGCCTCCGATTCACCGCGGCTGCCCTCGTTAGATGGGATGCGTGGGCTCTGCATCTGCATGGTGCTGTTCGCGCACCTCATCGCCTCGGCCGGTTTTCCGCACCTGCCGACGCCGTGGCCCACGTTCTGGTCGACGCTGACGTCGCTGGGCGTGCGCACGTTCTTCGTGATGTCGGGGTTCCTGATCACGACGATCCTGATTCGCGAGGCGCGGCGATCGGGAAGCATTTCGCTGGGCCTGTTCTATTTGCGCCGCACGTTGCGGATCTTTCCGGTTTGCTACGTCTACGTCATTGTCCTCGTCGTCATGCAACGCGCGCATCTCTTCCATCTGAACCGCGGCGACCTCTTCGCGATCGTGACGTTCACGATGAATTACCACCGCGACCGCTCCTGGTACGTGGGGCACGTCTGGTCGCTGGGGATCGAGGAGCAGTTCTACCTCCTCTGGCCGGTGGCGCTGAAGGTCCTCGACGAGAAGAACCTCCGCCGCGTCTGCTGGGCGGTCATCGCGATCGCGCCGCTCGTGCGCATCGGGCTCTATCGCTTCGCACCCGCGTTCCGCGACGGCATCGGCGAGACCTACCCGACGGCGGCGGACATCCTGGCGACCGGATGTCTGCTCGCGCTCTGCCGCGAGCAGCTCGCCGCCAACCAGGCCTACCTCAGGTTCCTGGGCAGCCGCGCGTTCTGGCTCGTGCCGCTCACGATTCTCTTCGTCGCGGCCGAGCCGTCGGAGGGCTCGCGGTTCCTGATCGGCGAGACGGTCATGAACTTCGGCCTTGCGCTGTCGATCGATCGGTTCACCCGCTTCCCGAAGACGATCAGCGGCAAGGTGCTCAACTCGAGCCCACTCGTGATGCTGGGCCTCGCGAGCTACTCGATCTTCATGTGGCAGCAGCCGTTCCTGAACCGTGGTTCGACCTCGCCGCTCGCGCACTTTCCGCGTAGCTTGGCGCTGGCGCTGCTGGCGGGATTCGCGTCTTACCGCCTGGTCGAGCGGCCGATGATCCGCCTGCGCCGTCACTGGGAACGGGTGTTCTTTGGAGACGGCGGCGCCAACCTGCAGCCCGAGCTGTCGGGGAGGGGCGCCACCCGAGGCTGAAGCGCGGCGGAACCTTTCTCACGACGATGCACTGTGGTAGATACGTGCGCCTTGAGCGCCGAGCTACCGCAGCGAAACTGGGATGGGGACCGGGGCAGCGGGGTCGCGCCGCGCCGCCGGCCCGTGCGCGGGCTCCTGCGCGGGCTGCGGCCCAAGCAGTGGATCAAGAATCTGCTGATCTTCGCCGGCTTCGTGTTCACGATGAACGACCGCTGGCAGGCGTTCTCGCCCACGATGTGGGAATACTTCGGGCGGTCGGCGGTCGCCTTCTTGCTCTTCTCGCTGCTGGCGAGCTCGGTCTATCTGCTGAACGACGTCATCGACGTCGAGAAGGATCGCCAGCACCCGACCAAGCGCAACCGGCCGGTCGCCTCGGGCGAGCTGGCCCCGGCCGTGGCGATCGGCGCGGCGGTGGTGCTGATGCCGGCGACGCTCATCGCCGGGTACCACCTGAGCCCGCCGTTCGCGCTGGTGATCGGCGGCTACCTGATCATGCAGATCGCTTACGTCTTTCTGCTGAAGAAGGTCGTTCTGCTCGACGTGTTCGTCATCGCGACCGGCTTCGTGATGCGCGCGGTGTCGGGCGCGGTGGTGATCGGTGCGGCGATCTCGCCCTGGCTCTATTCGGTCACGCTGCTGGGCGCGCTGTTCCTGGGCCTGTGCAAGCGGCGGAGCGAGCTCGTGCTCCTGGACGCCAACGCCGGCGAGCACCGCAAGATCCTGCGCAGCTACACGCCGTCGCTGCTCGACAGCCTGATCAGCATCGTGGCGTCGTCGACCATCATGGCCTACTCGCTCTACACGTTCACGTCGCCCAAACTGCCGCCGCACAACCTGATGATGATTACCATCCCGTTCGTGATCTTCGGGATGTTCCGCTACCTCTTTCTCGCGCACACGCAGAACGCGGGCGGCAGCCCGGAAGAGGTCTTTCTCAAGGATCGACCGCTGCTGGTGACCATGGGCCTGTGGATCCTCACGACGGGAGTGATCCTGACTTTCCGTCGATGAACCTTGAGATGAGGTCCTGGGGCGTGCGCGTCTGGACGCTGGCCTGCCTGGCGTGGCTGATCCTCACCTGGGCGTGGGGCGGGCTCCCGCTGGCGATGACCGTCGACGACACGTTCTACTATTTCAAGACCGCGCTCAACGTCAGCCGCGGTCTCGGTAGCACCTTCGACGGCATCAACCCGACCAACGGCTATCACCCGCTGTGGCTCGCGTTGCTGGCCGGGGTGTTCTCGCTGTTCCGCGACGACCTGGTGTTTCTCACGCGGGTCGCGTTCACGATCCAGATCGTCATGGTGTGGGCGGGCGGGATGTGGCTCTCCCGCGTACGCGCGGCGGGCGGGCGCTGGGTGCTCTTGCCGCTGACGCTGGCGCTGCTGAATCCGTTCACCGCCAAGATCGTGCTCTGCGGCCAGGAGACCGCGCTGCAGTTCCTGATGTCGAGCGTGGCGCTGGTCTACTGGTGGAACCTACGGACATCATCCGCGCGGTCCGCGCCCGGTTCGGCGGCGACGTCGGCCGGGCGCTGGATCGTCCTCGGGCTCTTGTGCGTGGTGGCCACGCTGTCGCGGCTCGACACGATCTTCTTCTGCGCGGTCTTGCTCGCCATGCCGGTGGTGCTGCCCAGCGAGACCGAACGGCGGCTGGGCTTCGCGGGACGACTGCGTCTCAGCGTGATCGGCGGGGCGGCGATGACCGCGGGCATGCTCCCGTACTTGATCTTCAACGTCGTCAAGTACAAGCACATGATGCCGGTCTCGGGCGCGATCAAGCTGCGCCTCGAGGCGAGCGAGCTCTCGCCCCTGCCGGCGCGCGCCGCGGTCGTGGTGCTGTCGCTGGTCTGGCTCATCTGGCTCTGGATCGGGGCGCGCCGTCCGCGAGCGACCGGCGGCGGCGCAGGCGGTGCCAATGTTTCGGCCGATCCCGCCGTCGACCTCTCGTTCCTCGCGCCGCCGCTGGGCGCGTGCCTGGTCGGCGCGATCTACAACTTCGGCATTCGCGGCGAGATGTCGCCGAGCCTGGTGCGCGTCTGGTACCTCGAGCCCTATCTGCTGGGTGGCGTGGTGGCGCTGGGCGCAATTTTACAGTCGCAGTTGCTGCGCAGCGTGGTCACGCGGGCGATCACGCGCGGGGTGGTCGCGCTGTGGGTCGTCTTCAGCGCTTTCACCTGGCGCTATCGCCTGGAGCCGCGCTCTTACAGCATCTACGCCGCGGCGGCGCGATGCTCCGAGTGGTTCGACCACAACAGCGCGCCGACGGCGGTGGCCGCCGCGTGGGACGCCGGCTTCGCGGCCGCGATGACGCGCAAGCCGGTGATGAACCTGGACGGGCTCATCAGCTCGTGGGAGTTCAAGGAGAACTACCTCGATCGCGGCGACGTCGATCAGTTCATCGACCAGCGCCATCCGGTCGATTACGTGATTCAGTACGCGTGGCCGGCGACGTTGCGGAACATCGCCCGCCGCAGCGCCGCGGGCGGGTCGACACCGCCGCCGCACATGACCTCCGGGCGGTGGGGCGTCGACCTGTCGTCGTTCTACGTCGCGCACGTCGAATGCGTCATGGTTTCGGTGGCGTACAACCCGGCGGAGACGCTGGGTCCGGTGCAGTACTTCGTGCTCAGTCGCGTGCCGGCCGGTGATGGCCCCCCGTTGACGCTGGCCGAGTTCGCCCGGCGCAACGCCGGCCGCGAATCCTGCAACTGAGGATCCGGCGTCGGTCCCGCCCGCGACGCGTTGGCGCCGGGGCGCGAGACCGCTATCATGGCGGCGTTGACCGCCGCACGCACTGAAGCCGAGCTCGAGCCCGCCGTGAGACCGCGCGTGACGCGTCTGCACGGGCGCATCCCGTCGCTCGACGGGCTACGCGCGCTGTCGATCGCGCTGGTGATGTTCGCGCACCTCAACGACACGCGCGGCTTCATCTCGTCGGCCGAGGTCGAGCGCTGGCAGCTCGGCAACCTGGGTGTGCGGGTGTTCTTCGTGATCTCGGGGTTCCTGATCACCACGCTGCTGCTCGAGGAGAGCGACCGCACCGGCACGATCTCGCTCGGCGGCTTCTACATGCGGCGCTTCTTCCGCATCTTCCCGGCGTTCTATGTCCTGTGCGCCGTGCTGTTCGTGCTCGACGCGGCGGGGGTGATCGCGCTGCACCCGGGCGATCTGCTGACCGCGGCGACCTACACCATCAACTATCACCACGATCGCGCGTGGTACGTCGGGCACGTCTGGTCACTCTCGGTCGAGGAGCAGTTCTACCTGCTCTGGCCGGCCATCTTGCTCATCGCCGGCATCCGCCGCGGGCTGGGCGTCGCCGCTGCGATGGTGTTCATCGCACCGTTGCTGCGCATCGGGCTCGGCCTTTTTCCGGCATTTCGGCCCGGGATCGGCGAGACCTTTCCCACGGTGGCCGACTCGCTGGCGACCGGCTGCCTGCTCGCGGGCCTCGGCCCGCGCCTGGCGCGCTCCGCGCGCTGGCGCGCCCTCATCGAAGGACGGGCCTGGTGGCTGGCGCTGATCGCGATCGCCGTGTTCGCGCGCAACCCGTTCACCAAGGTCGCCTGGCTGTTCGGCGAGACCATCCTGAACGTCAGCATCGCGGTCGTGATCGCGCGCGTGATCACGCGCCCCAACGATCGGTTCGGGCGCCTGCTCAACACCGCGCCGCTGGTCTGGATAGGGACGCTCAGCTACTCCCTGTACCTGTGGCAGCAGCCGTTCCTGAACCGCCACGCAGCGTCGGTGATGCAGGCGTTCCCGTTGAACTTGATCCTCGCGGTCGCGGTGGCGCACGCGTCGTACTTTCTGGTGGAGCGGCCGTTCCTGCGGCTGCGGCAGCGCATCGAACGGCGAGAGCGACGGCCCGCGAGCGCCCCCGGGGCGGTCGCCGTGGCGGTGGCCGTCGCCGATCAGGGCGCGGGCACCGCGGCGGGCGGCGAGGGCACCTCGAGATCCGCGACGACCGGGAAGTGATCGGACGCCGCGCTCTGAATGACCCGGAAGCCGACGACGCGGATCCGCCGATCGGCGAGCACGCGGTCGATGCGCATCCAGGGATGGCGCGGCGCTGGAAAGGTGTAGCCGAACCCGGCTCCCGCCTCTGAAAAGCCATCGCGGTAGTCGCCGAACCAGCGCGACAGCGCCCAGCTCAGCGTCGGCAGGTTGGTGTCGCCCGCGATGATCACCGGCGCCGGCTGGGCATGCGCGTCGCGGGAGATCATCTCCAGCTGCTGCAGGCGCAGCCCGGTGTTGTCCATGACCTTGCCCGACGCGGTGCCGTGCAGCAGGCGGCCGCTCTCGATCTCGTTCTTGAGCCCCTCGCCGCGGATCTCGGCCAGCGCCTCGCGCGGCGAGATCGGGTGCACGTTGAAGATCCGCAGCGGACCCGCGGGCGTGGTCACTCGGTACGAGATGAAGCGCGGCGAGCGCGGCCGGTCCCGGTGCTGGATCTGGGGCGGCTCGATGGTCTCGTCGACGTGAAAGTGGGTGGCGATGAGAAACTGTCCCCAGATGTGGGTCTCGTAGCCGGCGAGCCCCTTGGCGAAGGCGTCGAACTGGTTTCGATCGGTCTCTTGCAACAGGATGATGTCGGCGTCGGCGCCGCGCAGCTCCTCGAGGATCGCCTCGGGACCGTGCGCGCCGGTCGCGATGTTGTAGCTGAGCAGGCGCAGGTGAAACGCGCCCGAGGCCGGCGACGGCGCGCCCGGCAGGCGCAATCCCATGAGCGGAAACAGCAGCAGCAGCAGCGCCACCAGCTGGCTCGCCAGCAGCCACCAGCGCCGGCTGAGCAGCAGCAGCAGGCAGAGAAAGGGCAGGGGGAGCCCGAATCCGACGCGCGGCAGGTAGAGCAGCGCCGCCGAGAACCACCAGCGCTCGCCCACGAAGTGCAGCGCGAGGATGATCGCCACCAGCGCCGCCGGGTAGCCGACGGCGAGCACGCGCAGGATCCAGGTCCCCAGTCCGACCGGGCGTTTGACGGCACCCTTCATGGCAGAGGGTGGATCCCCCGGCCGATGACATCGAACTGCAGCACGCCGGCGTCGTTGGACATGACCGCCACGCCGGGACCGCTCGAGGTGATCGTCACCGTCAGCGGGCCGTTCTGCATGGCGTTCGCAGGCTCGACCCGCACGCTGTACCGGCGCTTGGGCTCGAGATCGAACACGTGGTGGCGGCTCGCTCGTGCGCCGCCGGCGCGATAGCGCACGACCGCGACGGCGGGGACGGTCGCGGTCGGCGACATGGCGAACAGAACGACGCGATCGCGATCGGCAGCCGATGCGCCACGCGCCTGGATCGCCGCGCCCAGCATCAGATCGTGCTCGACGCTGACCAGCGCCGCGTCGGGCGCGGGCGCGTTCCGGTCGCCGGCGGTGATCACGGTGAGCGCGTCGAGATCGGTGCCCGGCGCCGTCGAGACGATCGCCAGGCGCGCGTTCAGCTTGTCGTTGCCCACGGTGTTCCAGGCGGAGGTGATCGACGCCCCGCGCGGCGCCAGCGCGCGCACGTGCAGCGCCGACGATCCGATCACGCTGGTCGCCAGGTTGCCGCTCACCGTCGGAGCCGTCTTGGTCCCGAGGTGGAAGCGCAGCTCCTTGACGTAGGTGGGCTTGAGCATGCGCACGCGGTCGAACACCACGAAGAGATCCGGCCGCAGGTAGACGAAGTTGCGCACGAACGAACGCACCGATCGCCTGTCCGGATCCTCGCCGCCGCGCTGCCGCTCGTAAGCGCCGGTGGCGTCGAGCTTCGCCCAGGTCAGATCCGCGGTCTGCAGGTACGGAAACGCGTGGTTGTCGGCGAACGGCCCCTGCCCGCCGAGGTAGCGCGCGTCCTTGTAGAGATACTCGCCGCCGTCGTCGGCGAACAGCGTGTTGGCGTAGGCCGACGTGGTCTCGAACTGTTGCGGGCGGCCGGTGAGGCCGCTTTCACCCTTCCACTGACCGGCGAAGATCAGCAGCATGTCGTTGCCGCGCTGGATCGCCAGGTGCCCCGCTGCGCGCGCCTGGTGCGCCGACAGCTGCGCGAGCGCGCCGCTGAACGACGCCCAGACGGCGTCGCGCGCCCAGGTCGATCGCATGAACAGGTGCTCGTCGCCGGGCGAATGAAAGAAGAGCGGTTCGCTCGCCGCGGGGTCGGCGGCGGGCCGGTCCGGATCCCAGTAGAGCAGGCTGTCGAAGGTCGGGCGATCGAGCGCGAGGCCGTCGGGCGGTCCGCCGAGATCGCGCAGAAGGTGCTGAAGCTGCGCGCCCGTCGGCGTGCCCTCGAGCAGCTGGCCCAGAAGGAGGGGCAGTCCCAGCGAGAGGATGCCGGTGGTCTCGCCCGCGTAGGCGCCCTCGTCGGGGACTTGCCAGTGATTCGGCTTGACCGCGTGGATCAGATTTCGCGCGATCGCGGTCGCGTAGTCGCGGACCGGCACCTTGTCGGCATCGCCGCCCTGATTGGCCAGCAGCGCGTACTCCAGGAGGCGCTGGTAGTGATTGGTGCCGTAGACGTAACCTTCGATGGGGAACCCGCCGCGGAACGGCCCGTCCTTGAACGCGGGGACGACGACGTCGCGGAAGCGGTGCCCTTCGTAGTCGATGATCTCGCGCGCGCGGTCGTTGTCGCCCCGCGTGGCGTAGCCCGCGGCGCCGAAGCCGAGCAGGTGGCCGCCGAAGTAGTTGCCGACCGCGGGGCCGTCGTGCTCGTAGGCGTGCGCCGTGTGCCAGTCGAACCAGCGGTTCAGCGTCGACACCGTCGCCGCGCGCTCCGCGGGCGAGAGCTCGCCGTAGATCCAGTCGAAGCCGAGCGCCAGCCCCAGCGCCGCCGTCCGCGAGGGAAAGCCGCTGTCGGTCGAGATCGGCTCCAGGTTGCCCGCGGCGGCGGTGGCGTTGGCGACGCGCAGGATCTCGGCGATCTTGCGCGCGTAGGCTTTCTCGCCGGTCACCTGGTAGGCGACGCCGAGCGGGAGGATCGCGTCGAGCCAGCCCGAGCCCTGGTAGGGATAGGCGACCGCGTCGCGCGGCGCCTCGTTGCGGTCGTACGGCGCGACCGGGCTTCCGGCGTAGCGGTCGGCGCTCTTGCTGAGGTCGATCCAGTCGGGATCACGCGCCGCCGCTTTTCGCTTGAGGCGGGCGAGCACCTCCGCGGAGAGAAAGAGCCGCGGGTGGCTGCCGGTCGCCGCGCCCGCGGTCTCGGCGGCCGGCGCGCTGACCGGCGTCGGCGGCACCGACGTCGCCTGGCAGCCGAAGAGGAGCACCGCCCCCGGCAGCGCACAGGCAGCAGCCCGGCCCAGTCCGCGACTTCCCACGTTCAGATTCCCTTGGAACGAAGATAGATCGCGATGCTGGCGACGGCACCCACGTCCAGGCCGACGACCCAAAATAGATCGCGCCAGCGCCAGCGCAGCTTCCAGCTGGGATCGTGCCGTAGGACCACCGCCTGGATCGAGCCGGCGAGCCCGACTTCGATCCAGAACGCCACGTGGTAGGTCAAAGACAGAAACAACGCCGAGGCCACCATGCCCACCAGCCCCGCGAGTGTGGCGAAGGCCGCGGCCCGCACGTCGGCCGCCTCGGGGCGATTGGCGAAGTCGCGCTGCACCTGCAGAGTGGTCTTGAACGCGACGTAGAGCGCGATCGTCCACAGGAGCAGGCCGAGCGGGCCCATCTCCGACAGCGCCAGCAGCGCCGAGTTGTGCGCGGTCAGGTAGTAGTGCTGGCCGAACTGCTTGGCGCCGATGCCCAGGATCGGGTGCTCCCGCCACATCGACAGGGCCTCCGACCAGCACTCGAGGCGCTCTTCGGTCGAAGACTCATCGCTGCGGCCGCCGAAGATCAGCACCGGGATCGCCAGCACACCGCCGACCGCGGCGCCGCGCACGCCGAAGCGGCGCAGGAAGTAGACGCCCAGCGTGGCGATGAGCGAGATCTGCCCCGACCTCGACTGGGTCATGATGTTGCATAGGATCGCGGCCAGCAGCACCGGCAGCGGCAGGAGGCGGCTCAGCAGCCGGCGGATGGCCGACCGTTTCTCGCCGAGCCAGATGAACACGAACGGCAGGCTGATGCTGGTCGCGCACGCGAGCTCGTTCGGATCCTGGAAGATGCCGATCGAACGCACGCGCCCGCCGTCGGAGCGGGTGCCCATGAGCCCGACGTGCTCGCAGAGGAATTCGCCCGGGCCCAGGCCCGCCTCGGCGCACTCGGTGCGCGAGTGACACTGGCGCACCTTGCCCTCGCTGTCCTCGGCGGGTGGCGCGTTGGAGGTGGTGTCGGGGATGCACACGCGCGGTGTCAGCCCCTGGTGGATCGCGACCAGGACGATCACCATCGTCACCGCCAGCAGCGTCTTCGAGACGACTTCGAAACCGCGCAGCGTCTGCACGCCCTGCGACGTGGCCAGGAACAGCGCCGCCGGCGCGACGAAGTAGAGCGCGCTCTCGTTGATCATCTCGGGCGCGCCGATCGCGACGGTCAACATCGCCCAGCCGAAGAACGCCAGGGCCACCCAGAGCAGCAGCGACCGGCGCGGCGGACGAGTGATTCCGGTCGCCAGGTCCAGCACGTAACCCAGCACGGCGAATGCCAGCACCAGCGGAAACGTCAGCCAATGCATCGACTCGAACGTCTCCTGCGGCCGGACGTAGAGGAAGGCCAGCATGGCCCCAATCCCGAGGATCACGAACATCGATCGGCTCGCGAGCAGTCTATGTCATGCACGCGGCACAGGCCATCGGCGCGCGCTACGGAACGTAGACCGTGTATCCCGGCAGCAGCGTCAGGTCCTGCTCGGGGTGCACCCCGCTCAGGATAGACGGAAAGTCGATCGGGATCCGCCGCGTTCCGCGCGTGGCGTCCGACCGGATGATCATCGTCTGGTCGGGGTTCGCGAAGCGGTTGGGCCCGCCGGCCATGACCATCGCCTCGACCACCGTGACGTAGCGGCTGCTGGCGAAGCTGCCCGGGTGCTCGACGTTGCCGGTGACGACGAAGCGATAGCTGTTGATGCCGACCACGGCGACCGTGACCGTGACCGACTCTTCCTTGATGAAGGTCGCCAGGCGCTGCACGATCTCGTCGCGCAGCTTGCTGGGTGTGCGGCCCGCAGCCTTGAGGTCGCCCACCAGCGGCAGCGAGATCGCGCCGTCGGGGCGCACGGTCGCATCCGCCGACAGATCCGGGTTGTGCCAGATCGCGATCTTCAGCATGTCCGACGGGCCGAGCACGTACTCGCTCTTGCGCGGATCCGGCTCCGACGCGTAGTCATACGGCGGGTGAACCGTTGCGCAGGCCGAGCCCAGAGACAGCGCCCCGCAAAGTCCCAAGAGCCCAACAAACGTCGCTCGCCGACTCAACACGGCCCTTTCATTATCACACGCCCGTCCGCATCGCCTTCCGAAACCTCCAGCTACCAGGTCACGCGCTGGCGCCCGGTCAGGTGCCGGCCGAGGCCGACCACGGCCGCCGCGTTCAGCACCACGAACGTCCGGGCCACGCCGGCGAGGCGGCCGCCACGCGGACCGGCCAGCGCGGCCGCGTAGAACGCGGCCTGTCCCACGAGCAGGATCCACATCGCGGTCGCGACCGTGCCGGTGCTGGACAGCGCTGCCGCGATCGACGCTGCCGCGAGGATCAGCATCAACCACGGCGCGCACAGGCGCATGACTTTGTGAGAGATGGTCTCGAACCAAATCGGATTCGAAATTGGGCTCAGAAGCGCGGGAAGCAAGCCGAAGAGCTGATAATTTCCAGCCAACGTGCGCGCTTTGCGCTTGAACTCTCGGTCATCCTCGAAGGCTGCATCGCGCGCCTCGGCCTCGGCCACGAAGGCGACGCGCTTGCCCTGCAGCGCGAGGCGCATCGGGATCCAGACGTCGTCGAGGATCAGGTCGGCCGGCAGCGGCACGAAGTCGGCGCGCCTCATCATCGCCAGCGGACCGGTCATGCCGACCACGCCGCGAAACGCCGACTCCTGCGCGCGCATCCAGTTCTCGTAGCGCCAGTAGACGCCGCTGCCCGCCGGACCGTCGAGCACCAGGTTGCCCGTGGCGCAGCCGACGCGTTCGTCGCGCATCGCGCGCGCGAGGGCCCTGAACGCGCCCGGGTTCAGCGGCTGTCGCACGTCGTTCATCAGCAGGAGCTCGCCGGTCGCCGCCGCCGCCATGGTGTTGAGCGCCGTCGGCTTCCCGCGCCGCTCGGGCGATACCAGGACGCGCACGCGACCGCGCGCCTCCTCCGACGCGGCGACCGCGCGCGCGATCGACTCGGTGTCGTCGGTGCAGCCGTCGCAGTAGATCAGGATCTCGATGCTCCGCGCGGGATAGTCCTGCGCCAGCAAGCTCGCGATCTTCGCCGGCAGATACGAACCGCCGTTGTAGACCGGCAAGCACACGGTGATCGGCGAGGGGACGTCGATGTCGGCTTCGCTCCAGCGCACCGGGAAGAGCCGCGCCAGGACGCCGAGCAGGATGGGATAGCCGAAGTAGGTATAGGCGAGGAGCGCGATCGTCAGGCCGACGCAGGCGAGCGCCATGGTGTCTCCGATTCCTCAGGTCCCGAGCGCCCGCAACATGACCAGCGGTGTCTTGACCAGGATCTCCAGCTCGACGGGCAGGAAGTGCCAGAGGTTCTCCGTTGTGGCGCTGTAGGCCAGGTCGTAGAGCAGCTTGACGCGCATGTGATCGGCCAGCGCGTCCTCGGCGCCCTCCATCTTGAACGGGTTGGTGAGGTCGGCCTCGAACTTCGCGACGTCGCTGTCCGGGTGCGGTTTGCCGGTGTACGAGAGCGAGATCTGCGCGAGGCCGGTGATGCCCGGCTTGACGTCGCGCATCCGCTCCTCGAAGTACGGGATCGCCATGGCCAGCTGGTCGGCGAGCTCGGGGCGCTCGGGACGTGGACCGACGATGCTCATCTCGCCGCGGAGCACGTTGAGGAACTGCGGAATCTCGTCGAGGCGCGTCTTGCGCAGGAGGCGCCCCACGCGCGTGACCCGCGGGTCGTTCGCGGTCGCCAGCACCGGCCCCGACAGCTTCTCCGCGTCCATGCGCATCGAGCGGAATTTCAGCATCCGGAACTGGGTGAACTGGGGGCGGTGCGGTGCGCCGTCGCTGGGCAACCCCGACGCGGTCGGGGCGACACCGTCTGGCGACTCCGACGGAGTCGGGGCCACATTGAGTCGGCCCGCGCGAATCTGCTTGAAGAAGATCGGCCCGGGCGACTCGAGGTAGATCGCGGCCGCGATCACCGGATAGAGCGGCAGCGTGACGCAGAGCCCGATCGAAGAGCCGATGACGTCGATAGCCCGTTTGACAATCCGGACGGAGCGGTGCACAGGGTCAGTACCCTACAACGAAATGACCCAGCAGCCCATCGCGTGCGACGCGAAGAAATGGCATGATGCAGAAGGACCTTGATCAGGATTCAAATGCTGGGTCTGCTGGAACATCGGGATGTGGCGTTGCGCGCGGTCTCGGCTGCCTGCAAGCTGGTGTCCCGGCGTCCCTACCGGCCCGAGCTCAATGAGTTCCGCATGCATGTCGTGTCCGCCGTCGGAGAGGCTTTCAACAACATCGTGCTGCACGGCTATGCCGGGCGGAACGACGGCGTGATCGAGATGGAAATCAGGACTGACCCGGATCGCATCACCGTGGAATTGCGCGACTATGGCGACAGCTTCGACCTCGACGCCGTGGCAACCCCCGATCTGGACCTGCTTCCTGAGTCCGGACTGGGAATATTCATCATCAGAGCGTTTATGAGTATCAGATATCGCCCTGGTCGACCTAATGTTCTCACCCTGTCCAAATGCCTCGCGGCAGATCCGAAAGACGTGCCGAAAGAATCGGTGCCGCGCGGGAATCCGTCCGAAGGAGATTCATGACCTTCTCGATATCTATCAACGAGGCTGGCGTCATTCGACTGTCGATCGAGGGCGAGCTCGACGCCGTGACCGTCTCGGACTTGCGTGCCGAAATCGAGAAGCTGTTGATGCGCCAGATCGGCCGGGTCGAGGTCGACCTGTCGCAGTTGCGCATGCTCGACAGCTCGGGAGTCGGCGCGCTGGTTTCACTTTACAAGCAGGTCCGCGCGCGGGGTGGGGAAGTGGTGGTGCTGGGCTTGCGCGACCAGCCGCTGGCTATCTTTCGCCTGCTCCGACTGGATCGCGTCATGGTGGGCGCCGAGCTCAAAACGCCGGCGTCACCGTCACCGTCCAAACACCCGAGCTCGTCGTCCTAGGTTCCACGCATCGCGCGCCATCGGGAGGCCACGGGAGTGCCGGTCGCGGAAACTTGGAAATGTCGCGATCCCGTTACACGCGTGCGTTGAATTGTGTTGTAACACACTGTTGGACGGAGCAATATCTCGTCGCTGTGTTCAATTCTTGGGGCAGCACTAACTTACGTGACCTCGGGTGGGGGACGAGTCATGGAGTCAACCATTAAATCTATCTCTGATTTCACGCCGATGGCGAGGCCTCTCGCCGTCGGTGCGCCCGCGGTGTCCCCGCAGGCGATCCCGGTGCAGCAGGCGCTGGCCGCCATTGGCGAGCCGGACACCACCGTCGATCTGGCGCAGCGCCTCTACGCGACGATCGCGATGCTCTGGTCCGAGGTCGCGGGCGCCGACATGTTCCTGCCCCAGGGCGGCTCGGGAGAGCTGCGGGGCGTGCGTGATGCGCACGGCGGCGTTGCGCTGCTCAGCGCCGTGGGTTCGCAGTACGGCAACGAGTCGAGCGTCCGCGTCGTTCCGGTGACGCCGACGCTGGTTCCCGGCGACGTCACCTGCGATCGCGGCGCCAGCATGTCGGTGCCGGTGATCTCGGAAGGCGCGCTCGAGAGCTTCATCGTGGTCCAGCGCCGGCTGGGAGCGCCCAGCTTCACCACGCGCGATCTCGAAGCGCTGATTCAGCTCTCGCGCGGGGTCGGTGAGCTCCTGCCGCGCGTGCGCGCCCGCGGCGGTCGGTCGGTCACGGCCTGGTTGCAGCGAGACCTGGCCTCTGCGCGCGACATGCAACGCATGTTCTTGCCGCGTCCGCTGGAGAACAACTCGGCGCACGTGCGCGTTCTGGCCGAGTACCTGCCGGCGTTCGCGGTCGGCGGCGATTTCTACGACTTCGTCGATCTCGGCGGCGGCCGCCTGCTGGCGACCATCGGTGACGTCTCCGGCAAGGGCGTGACCGCGGCGCTGATGATGTCGCGCGTGACGTCGGAGCTGCGCCGCCTCGCCCACGAGTGCTCGGGACCGGCGGAGATCCTCACGCGCCTCAATCGGTCGCTGCGCGGCATGCAGGACGACCGCTTCGTCACCGTGGTGTGCGTGCTGCTCGACGTGCCCAACCGCCGGTGGATCGTCGCCAACGGCGGCCACGTCGTCCCGTTGCTGCGCCGCCGGTCGGGTGTCATCTCGGGGCTGGCGTACTCGCTGAATCCGCCGATCGGAATGATCCCGATGCCGGAGTACCGCGACGAGATCTTCCCGCTGGAGTCGCAGGACATCGTGCTGCTGGCGACCGACGGCGTGCTCGAGATGTTGTCGGGCGGGCCGCGCGACGTCTGCTCGACGATGGGGCAGTGCCAGCTGGTCGACATGCTCCGCAAGGCGCCGCACGACCTGGCCGAGATCCACCGCCGCATCCTCAACGCCGGCGACGCGTCGACGGCGGGGCGAGACGACGTCGCGCTCCTCGGTCTCGAGCTGACCGAGTAAGATGGCGCCGGGCGAGGGGCCCGTGCCGACGGAGCGGGCGCGCGAGGTCTCGGGGGTCGGCGCCAGGGGGGCGGCATCGCCACCGTCCTGGATCGACGATGAGGGTCCGATCCTCCCGATGATGTGGAGGACGCTGAAGCGCCTGGCGCGGCGCGCCCGCGCGTCGGGGCCGATCTGGGGGCTGGTGGCGCTGGCGGCGAGCGGCGCGCTGATCTGGCGTCAGAGCCGCATGCGGGAGCACTACGAGGTCACGGTCGTCGTGCGCGTCTCCGACGGCGGCTCCGGTGCCAAGGGTGCGGCGTTGAACGGCGGCGCGTTGCGCGGCTACATCGACGAGGTCGCGTTCACCGCGGCCAATCTCCAGACCCTGATGCGGCGGCATGCTCGAGAATTTCCTGACTTGGCCAAGGACCCGATCGCGGCGCTCGCGCACCTGGACGAAAACATGGAGGTGATCTACGCCGACAACGAGTTTCTGGAGGAGCGCGGGCCCAACGATCCACCGCGCGCGGCGCGTATCGGCATCGAGTACAACGCGGGCGACCCCGACACGGCGTGGACGATGGCCCACGAGCTGGCGGATTTGATGATCGGGTCGACCGTGGCCGGGCAGAAGGCCGACCTCGAACGCGAAGCCGCCGGCGCCGCCGTCGCTTTGCAACAGAGCCAAGCCGAGCTGGCGCAGCTGGTTCGCAACGCGGGGCCGGGCGCCGCGCAGTCGATCGCGGCGGCGCGCGAGCGATGGCGCGCGGCGCAGGAGGCGGACGTCGCAGCGCAGCTGGCACTGCGCGCGGTGGTCAATCGGCAGACGCTGCGCTTCGAAATCGATACCCCCGGGCGCAAACCGGAGCCAATCAATCGCACGACGGCCCTCGTCTCCGGTTTCGTGACTATGCTCTTCGTCATGTTGGTTGCCGCCGCTCTCCTCGCAGGAGCCTTCGACCCTCGGGTGCTGGAAGCAGATGACCTGGCCCCGACTGGCCTCGGGCTGCTCGGCACGTTTCCAAGGCTCCCGGCCGAGGTCTCGTTCGGGGAGGGCGGGGGAGCCGGACGACGTGTATAGTCGAGCCAGATGACCGACGAGACGTCACCCCGCGAGTACCTCTCGGCGCTGATTGCCCTGGCGCCGCGGGCTCTTCGCGCCTTGTGGATCGGCGGCATCGTGCTGGTGATCGGCCTCGGCGTCACCGTGGCCTGGACGCTGTCGACCGACCACCTCTATCGCTCGGAGGCGGTGGTCGCGTATGACCACGGCGTGCGCACGTCGACGGTCGGGACGGTCGACGGCGACTCGCCGCGCGAGATCGGCGGGCGGCTGCGCGACATGCTGACGTCGCGCCAGCGCTTCGAAAAGATCATCAAGGACTTGAATCTCTATCGCCGGATCGCCGAGCGGCACGGAATGGGCGAGGCGATCGACGAGATGAAGAAGCACGTGCTGGTCTCGAGCCGCGAGGACATGGCCTACCGGGTCTCGTTCGACGCCCCGGGGCGCGAGCTGGCTCAGCGCGGCCTCGAGCTGCTGGTCAACGGCGTCGTCGAGGAGGACTCGCAGCGCCGCATCCGCGAGGCCGACGAGACCAAGCACTTCCTCGAGGCCGAGCGCAAGCACGCGGACGACGACCTCAAGATCAAGGAGAGCGCGCTCGCCGGATTCCTGGCCGCGCACCCGGTCTATGCGCACGAGGCGGTGGGCACGGCGGCGTCGGCGGGCGGCTCGATCCGCGGGCGCACGGAGCCCGGTTCGTCGGCGTCGACGGGCGAGGTCGCGCAGCTGGAGCTGCAGGCTGCCCAGATCGAAGAGGCGCTGGCCGCCGCCGGTGTGCGCGTGACGCAGGGGACGGGGCCGGTCGACGCTCCGCCGCTGGTCGCGGCGCGTGACCGGGCGCGCGCCGAGCTTCAGCAGGCGCAGCGCGCCTTGACCGAGAAGCAGGCGATGTACACCAACGAGCACCCCGATGTGAAGGCGGCTATCCGACACGTCGCGGTCGCGGAAGGGGCGCTGCGTCGCGCCGAGGCGGCGATGGAAGCTGACCGCGCGGGGCAAGCCGCGCCGCCCACCGCGGCGACGGGCGAGGACGACGGCCAGGACACGGCGCGCACTGCGGCGCTGAAACATGCCCTGGCGGCGGTCCGAGCGCAGATCTCCGCGGTCAAGAGCCGTGCAGCGGTCGTTCGCGAGCCGGTTGCCCCCGAGGGTGGTTCACCGGTCACGACTGACATCGAGTGGACGCGTCTGAACCGCGAGCTCGCCGAGGCGCGCGAGCGGCAGACGCAGCTTCAGGGCAAGCAGTTTCAGGCAGATTTGATGGCGACCCTGGCTGGCGGAGGGCAGGGGGGGCGATTGGTGGTGATCGACCCACCGTTCCGTCCCGTCCGTCCCATCACCGGTGGGCGTTTCAAGATCGCTGGGGCCGGGCTCGCGGCCTCGATAGTGTTATCTTTGCTGACCATCGTGCTCTTCGCGGCGTTCGACGACCGGCTCTACGGGGACCGGGATATCAATCGGATCGTCAAGGATGGAATCGTGGTCGTGATCCCCAAGCTCACAGGCAAAAGTGGGTAACAACTCGGGCAACAACTCGGGTCGGGCCGCGAACGGCGACGCCACGGCGCTCGTCCCCCAGGAAGAGGACGGGGGAATTGCGTTCGTGCGTTTCGCGCCGTCGCCGCCGTTCGACGAGCGGCTGGTGTTCTGGCAGCAGAGCGCCTCGGAGACCGCGTCGAGCTTTCGCCTGCTGCGCCAGCGGCTGCTCGAGCGCGGCGACCCGCGCACCGTGCTGTGCACCAGCGCCGTGCGCGGCGAGGGGACGACCACGCTGGCGGCGAACCTGGCGCTGGCGTTCGCGGAGCTCGGCAAGTATCGCGTGCTGCTGATCGAGGCGAGCTTCCGTCGCGCGGCAATCGCCGAGGTCTTCGGGTTCAAGCCGCCCAAGGGTTTCGCGCTGCAGCTGGCGCGGCACCGCGGGCGCCCGATGGAGCCCTGGGTCGTCGTGCAGGTCGGCTCGGCGCCGCTTTACGTGCTGGCCGTCGAGCCGCGCTGCTGCCCGCATTGCCAGGCGGTGATCGCGCTCGAGGCGCGCTTCTGCGGCATGTGCGGCAAGGACGTCGCCGGCACCGGGACGGCGTCGCTGGACGCGGTGACGTTCTCGACGGCGATCAAGCGCTTTCGTGCGGCGTTCGACTACATCGTCGTCGACGCACCTCCGGTGCTGGCCAGCGGCGACGTGAACCTGATTCAGGACACCGCCGACGCGATCGTGATCGCGACGCGCAAGGGGCGGTCCGAGGCGCGGAATCTACGCCGCGCGCTGAACCAGGTGGCGCCGGCGCCGGTCGCCGCGGTCGTCTTGCTCGACGCCTAGGGGAGAGCCCTACTTGGCGCCTTGCCGCTCGGCGTACCAGGCGGTCGTGCGCTTCAGGCCCTCGGGGAACGTCACTGCCGCGCGGTAGCCGAGGCGCGTGCGTGCCTCGGTGATGTCGGCCAGCGAGTGCTTCACGTCGCCGACGCGCCCCGGAGAGTAGGTGATGTCGATGCGCTTGCCGAGCAGCTCGCCCAGCTGCTTGACCACGTCGTTGAGGCTGGTGGCCGCGCCGCAGGCGACATTGAACACGCGCCCCGACACGTCGGCCGCCGGCGCGCTGGCGGCCGCCAGGTTTGCCTCGACGGTGTTCTCGATGAAGCAGAAATCGCGCGACTGCGTGCCGTCGCCGTAGATCGTGACGCCCTTGCCCGTCAGGCCTGCCGTCACGAAGCGCGGGATCACCGCCGCGTACTCCGACTTCGGGTCCTGGCGCGGGCCGAACACGTTGAAGTAGCGCAGGCAGACCGTCTCGAGGCCGTACGCGCCCGCGAACACCTGGCAGTAGTGCTCGCCGGCCAGCTTCGACACCGCGTAGGGCGACAGCGGTGCCGGGCGCATGGTCTCGATCTTCGGTAGCGTCGGCGTGTCGCCGTACGCCGACGACGACGCCGCGTACACCACGCGCCGCGCGCCGGCCGCCTTCGCCGTGTGCAGCAGCTTCAGCGTCGCGGTCGCGTTCGCTTCGTGGCTGGCGATCGGATCGACCAGCGAGCGTGGCACCGACGGGATCGCCGCCTGGTGGAACACCACCTCGACGCCGGCGAGCGCGCGCTGCAGATCGGCCTCGACGCGCACGTCGCCCTCGATGAGCTCGATGTCGCCGGCGACCTCGGTCAGGTTCTCGCGCTTGCCCGAGAAGAAGTTGTCGATCACGCGGACCCGGTCGCCGCGAGCCAGCAGCGCGCGGACGATCGAGGATCCAATGAAACCGGCGCCGCCGGTCACCAGGCAGGATGAGCTCATGGTCGCCGAAGCTACTCTACGGTGACGCTCTTGGCGAGGTTGCGCGGCTGATCGACGTCGTTGCCCTTGGCGAGCGCGATCGCGTAGCTCATCAGCTGCAGCGGCAGCACGGTCAGGAACGGCTGCAGGATCGGCGGCGCGTCGGGCACGAAGAGCACGCGATCGCACAGGCTGCCGATCTGCTTGTCGCCCTTGGTGGCCACCGCGATGATGTGGCCGTTGCGCGCGCGCACCTCCGCTAGGTTCGACAGCACCTTTTCGTAGCCCGGGCCGCGCGGCGCGAGCACCACCACCGGCACGCCGTCGTCGACGAGCGCGATCGGCCCGTGCTTCATCTCGCCGGCGGCGTAGCCCTCGGCGTGGATGTAGGAGATCTCCTTCAACTTGAGCGCGCCTTCGAGCGCGATCGGATAGTTCGTGCCGCGGCCGAGGAACAGGAAGTCCTTGGCGTCCTTGTACTGCGCGGCTAGATCGCTCATGTCGCCCAGCGATTCGAGCGCCTCGCTCATCTTCGTCGGCACACCCGACAGCTCCTGCACCATCCACTTCGCCGCCTCGGCGGCCAGCGTGCCCGTGCGGCGGCCGAGATAGATCGACACCAGCGCCAGCGCCGCGAGCTGCGCGGTGAAGCACTTGGTCGAGGCCACGCCGATCTCCGGTCCGGCGTGCGTGTAGAGCGCGCCCTGCGACGCGCGCGGGATCGCCGAATCGACGACGTTGCAGATCGCCAGCACCTGCGAGCCGCGCTGGCGCGCCTCCTTCACGGCCGCCAGCGTGTCGGCGGTCTCGCCACTCTGCGAGATCGCGATGATCAGATCGTCGGGGCCGACGACCGGATCGCGGTAGCGGAACTCGCTGGCCAGATCGACCTCGCACGGGATGCGCGACGCGCCCTCGATCAGGAACTTGCCGACGAGGCCGGCGTGATAGGACGTGCCGCACGCGAGCAGCACGACCCGGCGCAGCTTCTTGACGTCGACGTCGAAGCCCTCGAGATCGGCGTCGCTGGTCTCGAGGCGGAGGCGCGCGCGCAGCGTGTCGGCGATCGCGCGCGGCTGCTCGTGGATCTCCTTGAGCATGAAGTGCGGATAGCCGCCTTTTTCCGCCTGCGCCGCGTCCCAGGTGATGGTCCTCGACGGGCGCGCGATCGGATTGCCCTCGAGGTCGGTGATCTTCGCGCCGGCGGCGGTGATCTCCGCGATGTCTCCTTCATCCAGAAACACGACCTCGCGCGTGTGCTCGAGAAACGCCGGCACGTCCGACGCCAGGAACGTCTCGCCCTTGCCGAGCCCGATCACGAGCGGCGACGCCATCTTCGCCGCGACGATCTGGCCCGGGTGCTGGTCGGAGACGACGGCCAGCGCGTACGCGCCGTGCACCTGGCGCAGCGCCATGCGCAACGCGCCCACCAGCGACGGCGCGCCTTCTTGCAACGCCTCGTCGATCAGGTGGGCGACGATCTCGGTGTCGGTCTCCGACAGGAACCGGCGCCCGGCAACCTCGAGCCGCGCGCGCAGCGCCAGGTAGTTCTCGATGATGCCGTTGTGGACCACGGCGACCGACCCGACCCGGTGCGGGTGCGCGTTGGCCTCCGAGGGGCGGCCATGGGTCGCCCAGCGCGTGTGACCGACGCCCACGGTCCCGCGCGGGGGGTCGCGCTGAACCATGCTCTCGAGGCCGGCGAGCTTTCCCCGGCAGCGCACGACCTGGAGGCTCTCCGGGCCGGCGACGGCCAAGCCCGCGGAGTCATACCCGCGGTACTCGAGCTTCTTCAGGCCACTGATGAGGAGAGGCGTCGCCTCCCTCGGTCCGACGTATCCAACAATCCCACACATCCTGCCCGGAATTTTACAGGAACTGGCGTCCGTTTGCCCGCGTTGTGCGCGGGTGGGTGATTTCTCCGTCTCTTTTTGTGCAAGAGGCCCGAGCGGCCCGCGTCTTGGGGATAGAGGCCACCATGGATGAATCGGTTCAATCGGTAGAAGGTGCCCCTCGGGCGGGGCGGGCGCGACCGACCAACATCAACGTGATCTTCTCCCTGACGGTCATGCCGCACGAAAAAGGGCTGCTGCGGCGGGCACGCCGCCTCGTCGGCAGCGAGGCCGATGCGCGCGACCTGGTACAGGAAACCCTGGAGCGCGCCTTGCGCACGTTCCACGCGTTCCGCCCCGGGACGGCGGTCTGGGCCTGGCTGCGCACGATCATGAACAGCGTCTGGATCGACGGCTGGCGCCGCCGGCAGGCCGCGGCGAAGATCTGTCACCTGCCGTCGGTCGACCTGGCCGCCTTCGAGCCCGAGGCGCCGGCGGTGGAGCGGCCCGACGAGGAGATCCTCGAGCGCCTACCCGCCGCGATCGCGCAGCTGCCGCCGATCTTCCGCGAGGTGCTGGAGCTGCGCCTGCAAGCGAACCGCTCGTACGGCGAGATCTCGGACATGCTCGGCATCCCGTCGCGCACCGTGGGCACGCGCATCCTGCGCGCGCGCCGCCAGCTGCGTGCCATCCTCGAAGATCAGATCGCGGAGGCGGCGGAGGCGCTGCCTGCCGGGCCCGCGCCGATGCGCGCGCGCCGCGAGGTGCGCGCGCGCGAAGCGGCTCGGGCGGATTAGAGGCTGATGCCCCAGCGGGTCGCCAGATAGGTCGACACCGCGGTCCGCTCGTCGGAGGTCAGCGCCGTCGAGTAGATGATGATCTCGGCGATGTCGCCCTTGAAGCGCGATGAGCGGGTGCCGCTGTCGAGAGCCTGGAAGGCGCGGCCGACGTAGCCCTGCAACAGGCCCTGAATCGGGTCAGTGTCGGTGTCGGACAAGATCGCGACGCCATTGCTGAAGCAGGCGTGGCCCGCCGAGCCGTCGAACAGATCGATGTCCAGCGACGCGACCGGATTGGCCATCGAGAACAGCGCCGGCATCATTTGTGGCGTCTCGCAGTTGTCGCCGTCGACGGTGATGTACGGCCCCGAAAGCAAGTAGGGAGGCATGTACCCCAACCAGTAGGCCGAGTGGTTGTATTGGGAGCAGTCGGTAGAGAGGAGCGCGGGATTGAGCGCGGTCCCGAGGACGTAGCCTTCCGCTGCTGACTGGCGCCGCTCGACGACGAAGATGGTGTAGTCGCTGCCGGTGAGGGCCGTGTCGAGATCGATCTGCAGTACGCCGCTCGCGTCGTCGTTGCCGGCTGCGTCGAAATAGATGGCGTTGCGACCTCCGAGGGGCGTCGTGCTGTTGCAGAGCGGGCCGCTCTTTCCCAGCGCCGGCTTGATCTGGGTGCCGATCATGCCGCGATTCGCCCACGCCATGACCCGTCCCGCGTCGCAGGTGATGCCGTAATCGGCGGCGAACCAGTAGCTGAGCTTGTCGGGATGGATCGTGCTTGGGCATCCGTCGCCGCATGCGCCGGCCGTGTCCGAGGCGTCGGACGACGGCATCGCGTCGTCGCCAGCCTCGGTCGCAGGCAGGTCCGGCGCCACGTCCGGACGGACGTCTGGCGCGAGGTCGGGGGCCAGGTCGGGTGCCAAGTCAGGTTGAACGTCCGGCTGAACATCGGCGCTCGGGCCAGTGTCGCGGGCGCTGTCGCCGGCATCACCCGCGTCGGGAGGCGGCGTGGTCATGTCACCGTGCATGTCCGCCGCGCCGGTGTCGGTACGATCCGCGCCACCCTCCGCAATCGTATCGGTGCCGGTATCCTTCCGGTCGACGGGTGTATCGACGGACTGGTCCGGCCCGGTGTCCAGCTTGGCCTTCACGTCGAGCCCCTGATCGACGCTACCGTCGCTCCCTTGCGGCGTGCCGCTGCTGCTGCTGCAGGCCGCGAGGGCGACCGAAAGCGCGACGCTCGCGAACAGACATTCGAAACGCGCGGAGGATGATCTTTTCATCGTGTCCTGGGTGTGTTTGGCGGGGGCGTGCCGGCGCCTCGCGCGGCGCCCGCAAAGTGGCCGGGGCGGCACTCTATCACGCCTGTTTGTCGCGGATCGACGCTACTCGCAGACGGTCTGGCTGCAGCTGTCACGGAGCTTGATGATGGTGACGGCGGTGCCGGCGGCGACGATCACGCCGAGGCCGGTCCAGAACCACCAGCGCCGCCAGAATGGCCGCGCCGGCGAGCCCTGGTCGGCGGCGGGGGGCGCGAGCGGCGGCGACTCGATCGCTGCCGGAGCGGCGTCGGGGACGGTCATCGCGATGGTCACGCCCGCCTGGACATCGATCGATGTGACCCACAGGGGTCTCCCCGGCCGATCGATCGACAGGCTGTGCATCCCCGGCTCGACCCAGATCGGTTGTTCGAAGGGCGTGAGGCCGGCCGTCTCACCATCGACGCGGACCATGGAGTTGGCCACGACCTGCGCCAGATCGACTGCCGCCAGTTGCTTGCCGAGGTTCGCGACGCTCGCCTGGGCCTGCGTGCGCACCGCTACGCTGGCGTCGGGCGCCTGGCGGAGAAACGCGCTGAAGTGCTGCATCGCCCGCGCGCGCTGAGCGAGCGCCTCCTCGCACAGACCCATGTTGAAGAACAGCTTCGGGCTGGGAAACACCTGGTGCGCCTCGCGGTAGGCGCTCAACGCCGCGGCCGTTTGGCCGGCGCGAAAGAGCTCGTTTCCTTGATTGAGCAATTCTTGGGCGTGCAGGCGCGCCGCCGTTGTGGCATCGGGTTCAGCGACACCGGCGTCATTTTGCGCGAGCGCTGGCTGGATGACGATGGCGCTTGCGATCACACCGACGAACCCACGCCCACCGACGGTGGCGAGCAGGCGCAACACCGCGATCAGCGGGGTGCGGTCGCGGCCGATCGCATGCGGGAACACCTGGTCAGTTTAGACCAGGCCATTGCTGACGTCTCCGAGTCGTGATAATGGAAGGCGCAAATTAGTTGGAGGCGGCAATGAAACGAAGCTGGTCGTCGGGTGCCCTGTACGTCGGCTTGTTGTTCGCAGTCGGTTCCACGCTGGCAGGCTGTGCGACGCTCGAACCCGATGTTCCGCTGACCCCTCGCCCGACCGCGGTCCAGGAGAAATCGCTGGTGGTCGACACCGTGAAAGGCTCTGGACCGGTGGTTCAAGATCTGAAGCCGCTCGTCGATCAGACGGCGGCGTCGGCGTTCGCCAAGACATTCGGGGCCTCGAGCGCCGACGTCGAGTACGCGGGCGGCGTCACTTGCTTCAAGAACGGGTGCCTGATCGAGGTGACCTACCGCGACGTCTGCGTCGAGAAGGCGGCCACGAATCGACTGCGAAACTTCCCGGTGCCGCTGCGGAGCTGGCCGGGCGTGATCTACCACAGCCCGCCGGTCACGCTGACCGGGGGCAAGGTGCAAGAGACCTGGGCGTTGCTGCTGCCCGATCTGGCCGCTGACGACAACCGCGGGCGGTTCCAGCGGTTCGCCGAGGGGAAGATGCTCGACACGTCGATTCGACCCCTCGTCTGCACGACCCCGAACACCGGTACGACCCAGCAACCTGCTCCAACCCAGGGGGTGAAGTGATGCGTCGGCTGATTCTCTGCGCTCTGACCTTGTCGTTCGCGATCGCGGTGTCCAGTTCGGCGGACGCGGC
>Ga0265338_10001916_pt1 | contig 32478 bp, 21 predicted proteins | sample 42126metaG_FD_193579 | JGI IMG/M metagenome (GOLD analysis project Ga0265338, IMG submission 193579) | Rhizosphere microbial communities from Carex aquatilis grown in University of Washington, Seatle, WA, United States - 4-21-26 metaG | ecosystem: Host-associated > Plants > Roots > Rhizosphere...
AAAACATAAAACAAAATTTTGAATCGTTTGGCCTGTTCAGAACCGAGGCCGTGCGTTTACTCCAATACTTATCTGTACTACGAAGTCGTTCTCTTACTTTCCGGACAGAGTGTACGCATGAGGCTACACGCCGTCAGAAAACGCGGCTTCTCCGTGGCCGCTCGTCGGCAGCTTTAACTGGGAGGTTCGCTGTTCTTCGGGCGGCGGTACTTTAGCAGGCGAGGTCAATGCTGAAGAACGAGTCGCCGCTGTCTGTGGGCACGTGAGTTTGCGTCGAAGCGTTGCGCTGTTTGCGGCGGCGGCGTCGGGTTCTCCAATCCCGCGCAGCAGGTGTCGCCACCGACTGCGTCGTGACCAGGGGTGAAGCGACGGCGGTGCCGGCTTTCTCCTGGTCAGTCGCCGCGGGGAATCCGGGCGCAGTGAAAGCCGCCAACAGCTTGGTACCGTCGGGGCTCCCGAGCCCCGTGCAAAGGTCGTACCCTTTGCCCGCCGAGTAGAGCGCGGGCACGCCGACATTGTCGTTGGATCCCGCGACGACGTCGTTGAAACACGGCGCTTTGCCGCCGCCGCCGCCTCCGGGCCGCGCTGCTTGGTACAGGGCCGCCAGGAACGGCGGCGCCGACGCGCTCGCCCCTGGGTACGCGAGGTTCATCCGCGCGACCAGACCGGCCACGCACGGGGCGACGCAGCTGGTGCCGCCAAAGGCGTCGACGTAGAGTCGACCGTTGAACTGGATCGACCACCCGGTCAGCGGGTCCGCGTTGAGCGCGATGTCCGGAACGCTCCGCTTGGGCGCGCCGGCGACGGCGGCCGCCTGGAACGCGGGCTGCGCGAAGAAGCCGCTGAACCCGCCCCCGCCTCCCCAGCCGCGACCAGCATTCCACGACCACGCCGTCTCGGCGCCGCCGTCGCCCGCTCCCGTCAGCGTCGTGCCGCCGCAGGCGACTACGTGCGGCGAAGAGGACGGGAAGTCGGACCGCAGGGCCGCCCTGCCACCCGCCCCCGGGCCGGCCACCTCCGAGTCAGCGCTGCCGCCGTCTCCGCTGGCCGCGCACACGACGATCCCCTTGGACGCCGCGAGCGCCAGGAGCTGGTCGAAGGCCTGGAGAGTCGAAGTCGGGAAACTCGACTCCGGGGCACCCCAGCTGATGCTGACGACCGTCGCCTGGTACCGCTTGGAGCCGACGGTCGACCCGCTGACGGCGGCGCTGATGGCGTGGTAGAAGCCGAGGTAGGTGTTGGGGGCGCTGTAGAAGAGCAGCGCCGCCGCCGCCGGGCAGGTGCCGCCGGCGATCTCGAGATCGAGCGTGTTTTCCTCGTCGGCCGTGCTGGCCGTGAAGGTGCCGGCGTACCCGTCGACCGGGATCGTCACGGGCGTCGGCGGCAGCTTGCCGAGCCCCATGACCGTCTTCCAGTAGGCCTTCAGGTCCGCGGGTTTGTAGCTGCCCCCGAGCGAGATGACGGCGATGGTCGGCGGCACGCGCAGACGCTGCGCCCTGCTTGCCGCCGTCCCGGCCGCCGGCGGGAACGCGTAGTGCTCGGCCATGTAGCCGGCGGTTCGACCGAAGTGGGGCGTGGCCAGCCCGGGCACGGGGAGGCGCCGGGCCGTGCTCAGGTTCTTCCCACTCCGATTGGCGTCCCTGCGAAACAAGGGCTCGAATCTCCCGACTCCGGCGTCCGGCGACAGGGCCACGACGTTGCCGACGCTGCTGACCGCCCTGGCAAACTCGGCCACGGACTCGCTGCTCGTCGCGTGACCCACCTGCAGCGCGTGCGGGTTGGACGCATACTCGGCGGGGATGCTCTGCGCGAGGCCGGCGTCCTTGGCCTGTTTTGCCAAGGTGTCGCGCAGCGCCGGGTCGTGACAGTGGAGAACTACGTACGGCATAGTGTGATCTCGGTCGGTCCTTTTTCTCTCCCCTGCTTGCCCCTCCCACACACCACCAATGTCTGCAGTGCAGCGCTCGGGAGTCTTTTTTCCTTTTTAAACACCCTCTCGTCAAACCAACACTAAAAACCTGAAGAAAGATGCCCCAAAGATCATTTCTCTCCTGACTTCCCTTTGCCGCGCCCGAACGTAAACAACCGCACGCACGCGTCAAACCCTGCCAGCGGGACAGCAAAAATCTCCCGCCGGAGCCATCTCGGCTGACGTGGAGGGGATCAAAGGTAGGCGACCTCGGGAGCAGAGACGGTTCGGTACCGGTCCAGAGCAGCACGTGCCGCGGCAGAAAGACGGCGGCCTCCTCCTCGCTCTCGTTTAGAAACACCGGTCGTGGACAGAACAGAGGCAGTGCATCCCAGTTGGGTCTCGGGGAACAGGCCCGCGACGGCTGGTCTGCGCAGTCGCGCAAAGATCGAGACTCGACCTTCTCGGCGCTCTGTCGGAACACCATCACGGCGTCGGGCCGGCACACGACGACAGTGCCTCGGCGCACCGCCGCCTGCCAGACCGCAGCGCGCCCAAAGGAGGGATCGCGATCCTGGTGCCTTGCCTGTCAGAGCGAAGCCGTGGAACACTTGTACGTACGCATGTGCGAGGCAACCAGTTTTTCAAACAGTGTAGCTTTAAAGACACTTATGAACAGCCGAAGCGTGAGGGATGGGAGCTCCGAGTGAAGGGACTGCCTCGCGAGCTTCGACGCGGCGCTGCTAGCGACCGCCGCCTCCTCTTGCTATCCTCTGGCCTTTCGAGGCTTTGCGCCGCGCGGCGCGACCTCCTCCTCCTCCTCCTCCACCTGCGACATGCGCGAACAATGAAACGAGAGCGTGTGGAGACGGATCGACAAACCGTGGCGCCTGCCTTGCCGCGGAGTCGACGCCGCGGCGGGACCGCCCGAGGGCCACGACGGTTTCTTGTACAGCTGCTCCACCTTGTCGGCGGTCTTGACGGTCAGGAGCCTGTTCTCGACCACCCAGCGCGGGCGGTTGCTGCGGATCCAGCTCTCGGCCTGCCGCGCCTGCTCGCACGTCTCGAACCCCACGAACCACTCGCTCGGCGGCGCGGCCGATCCGGCACCGCTGTCCAGAGACCGGCTTCCGCCGAGCTCGTCGGCCACGCGGTTCGCGTCGACGACGCGGGCGAAGCCGGCGAAGCCGCGCAGCGCCTGCGTCACCTGCTCGCTGGTGACCGGGACCGCCGGCTCGTCCGGCTCCCTGGACCGGTTGCGTCCGGTGCCGATCCATCCTCCGACGACGGGCTCCGTCCACGCCGACACGAGCACGCGCGGGGCGGCATAGTTGAAGCCGCGGAACTCCGTTCCCGGCTGCTGGAACTCGTGCTCGTCGCGCATCTCCTTGAAGAGCGTCGCGCCACGGTGACCTGAGGAGGCGGATCTCACGGGCACGGGGAGCGCGTCTTCACCGCCGTGGCGACTCTTCTTGCGCGAGCGACCGGGGTCCGGGGACGGCGAACGGGACCTGCGCTTGGCGGGCATTGTCGTCGTCAACCAGTCCCGCGGCGCTGCGTCTCGGCCGCCTTGTCCCGACAGCGAGCCGGAGGAGCAAGACGATGAGGACAAGGAGGATGATGACGAGGACAAGGAGCCGCCGCCGCCTTCAGAGCGGCGCTGGTACTCCGCGTCGAGCAAATCGCGCGCAGCTCTCTGTGCACGCGGACTCGGTGACCGCGCGTCGAGCAGCGAAGAGGAAGACGAGTCTGAAGAAGTGACGGAAGGAGGCGAATCCGGCGTCTGCGGCGAACGGCGGCGAGCGCCGCGCTCTTCGCGACCACGGCTCCGACTGCGACTCCGCCTGCCTCGCGGGTGCCCGCCGCCGCCGCCGCTTCGGCGACGCTCCTTCGGACGGACCGCGGGGGGCCTGTCGACGTCCGAGGCCGACACAGCGTTCGAGGACAGGGGGAGATGCAGCGGGCGCGGAGCATCCGCGGCGTTGCCATGCTGCCGAGAAGCATCCGGCGCCGGCGCTGGAACCGCGTAGCTCGAGTGGAGAGGTTTGTCGGCCCGATCGTGATGGACATCAGCCGGGGCCTGTCTGGCCTGACCAGCGCCGACCACCTGCGGCGGCGGCAACGCACCGGCGTGCGTCGGCGTCGGCGACTGCGAGGGCACCTGCGCGACGTTCTTCGCGACACGCTCAGGAGTCGCCGCGGCAGCTTGCTGGCTCTCGGGCCGCACCGCCGCCACGGGACCCGCGGTCCGAGGTGCCGTGGCGGTTCCGGGGCGCGCAATCTTGATGACGGGCGCCTGGCGACGCTTCGGCGTCGTGCTCTGCTTCGTCGTGGCCGGTGTTGTTGCAGCCGGCGTCGTGCTCTTCTTCGTTGTGGCCGGTGTTGTTGCAGCCGGCGACGGGCTCGTCTTGGCGGCGGTCACTCGCGATGGCGTTGCTGCTGCTGGAGCGACGAACGCTGGGGCCATCTCGGAAGAAGGGGGGGCGACGGGGACGATGGGAGGAGCGACGACGCGACGCCGTCCGCGACGAGCCGGGGGACGCTCTTCGTCATCGGCGTCGTCCTCGGAGAGCGCGGCGAGGACGCTGTTCTGCGGAGGTGGTCGGGCGACCGGGGGTGGCAGCGGTGGGTGAACCGCTGTGGAGGACGCAGCCGTCTCAGAAGACGACGACGACGAGGACAAGGACGAAGACGACGGTCGCTCTGGCGACGACGACGTGGCTGTTGCCGGCGCCTCGACCGGCGCGGCTCCCGAGGTCTGGCAGCTCGACGACGAAGACGGGCGCACGCACTCTCGCTCGATCTTCACCTCAGCTTCCGCAGGAGCAGATGTCGGCGGTTCTTCGAGCGGGGTCGCCATGGCCGCGCCGCCACCGTCGGCACGAGCAGTAGGTCCAACGCGATCGAGCGGCGGCGCTGCAGAGACGCGAGACCCGCAAGCAATGAGAACACAGACAGGAACACAGACAGTCTGGCTTCACTGTCGGCTGCGCGCCATTGACCACAGCACAACAACAACAACAACGAGACGCCGAAACGCAGCCCCCACGATTCGCGACCTGCGAACGCGTCGTCGCCGTAGCCGATCGGAAAGAGCTCCGCCACCACGGCCTGCGGCTGCTCTTCAGCCTGAGCGCCTCCCCGCAATGCTGCTAAATCGTCATCGTCCAAGTAGACCTCGTCGTCCCATTCGCCTCCTCCACGATCCATGGCGCGGTACTCGAGGGTCAGGGGGGCAAGCAAACCAAAAACAATGATGTCGTCTGGGGAGAGCGCGCGCGGAAAATCACGATCCGACGGGGACACGGGCCATTCAGACCCAGCCAATTGGACCAATCATGATCGGAGCCGCTTTCTAAGAATCTAAGAATCTAAGAGGAGACCACCACACCCGACACAGCGCCCCGAAAGGCCAATGAGCGCGACACAGGCCCTGGACGCGCGGGAGGGGCGCGCGAGGCGACGTCCTTGCACGCTCAGGGACTACGTTGATCCGGACCTCTTGGTCTTGAGCAGCGATGGCGAGGACGGTGGGAGTGGGGCAGAGGAACGTGACCCTTCTGAGCATCGCATGCCTGGTGGCGGCCGGCGACCTGGAAAGAGAGCTCGCCGCCGTGTGGGGACGGCGGTGGCACCGCCCGCGGGGCTGCCTTTCCTTCCAGGCATCGACGTTGGGCCGACGCGCGCGGACGCCGTCGTCGTGGCATTTCAGGTTACGTCTGCCGTCCCGTCTGCGGCGGCCGCCGCGACCCCGTTGGAATCGATATCAGTCACCACGATCACGGCGTCCGGTGAGTCCTTACCGTCCTCTGGACCGCCGTGCAGTACATCGTCATCAGTCGAGGCCGTCGCCGCCCTGGAGGACGGCGAGCTCCCCGACGCACCCGACGGCATGCGTGAAAACGACGACCGGCCGCCGCTCCGCGCCGCCTCCGAGACAGCGACGGAGCGGCGCCTCGCTCGCCGCCCCCGCCGCCGTTCGCGCAGGCCAGTGTGGGCGCCATCTGCTCGGGACGGTGCAGCTTGCTTTGCCGTAGCCGTCCTGTCGCCGTTCGACGGGGGCGTACCCAGCCCGATCACATGGTCGACCGCACAGTCCTTTGTCGACCTTTCCGTGCGTTGCTTGCGGCGGGCGCTTGTCGCGGGCGGGCTGGCCCCGGTCACGATCGCGCGGCACCCGACCGCGGCGGACCGTTTCGAGGTCCGGTTCCCGTCTGCCGGCGCCGCCCGGCGCGCGATCGAAGCGCGGCTGGACCCCGTCGTCTTCGTTGCGCAGTCCAGGACCGTGGTGCTCGGCCTGCGCCTCTACCGGATCGGCGTCGGCGATCCCTCTCCGGCGTACTTTGTCCTGCCGGGCCGCCGGCGCGACCGGTGGGTCTGGACGACGGACGGGGACCTGCCGCCGTGGAAGCCGAGTCGTCGCGACCTGCAGTGGGGTCGACACCGCGCTGCCCCACTGTCATCCTGATTGCCGCGCAACACTGCCTGCCTTTCATCGGCCACCGCGCAGGACGGCGCGGAATAATGTAAATGGTTCCGCTGGTTGTTGACTGAACCTCGCATGCAGTGCCCGATTGAGTCGCCTTCCCCGCAACCGCCCCCCCTCCCCTCCCCCAACCCATTGCCGGAACAGAGAGCACAAACATCCACGCTGTGTACTAGTACAGTATTTATTCGGGGATTGTTGCCCCCGACGCAAAAAGCAGGCGCTCACCCGGTAGATCTCGATGTGGGCTGGTTCATCTATTGGGGGAACTCGAAGAAAAAGTGCTTTGCACGTCAGATGGGTCCGGGTTCCCGCGTGAACAAGAGGCCCGCACTGAACGCCAAGTGACTCACGATTCCCCCCGCGCCAAGGGGCTGCAGGAGGACGCAGACTCCCGGCGCCACGTCCAGGCTGCTGACGCGCACCGTGACCCGGTCGCCTGGGACGACTGGGACAGGGACAGGGTTGACCGGGGCGCAGGTGGTGTAAGACGCGCCCGTGCCGGCAGGTGTCGTGAAAAAGATGGATTCGTCGATCAGCGCGGCCGTGCTCAGCGGGGTCGGCTCGTACAGCGCCGAGGTGACGGTCGGTCCCGTCGCCTGCACGCAGGGCGACACCAAGACGTCAAAGAGAAAGTTGGAGCTGTTGGTGCAGCCGAGAGGGCAGCTCCCGATGGGACACAACGAGGGCGAACCCGGGACGAACCGGAAGTCGACGCTGCCAGCCAGGTGAGAGAGCAGACCGGCAGCCGGGATGGTGAAAGCAAAGCCCGTGTACTCCGTGGTGTCGTCGCCAGGGGGTGTCGGCTCAACGCTGGATCCAAAGGCCATCACCGTTCCATTGAAGGCCGTGAGGATTTCTCCGGCGGCCACCACACCCGACGAGAAGGGCAGCGGCGAAGACAGGAAGCTCGTGTTGGCAGGCAGTCCCGTGGCGCCGGTAGCGCCCAGCAGGCCCGTGGACCCAGTCGACCCAGAAGTGCCTGTCGAGCCCGAGAACCCGGTCGAACCGCCGCTTCCCGTTGTACCCGCGTCCCCGGTCGAACCAGTTGAACCTGTCACTCCTACCCCGGTTGCACCCGTCGATCCACCAGCGCCTGTGGAGCCGCTGCCACCTGTCCCGCCCGTCGAGCCCGTGAAACCACTCGCGCCTGTGCTTCCCGTAAATCCCGTTGCGCCGACGTCGTTGTCGCGGTGATGCTGCAGGAACAGGAGCAGCAGCAACGCGAGCAGCGCAACGAGGAGAGACGCGACAGAGACTGCGGCGCAGACCCAGCGACACCCGCGGCTGCGGCCCGCGGGGCACGACGTGTGCGGCGCGCGTCTCCCAGACTCTGTTACATAAGGGTGCATGTTGGTTTATTTTCCCTTGCTGCACCAAACAGTGTCCGATGTTTTTCTTTCCCGCGCGCGACACCGCGGTGTAGGTAGGACAATTTCCTGGTGGTCCTGCTGGTCGTGGTGTTGCCGAGGCTCCACTTGCTTCCCAAGCACAACAGCTGCACGGACAAGTCCGCCACTCGGGCGAGACGAGAGGCAGGCGCCACTTCCTCCCGCGCACCGGCTGCCACGGCAGCGACAAGGAATGCAAGGCCAACTGCGGCGACTGTCCAGTCTGTCCTGGTGGCAGTACAGGCACGATGCTTGACCCGCCCCCCGCGACCAGGCACAAGGACTCGGTGCACGGACTGGACGCCCGAGGACCGGCCCGTGGGCAGCTGCGACAACATGCACCCCGACGCCGTCGCAACGGCTGGAACTTTCGCCGGTACATGGCGACGATCGGATCGTGGTTTTTGGCAAGGGGCGAGCGACCACATGAAGCTGACCGAGGCCATCGACTTTTGGGAAGAGCACGGCGGTGCTCAATCTCGCCTGGCGTCATGCCGCGAACAAGAGGCTGGATGCCGACGAAGGGGCCGGAGGGTGGTGCACGTGTTGCTACACGACCAGTGACATGCTCGTGGACCGGCTCACGGACTCGCGCGGCGCTCGCGTTGCCCGTGCCTGGCGCGGGACGGATTACGACTTTGAGCGCTGCGAGGAGCTACTCGGGAGCGGCCGACCCGGAGAGCTCGCGTGGGTCGAAATTGATTTCAAGTTCAGTGGTTTCCACGTCTTTTGCGTCGTGTTTATCGGCGAACACGACTGTCGCGTGCTGCAGTCCTATGGGAACCTGTACGAGCTGCGGGGTCAGACCATGCCTCGTGCCCGCCTCCTCTCCTTGGTAGCCGGCATCGTCGCGCGCGACAAGGTGTCGTGGGTGACGCTCACGGGGGAATTGGACGAAGCAGGAGGGGAGGTGGGGCTCCTGATGGTCAAGTTGTTGTCGTGCTGCGCCTCGTTCGACCGCGACGCCGTGTTCCTGGCGCCGATGCGCGCCTTCCTCGGTGCCTCGCCTTTGCTTTCGGACTGTCTTCGCCGACGCTGCACCGAGGCGCTGCTCGGATTCGCGTTTTTTCGTCCGTGTCATGTGACCGCACTGGATCTCGAGCTTGTGCCTGTCGCGTTCCCCGAGATGTCCAAGAAAACCTTCACATCGAGGCAAACACACACAAACCTCTTACTGTCCGGAGACGCAATCAAAAAAGGGTCAACCGCGAATGGCTGCCCCGTGGGTGCCCCCGTCCCTGATTCAGCATCTCGGGAATTCATGCAACCCGCATTCTCAAACCCCAGAAAACCCCAAGGCCCCGGACCCTCAACCGCGCCTCGAATCCACAATGCGGAATACGGAACCCTGAACCTCAACCCCGAAATTCCGACTGAAGCGAGTTGTTGGACCGACGACCCTTGAGCGTGATGGTGTTGGAGTTCACGCACAAATTTCGCACGCAAGCTGTCGAGGGAATTTATATCGGGGATGCATCGGTTGCGAACGAGGTTACAGTAGTAATACAATCGATGGATGGCAAGACGCCGCTGATGACTTGTGACGTCATCGGCGATGCGGCGTTGGGTGGCACATGCGCAAAGGGAGAGGGGGGGGTCCCTCTGCCGATGGTGCAAGCGCGGAACGAAACGCTTGTCCTTCTGGCCCGCGCCTCTGTGGCGGCTGGGAGTACCACGAGCTCACCGGATGAAGCGCAGCAGCGAGAGTAAAAAAAAAGCTGTGTGCGAACGAGGCGGCTTCAAACAACTGGAGAGACAAAAAAGAGTGAACGTCCAGAGTGGAGTGTCTATGCGTTGATCTGGCAACGGCCGGAGAGTGAGCGCTCGCCATACATTTTTTTTTGAAATGGCGGAAACAGACTGCAAAACCCTGTACCACGCGATGGGTTTGGAGACACCGAGCCATTACAGAAAGCTGTTTCTGCTCGTCCACCCCGACAGGATCCAGAACAACGTCAAAGAGGTCACGTGGCCACCCGCGGCGGGACGGCCCGCGCTCGAGCCTGTTTGGCCGGAAGGTTTTGGCGCGGGCAAAGCCCTGAACGCCTTCAGCTCGTGGCGGAACCTCCCAGTCTCGCCGACCCGGGACAATGCACGGACCGTCGCCCAGGACCTCTACGACGCCATACGGGGGTGCAAGGACGTCTGTACGACGGGAGCCGACGACAGATACAGGTGCCCGAGCGCAGCCGAACGGGCCAAGCTCGAGGCCGACAAAAAGGCCGAGCTCGACAGAAAGAACAAGCTCGCCAAGGATGCGGAGGAGGCTGCCAACGCCAAGCTAAACCTCGCGGCGTTCCAGCGAGAGGCGGTGGAGAGGAGCCGGTCGAGAGGAACCGGGATACGAGGAGCCGTCGAAGCGTTTTCGAAGCGCCTGGTGTCCAACGTCGGCGGTCCACCCGAGACCAAATTGCGGGGGTCGGCAGCAGACAGCGCGTTCGAAGAGGCTCTGGTCTGGCTAAAGGGCGGTTGGCAACTGGAGAGAAGGTCGGGGCCGATTCCAAATCCACTCGTGGAATGGCTCGGGGGTGCCACAGTGTCTCCGACGGCACCGCGGGAGGTCTTTGATCGCTGGGTGCACAACGGGTTGTCTTCGCCCAGCGCACCGGTACGACAGCTCTTGGCAAAGCTGGCGACGGTGTTGCAGACGGCCACCAGCGCGGTGGAGAACGCGTCCGGTGAGCGTGCCGAGGGCCAGCCTGCAGAGGCCGGCGAGGCATTCGACAGAGCCCTGGCCGCCGGATCCACCGCGGCATCGTTCGTGCTGGAGCAGCTCGCTTGCGGCAGGCGGCCGCAGGCCGGGAGGATTCTGCAGCAACTGGTCAGCGACAACGCGGAAATCGTCGCCCGGTGGCCGTTCCGCGCCGAGAGGGAACCCGAGCACCTGGAAGAAGTCAGGAATATCGACGAAGAACTGCAGATGCTCTGCAAGCTGGCACAGACCGTCGTCCAGTACGGTGCCCGCCGCCCACCACCGAGCCCTGCCCCGACGCGACCCCTGCCGCGCGCGTCGTCGGCTGCTGCTCCTCAAGCACCGTCACCATCCCCGACCCCGGAGCGCGCGACGGGGACACGGGCGGCACCTGCGGCACCGTCTCCTTCTCCTTCTCCTTCTCCCTCCCCGACCCCTGCCCCGATACCCGCGGTGACGACGCCGCGAGCGCAGCCCGTGCCCTCGCCGTCGCCGACCTTCGTCCCCCGCGCTACCGCGCCGCCGCCAGCCGACACAACCGCACGAGCAAGGCAGCGCGCGGTCCGCCTGGGCGAGGCGCTGGACGAACTGCGACAGCGGCTGCGGATGGCGAAACCGTACGGATCGCCCCGCCCGGGCGATGCGCCAGAATCCGCGTGGCAGAGGCGAGGCCGGGAGGCCGGGACAGCGCTGAGAGAGCCGGGCGAGGACCCCTCGACCTGGAGCAGTGTATCGCTGCGCACGCCGACAGACCCCGCGCGTCTGCTGCTCGCCCGGCTCGGAGACGCGCTGAACGTGGCACTCCCGCTGTTGGAGGACGCACAACAGCCCGGGAGTCCCTCCGCGCCCAGGCTGTCGGCGCGCCAGATCGAGCGCACGCTGTTCCCGGCAGCCGCCGTCGCCTTCTTCGTCGTCCAGCAGCTGCGCTGCGCGCCCAAGAGCGCCTCGGGGTTCAGCCGGTCGTCCGGGGCGGCGGCGCTGCCGCAGACACAGCCAGCGCTCCAGGAGCTGATCGACGACTTCCTCGCCGGGCCGCTCGAGGGTCGCCGGGAAGACACTCGCGAGCTCGAAGCGGTGCGCGCCCAGGTCGCGGAGCTCTGCGGCAAGGCGGCCCTCGTCCTCGACTATGCCGAGCGCGTTGCGGTGCCCGAGAGGCGGGCCGTGCTCGGCCTCGCGCGAGACCTGAGCGCGTCCCGCAACACGTCGCCGCCGGAGCTCCAGAGGTCCATGCAGGCGCTCGCCGCGGCGATCGGCCGCGACCACCGCGACGCCGAGGCGGCCCTGCGCGCGGTGGGCAGCGCGGGAGGCGGGGGCGGCTCGAGCAGGACGACGCCTGTCGCCGGCGGTCCGAAACAGCGAGACGAGACGCTGGCGCTGCTGGCGCCCTGGCCAGAGACGCGCGAGCAGTTCGGGGCCGCCACGACGGCCGTGGGCAAGGCTCTCGCCGCCGGCCCCGACACGAAGCTAGCGTCCGCTGCGGCGGCGGTCCACGACTGGTTGTGGGGCGGCTGCTCGCACGGGGCCCCACCACTGTACTCCGTCGTCTCGGCGTCCGACGCGGCCATGGCGCAGGCTCTGTGCAACTACGGCAGGAAGACCGTCGAGGGAGACCGGGCGCGGGCCGCAGTCTGGACGTACCTCGCCATCGCGAGCCGGCTGCGCGAGCTGGCGGACGCCGCAAGCGCGTTGGCCAAGACGGCTCAGGCCGAGGTCATCGACGAAGAGCGCGAGCGAGAGCTGGACCAGGAGGCGCAGGAGCTCAGCCAGACGATAGTCTCGACGATCGCCACGATGCCGCGAGAGCGGGGCAAGAGCATGCGCAAGGCGCGGTCGAAGCTGTCCGTGGTGACGCAACACCTCGCGGACCTCGTGGTGGAACGCGAGGCGGTGACCGAGCTGCACTCGCTCATCGAGGGGCTCCGGGACGTCGCGGAGAACGCCGCCGCGGAGGACCTGGACCAGTGGATCAGGACGGCGGTCTTCCGGCCGCAGGCCTCGAACCGCGACTCTGTCCTGGACTCGAGCACCGCCATCGGCTGGATGCTGAGCGAGGCCGTCCCGCTCGTGGCGGGTGCCGTGAAAGGCCTGCTGCGCCAGGCAGAGAGGATGAGGGCGATGTCAGAGCTCGAGGCAGAGGAATTCGCCGCGCAGACGCGGCACTTTGGCAAACAGCCGACGCCGCCGTCCATCGGGGCGGGTCTCGCCAAGGCGCAGAGGGTATCCGCGCCGGCGCAGAGGACGGTGGTGGCCGCCGTCGACCTCTTGTGCCCGGCGGGTCCGCTGTTCCGCGTCCTCGGGCTGCCCAGCCCGCAGCTGACGCGGTCACCCGAACAGATACTCGCGCTCATCCCCAGGTTCACGGCGCCGACGTACCGAGCCTTTGGCCTGGTCTCGCAGCTGGAGCAGAACTGCCGCGACCTGCGCAAGACGCTCCCCCCGACGGCGACTCCTCTCGAAGAGAACAACGGGCCGCAGGGGGACAACGCCATGAGGGACGAGGACATTTGACGCGGTGTGCGAATTTGAATTGCGGCACCACGTTTTGCCCGCGCAGCCGTCGCTTCTCTCTCTCTCAGGCACCTACACCAGTCCGTTCTTCACCACGCCCTTCAGCACGCCAACGCCGAATCGTGGTGGCGTGACACCCGAAAAAAACCCAAGGAAAACAGTGCGCACGGAATCGGATCATTTGGCGGTTCTTTTGGGGAGAACTGTCGAGTTCCGCTGCGTTCCCCATGGACAATGGAGAGAACCAGAGAGCGCCCGCTGGCGACCAGAAAGCGCGCCCCGTGTGGTCTTTTGCTGGTGCCCGTGCGCACGGCGCCCTCGAGGAGCGCACCGGCTGGTGCGCCGCTCAGTTATCCGCCAGGCACCGTACCGTTGCAACCGCTCACTGAGAGCGAACGCAAAGAAGAGCTCGCGGCTTTCCGACCGACGCCGGATGCGGAAGGGCGGGACCGGTATGGAGAGGACTTGTGGCAACGAATGCAGCAACTTCGCGCAGGTGCTTTGCCAAGTCGTGATGATGATACATTTGGTTCAGTGATGGGTTACGAACACGAGCAGAACGTGACGGAGGAGGACGACAGTGTGTAGATGCCTCGGCTCCAGAGGTGTGAACTGTGTGATTTGCGACGGAAGAACGCCATGACCAACCCAACAAACCGCCACCGCCCGTTTTCCAGCTTGCTGCTGTTGTTGGTACGGCGGCATTTGGATCGGACATAGCGGATCTCGTCGTATCGTACGCCAAGTGCTTTGTGATCCGTTGTTGTCTGATACAGTAAAGCCTCGACGGTACAGATACCGTAAGGCACCTTTATAATACTAGTAATGCGCGCGACTAACGGCGACCTGTGACTTCACAGCCTCGGCGGATTTGACTCACTTTCCGGCGCTTCGCTGTTCGTCTACGTCCCTCATGAGAAAAAAAGACAAGGGATCCGGCGTCGCCGCCCGCGCGAGCCGTGACCTTTTTCTTGGCGGCGCTCTCCGATTGACGGCTCGCGCTTGGGCGGGCTGCACTTTCACGTCACTGCCACTCGTGTTCTGTATTCCATCGCGTGTTTCATCTGCACCGATGCCCCCGCACGGGTGGAACCCCACGGTCGTGCTGGCCGTCGCCGTCTTCCTGGCGCTCCTGATCAGCACGAGCTGGTACTTTTGGGAGACGTCGCTGAGCGAGAGCCGCAAGGTCCGGCGCTATTTCGACCTGCTCTACCGCGTCAGCATCGTCGTGACGGTCTTCGCTCTGCTGTACACGGTGCAGCTGTAGTCCGAGAGGGACGCCAGGGAGCGGGACGAGCGCGTCGTGGCCCAGCTCGAGGCCGCGGTCACCGACGTGGAGAGCCGGTTCGCGGACCCCGCCCGCGCACGTCAACTCTTGCCTTTGTTCGCCGAGATGCACCCGGGATTTGCGCGCGAGGGACCGTCGGGAGCCGCCCGCCGCTGGCGCGGCCGGGACGGCGACGAGGATCCGGAATCGCGGACGGCGCGGCGTCTGCAAGAGTGGAGCGTCGCCGCCGTGATCTTCCGCCACATCGAAGCCAGCCTCGCGCTGCTGGGCCCCAGGGTGTCGACACCGGGCTACCGCGAGTGGGTGCGTACCTGGAGGCAGTGGTTTCGCTCGCCGACGCTGCGCCGCCTCTGGGAGCTGAGTCGCGACGGCTACAGCGCACGTATGCAGACCTTTGTGAAGGGCAGGTTGTTGCCGGGAAACGTTCGAACCGAGCAGCAATACGCTTGACATGTGTGCATAGCATCGTGCACTCGTTGTTGAAATACGTACTACAGTGTAGTGCAGGCGATGGACGTCCAAGACGGGGTTCTTCTTCGGCACACTCGGCTCCCATTCAACGGAACGTGCCAGACACCGACACTGAATTGCGCATCACATCCAACGCCCGTGGGCTGCGCCCCAGTATGAGACCGCCTCTCCCGTCTTGGGCGCGGCGGTCCCACAAGTCGTGCATCACGTGCAACACAGCCTGTGCTTGATCGTTTTCGCACCGGACCACCACTGAAGTCCCATGTTTTTAAAAAGAACGTTCGAGGCGAAATCGGCAGCACAAAGCACGGACGCCCAGCCACTGGGGATGAAAAACGATCGAGATCGGGCGGTACAGAACCGAAACGAAAATGTCGCAGAAGCGAAGGACACATAGTCCGGTGCCCCGCGCCCCGGAGCCGATCGTCACAAAGACGACTCTTCAAGATCTGCCGACCGAGCTGCGCGAGGCAGTCGCACGCTTCAGCGGTTCCACCGGGCAGCAGCGCACCGTGTCGCGCGAGTGGTTGGACCTCGACACCCAGCGGTGCGAGCGCGACACAGACGCCGGGCGCCGCTGTCTCGAGAGGCCGGGGCAGCTCGAACCGTCGTCCGTGTCCTACTGCACGCGCACCGGTGTGTGTTCTGGGTGGTTGGGCACCGGGGATATTCCCATGCACACGGCGACAAAGGAGGCAATGGATCATTCGTGCTGCCCGGACGCTCTCCTGCTGGGGTGTATAAGACAGGAACGCCGTTCGCCTCGTCGGTCCAATTTTCTTTTTCCATCCAGGAGCCATATCGTGATTTGCATCGCGAGGGAAACAGTCCGGTCATGCAGCCGTTACCGTATAGTACCCCTTATAAGGTACACACCCCACATAAAGGACATACCGTACGAAAAATCTGGCCCTCCCACACGAAGTAACCGAGGACCCCCGCAGAAGATCCACTGTTCTGAGCCACGGTCTCAGTAGTTAGCGACGGTCGACAACGGAAGCCATGAGCAAAACGTGTAAAATCACAGGAGGATTCCGAATCGGGTACCGCGCGATCAGGGTTCGCAATCTACCGAGAACACGATCGATTTCCGTCGGCTTGACACCTCATATAAGGGACATCCTGAGCACAATTTTCGAAAAAAGTGTCCCTTATAAGGGGTACTATACGGTATGTTGTTGCCGGTAGCCGGTGACCTGGATAGGTGGACGGCGTGGTCTGGCATGTGGGCAAGTGTCACGTGCTCGCCTCGGCCACAGCAGAAGTCAACGCGCGCGGTCGCTCCGCGGGCCCGCCCCGCGACTCCGTGAGATCGAATGGAGCTGGCCGTGGAGATCCAGTCGCAGCTCTCGCGTGCCGACACGACGATGAAAGACGACGTGTACGAAGAGCTCATGGACAAATCCGCGCGGGACCTGGCGCTGTTGTTGTCGCGCAAGGAAGGCGACGGGGACGCCGCCGTCATGTTGCTGCGGTGTGTGCTGACAAGCAAGAATCTGATGCGAGGGGTCGAAGCTGTGCAGCTCGTGAGGATGCTGCTGGGGGGGGGCGGTGCGTCACCGATGACTGTGTGCGGCGCTTCGCGCGGCACGGCGCTCCACTGGGCCGTGGGCAGCAGCGGCCACTTTGGACTGGTGACGACGCTGCTCGAGGCGCGGGCCGACCCAAACGCGTTGGATGCAGACGGCGAGACGCCCTGCATGCGGTGGCCGGACTCTCGCGATCGGGACGAGGTCGTCTTGCGCGCCTTGGTTGCAGCCGGGGGTGACGTGAACCTGGACACGGAACACCTGAGGTTGCACGGCCGCAGAGTAAGGCTGCCGATGCTGATGCTTGCCCTGGAGAAACGGCGCATGTCGGAGGTACTCGCGCTGCTGCGCCTAGTGGAGATGGACGGCATCAATCTCGGCGTTCGCGTCGCGCACCACCTCCCGGCTGGCGTCACTGCCGAGTGCGCGCTCGAGATGGCTCTGCGAGCAGAGCAGGAGCACCGCGACGACACGAACGGGGGCGCGACGCTGAGATTGCGTGCAGCTTACAGCGCTGCGAAGCTCCGCGCCGGACACCAGCTTGATGCGATTGTCGGCACGGCTGCCCTCGGGTCCGACGTAGCGGATCTCGTCGTATCGTACGTAAAGTGCTTTTGACCCTTGTTGTTGTTTGAGACAGTGAAGCCTCGACGGTGCACATGATACCGGAAAAGTTCGCCGCCGGATGGCGGCGGCCTACCCGGGCGCGAGATCATCGCACCGCTCCCAGAAGCGAGCTCTACAGTGTTTCTCATTCACGGAAGAATCCCGCGGGGGCCATCCACAGACAGGAGCATAAAAAGAAGAGAGTTACGCCTGTTGTTGCGTCGTGACCGGGTGTCGGCGCACCGCTCCCCCCTCCCCTCCCCCCACCCCTCCTCCCACCAGAGAACAGGTATGACCCGCCGACCCCCGTCCTCTCCGACCGCGTGGCAAGGACAGATCCGTTACGAACCGCAACAGTACGACGACGACGACGACGGCTACCACCAAGACAATGGTGACGGAGGCCGTGCGACTCCGCCCGACCCTCGAGGCCGCGCAGGACAGAGTCCACCGCGCCAACAGTGGCGCGGAGGGGCCGAACCGCTGTCCCCGCGCTACGCCGCCGAAGAAGAGCCTCTTCGCGATGGAGGCGATGAACGCCAGGAGCCGCACCACATGGACGATCCGCGGCACGTCGAACAGCCGCCAGCAGCTGCGCCGCTCCCGCCGCCGTCCCGTCACCACGACGAGGCCCACGAGGAGGTCGACGGCACGCTGCTGCCCCAGTGGAGCCTGGACAGCGAGACGGCTCTGTACGAGGCCTTGTTGGCGTGGGTGACCCGGCACAGCGGCGAGGACCGCCTGTGGGGCCACGTGACGGACTCGGACGAGCACGGACCAGAGTGCAGGCTGGCCGCGCCGGAGGACATTGCCGAGCTTCTGCGCCTCAGCCGCGGGCGGTGCGCCCACTGCGGCATCTACCTCCTGCCCCGCCAGCCCGGCAGCGACCGCGAGAACCTCGCTCACCTCTACCAGGCCGGCTACCGGGGCGACTCGAGCGAGAGCTGCCTGCGCGACGCCGGGCTCGACGGCTACGCGTACGGCCGCACGCCCGACGCGGCCGGGGTGGAGCCGCCGCGGGTTTCGGTGCCGTGCGCGTGCCCCGGCGAGGACAAGTGGGACGGCCCGGGCCACTGCGAGCGCTGCGTGCCCGACCACCTGGCGCAGCACTGCAACTCGGCGGCCTCGGGCGTCTGGTCGCTGCGCAAGGAGGCGCGCGTGGAGCGCGGCTTCCACCCGTGGATGGCCGAGGCGTGGGAGCCCGCGCTGCCCATGCGCGTCGAGAGGAGAGACCGAGGTCTCTGCGCCACGGCCGCCAACGTGGCCGCCGTCTGCTGCGACGTCTGCTACGAGCTGTCGGGGGCGGCCGGCGAGGACACGCTGCTCCGCCTCGGCGACGCGTACCGTCTCGAGGGCGCGCACGCCCAGGACGACGAAAAGCAGCAGCAGCAGCAGCAGCAAGCCGCGCGCGCCGGGGGCTCGTGGGTATCGAGGCGCGAACACAAGAGCCGGAGGGGCAGCGCGTCGGCGACTGCTTCGTCTCCTCTGCTGCAGGGCGCGAGCTTTGCGCTGCTGCAGCGGCTGCTCTCGCTGGCGGGTGCCGAGGGCAGCTGGCTCGATCTCGGGTGGCGGACCCTGCCAAACGCGACCGAGCTCGGACAGCTGAAAGGAGCGAGCCTCTCGCCCGAGCACGCGCACGACATCTCGGGCCGCTGGGCCAGTCAGAGCGGCCTGCCCTGCGTGCTGGGGTCGACCGTCGACAACTACTACAGGGGTTGGGGCAGTTCCAGGCAAGAAGGGCGCCGCGGGCCCGGCGACGACGTCGTCGACGAGCTGCGGGCCGGCGCCGACTCGGACGGCGAGGCCGGCGACGGGCTCGGCCAGGAGGACCCCGAGCAGGACGAGGATGCCGCCGCGCCCGCGCGGTACGCGCTGCCTCTGCCGCTGGACCCCCGCCTCCAGGCAACCCGCCCGCCGTGCGCGCTGGCGTGGTCGCCGTGCGTCATGTCGGTCAGCAGCCAGACGTACGTCCAGCAGACGCCGATCCAGTCGCTGCTCATGAGGTCGCTCGCGCGGGTGCACAGGGACGAGTGGCGGATGTGGCTGGCCCCGAAGCTGGTGCGCGTGGGTTCGCGGGCGATGCGCGAAACGGTCGAGCGGGTGCAGCTGCTCAGCGGCGCGACCGCCGGCGCCGCCAACAAGGAGACGGAGCTGCGGCGCGCGCTGCAGGCCAGGCCAGAGCGCCAGGTCGGCGAGAGGATGCTCCTCTTCGTGCGCGAGAGGGCCGTGCTGGCCCTGCAGGACAGGGTCAAGCGGTCCCGCAGACTGGAGGCCGAGTGCAAGCTGCTGGCGCTCAGGATGTCCACGCTCGGAGTCTCGTCCGTGCCGGACCTCCACGCCCTGGCCGGCGTGCTCATGCCCCCCGCGCGCGGCCCGAACGACGACGACTCCAAGAGGCCAGAGCGCAAGTCCGGGCGGCACCAGCCACCGCCGCAGCCAGAGGCTCCGGTCGACCCGGCCGGCCTGCCCTCGCTCCAGATCTCGGCGCGCAACCTGACGCGGTCCGTGGCGGCCGTCATCCGCGCCCTGCCCGCGGCCCTCGAGGCCTCGCTCGGCGGCGGCGGCGACGCGCACCGACCGCCGTCCGCAGAGGCGGTCGCGCGGCTGCAGACGCGGCTGCTCGACGAGTTTGGCAAACCGCAGGACCTGAGCTCGCTGCGCCGCAGCGGCCACGTGGCGGAGCCGGCGCCCGCGGCGGGAGACTCGAAAGGCGGTGGTGCGGCGGCAGCCAAGAAAAAGGGGGGCGCCAAGGGGGGAAACGGCAGCAAAGCAGGGGACACGCGGTTCGCGCGCCGCTTCTTTGCGTTTTACCGCACCGACCCGCCGGGCAGGGCAGCGGCGACGACCGCCGCACCCTCGGCAGCCGCAGACGCGACCGCGGCGAGGTGGCGCGACTGGCAGGACACCGGACGCGACAGGGGCTGCGGCCTCTGCCGCGCCGTCAAGGGCCTGAGGATCGTCCAGTCGGACGACGACTTTGCCTCGCCTCTCGCGCTGTGCTTCCAGATGAAGTCGCTCGACGACTACTCGGCGGCACGCCGCGACGGGCTCGACGTGTCCCACGTCCTCGATGTCGTGTGCCAGCCGTGCCGCAACCTCTGGCGCGACGTCTGTCTGTGCGACCCAGAGGCGCTCAGGTTCTACTCTGCCCTGCTCTTCGATCGCAAGGCGCGCGGTCTCGTGCTGCGTCGCGCCCGCCAGCCGGACCCTGGCGGGTCCTCGGGGCAGCGCGATCCCTTGGCTTCGCTCGAGTCGCTCGCCGCGCAGCGCGTCGCCGGCGTCGTCAAGACCCAGCTCCTCGACTCCCTGGACCAGCTGTCGGCCGAGCAACAGGGGTTCCAGGCTGACGGGGACGAGGGAGAAGCGGACGAAGACGGCGGCGCAGACGACAAGAGGAAGAAGAAGCGCAAGCGCCGGAGCACCACGACCGCGGCGGCGGCGGCGCGCGCTTCTGCCGCGGCCGTGGACGACCAGCGGGCGGCGGCGTGGCTGAGGGCGCAGGAGCACAGGGCCGGCGTGCTGTCGCGGCGGCCCGGCGAGACCAAGTGGGCGTGGGACGTCTGGGACGTGCCCATGGTGCGGGGCCACCTGATGCTCGAGCTGGACGTCTGGGAGCCGTTTGCCGACTCGCCCCCCGAGGACGCGGCGAGCGCGAAGCGGACGTGGTTCGTGCCGCGTCTCTGCGCCGTCCTGCTCGGCGGCTGCCGGCCCTCGGCGTTCCTCGACTGGTGCCGCGCGGCCCTGGTGCCGTACGTCGCCGGCGCTGACCCCCGCTGGACGACGACGGCGGTCCAGCTGACCCAGCCCAACGACAACGAGCGCGGGCGCGCGCGCCTGCTGTGCGAGCAGTACGCCCGGATCGCGGCGGACCGCGCGACCGTCGAGGCCGACTACCGCGCGCTCGAGAGGACGGCCCAGCGCGCGTGCCTGAGACTCGGCGCCCTCCGCGTGTGCGCGGCGCGGGACATCCAGGCGCACCTGGAGCGCGAGAGCGAGGCCGCGGCTGCGCTCCAGCGGAAGCAGCGACTGCAGCTGCAGCAGCGCGAGATGGTGACGGCCCGGCGCGCCCCGGCCCCTCCGCCCCCGCCCGAGCCCAAGAAGCGCAAGAAGCGGAGCGACAAGTCGGACCCGGAGTCGGGCGAGAAGAAGGCGCGCAAGAAGCGCAAGAAGGAAGACGCGCCTGCCGAGCCGGCGCCTGTGCCGCCCGCCACACCGGCAGAGGTGCTGGCGCGCGAACACCGGAACCAACCGGCGACCCAGCGAGGAGGAGCACCAGAGATCGTCGTGACGGCCGCGGGGCAGCCGCAGGCGAGCCCGTCGCCCGTCGTTCCCGCCGGCCCTCCTCCGGCTGCACCGCAAACAAGCACCGCCGGCGCCGTTCCCCTCGAAACTGGAAGCCGAGACATGGCCGTGCCGCACCGACCGGCGTCTTCACAGGCCACCGCCTCCTCCTCAACGTCCTCCTCTTCCTTGTCTGGACAGCCCGCAACGCAAACGCCTCTGCCGTCTCCGGCCGACGCGGTGACCAAGACGAGGAAGCGCGCGGCGCCCAAGCGCGGTGTCCAGGCCCTGCTCAAGGCTCTCCCAGCTCTGCTGGAGGCGTCCGGCCTCGGACCGGTCACGGAAGGCGCCGCGGGGACAGAGGGCGTCGAGAGCAAGACCGTCCCACCGACGACGACGGCGACGTGGGCCCGCGGCATCACCGAGGGCCTGTCCAAGGTGTGGAGCGGCCGCGCGCCGTCGAGCGGCGCCTACTGGGTCTGGGCCGTGCGCGCCCCGGACGGCTGCGCGCACCGGCCCGGCCAGCAGCTGCTGCTCAAGGACAGCGTGTCGCGCGCGATCATGTCGATCGACGGCTGGAAGTCCAGCCGGGACCCGGAGCGAGCCGACGCGATACTCGAGGCGGCGCTCAAGTACGACGAGTCGAGGTCGGCCGCGGTGGCGGCCGCCGCCGCCGGCGGCCGGTCGGCGTCCCGTGTCAGGGCGAAACCGGCCCTGAGGTACGTGGCGGACGTGCCGACCAAGAGCAGGGTCCGCCTGTCGCAGGCGTGCGTCGACCGCCTCCTCGCCTGGAACGAGGCGCCTCCGCTGCAACCTTCGCCCGAGGACGAGGGCTCGGCGAACCCGGACCACGCCCTCCTGGAGCAGTACAACGTCGCCGTGCACCCAGGACCGGCACCGTGCCCCGGCGACGCTCTGCTGCGCAGGTTCATGCGCGACGTGGCCGACGACCGGAACGAGGATTTTGCCGCCGTGCAGAACGAGCTCGCCGAGCTGACGAGCGTCGCCTCGCGCAAGAAACAGAGGGCGCCGCGCAAGAGCAAGTGATTTCCCCTCTCGAACCGAACCAAAAAAAGGAGGAGAGTTGCGCACCGGTGCACCTCGTCGTGGGGGTTGTGGGCAATCGTGAGTTGAGGGACACCGGGCCGAGCACAATTCGCGCTGCGTTCCCACCTCGTTTTGTTCGCTGCGGATCCGCCGTCGCCGCTGTCCCGCGTCACCGTCCGGGTGCGTCTCGCATCGGAGCTCGACGAGGACCGCCAAGTCACCCGGGTCGACAATCGACCCGCTAGGTGGCGCGCAAGTAGCGTAACGCCCGTCGACGCCGTACGCGGCGCTTGGGAGCGCAACGGGAGTGACGGAGTAGGTTGGCGCCTGGACGAATCCGGCTATCGCCAACTCTCCAACTGCGCGCACGCCACCGGCGCAGCGGCGACAGCGGAGCGTCGCCGCGTTCTGCAGGAACGGGAAAAGGCATTTCACAAGCAAGTTGCCCAGGGGCTGGGGTGGCTGGAGTGGCAGGAGGCAGACGACTTCGAGCGTGTTGCTCCGCGGCGGATTCTGTGACGCATACAGTAGCCCCTCTCTTCCCCTCAAGCGGACTTCCACAGTCGGTACGGCAGGCAAAAAAAGACACTGTAATGCAGCCCCACGGGAGGCCGCGAGGAATCCAGACTGTTTGGGAATCTGCACTCGTGTCAGAGGGAAGCGCGTTCAACCACAGCTGGAAACCGGGTAGATGGACCGCTTTTGTTCGAGGACCTTGACGCAGGCAACACAGGCATCGGCGTCCACCGACAGATGGCCTGAACTCGGGCGCAAAGACGGACGGAGACATCCAGCGCGCGGGGATCCGTGTCTCCTCCATGTAGATGTGACCGTCGGGAGGGGCCTCGTCACAGCAAGTGCCGTGGTAAACCCCGTGACCGACCCACGCGAGCGGCGTCTTGTTTTCTAGACGAAAGGACAGCTGCACGGGCGCACCAGGCAGCAACGCGCCGAGCATATCGGTGGCCGTGCGCAGTTTCTCTCGGACGCCGGGCCAAGTGGTGTCCTGGGCCTCGAGCGCTTCTTCCAGTCCGCGAAGAGCCGCTTCGATGCCCGCAACCGCCCCTGGGTCGCAGCGGTCCCCTCCGCGGACGCGCCTGTGGTAGCGGCTGGCCAGATTGTCAATGTGCGAGCCGCAGCAGCAACAGCGACCAGAAAGCGCCGTTGGCCCTTTGGCATCGGCATCACCACCACCTTTTGCGTCGGACATGGGAAGGAGTTTGTACTGTAGCGAGATCTCCTGGACACTCAAGTCACGATTTGAGGGACAACCGAACCGGGGCATTCACGCGCTGCCCGCCGAGCGATGTCAGGCAAGGCCAAGGAAACAGGCGAGCACGCTGCGCACGAGTGCTTGGCGTGCCTGGCCCACCAAGCCGGAGCGGGCTGGATCTCGCGAGAGGCGCACAAGCTGTTCTGGGCGGGCTTCGCGTCGTCGGACGAGGCGACGGTCGCGTGGGACTCGGAGGCGTTCTACGTGCACCACCCGTGGGAGCTTTCGCGGAGCCTCTCGACGGCGCTCTCGGTCCCGACGGCGTCTCCCGAGCTGTTCGTGGCGGGCACGCAGACGCTTCGACACGCGCTCAAGCACGAACTCATGCCGACGTGCGCCGACCAGAGCCTGACCGACCGGGACCTCGCTCGGGCGCTGGTCGTGCTCGTCGAGTGCTTGCGTCAGGACAAGGAGCAGACCCGTCGCGAGGGATACGAGAGGTGGACGAACCCGGCAGAGCTTCTCACGTTGCACCTCCTGAGCTCCGCGCCGGCCGCGACGCTGGAGCGCTGGCGTGCCCCGGTCCTCCTCGAGCGTGTGTGGGCCGAGGCCAGGCTCCTGCTGGGCGTGTACGCGCTCGGCGCCAGTCTGAGGTCGTCGGACGCCACGTCGCTCGAGGGTTTCCTGATCAGGGATCCCGCCGTGTGCAGGCTCCTGCGCGACGCCGGTCTCGTCGCCCCGACCGCGCTGGCCGCGATGCGCGCGTGCCTGTGGCCGGGCTGGTTGCGAGACACGCTGCTCCGTTCGCACCCTCCTCTCCCTACCGGCGACGACGAGCTCAGCAGCAGCAGCAGCGGCGGCGAGAGCTGCAAGGATTGGTTCCCGCGGTACGGATGGCTGGCGCTGGAAGAGACGGTCGCCGGCTGCAGGCCGCGGCTGGTGCCGGGAACACCCGCGCACGCCCGGGCCCTGCTGCACGCCGTCTCGACCGCGTGCCCGCGGTGCCTCCCGATCGTCGGGGCCGCGTGTGACCACCTCGCCGCCGACGACTGGCGGGTGCGGTTCGACGGCGTCTCGTTCCTCGACCTCTTGGCGCAGTCGTCCGGAACCACGGACGGCGCACTGGGATGGTTCATGGACCGGGGCTGCTGCTTTGCGCTGGCACCTCGAGTCGGCCATCTGGCCGGCAGGAGGCTCCGCACACGCAGCGACACGGACTCGCTCCTCTCCCGTCTGGTGTGCAGGGACCTGACGGACCTGGTGTGGCAGTACAGCGGGCACGCCTTTACCGTGATCTCTGACCTCCACTGCCTGCAGAACGTGCGGACTTTCGGCGTCGTCCGCACATGGGCGCGATAAATGTATTCCCGTCTCGCGAACAGTTATGCATGCGCTGTCCGTGTTTCGTGATCTCCAGTGCACGTTCGATGGACCCCGAAGACATTCTTTTGCTGGAGACTGCCAGAGGCATTTATTCGGCTGCGGTTATGCAGTGCGTGCTCTGTCTGCCGTCCGAGCTGGCTCGCGTCATCGCACTGTACGCAGTCCGAGCGGTTCTCGAGACGCAGGAGCTCGATCCCGCACGACGTTTTGTGTTCGCATCTGCCTGCCGTCGGCTCGATGTGATCGACGGTCGCTTTGTCGATTCTTCGTGCGAAGCGCTCAAAAAGCCTGGCGTCTGTTGTTTCTCCAACGAGTCGGTTCTTCTGTGCCCGACTGGCTGCGGGGAAGCGCAGTTTGCCCTGTGTGAAGTATGTAGCTGTCGCCGTGCCGACCGACCGAGCTATCACCTTCGCCTCGAGGCGGGCGCCTGCCTCCACGCGGACGCGCTGCCAGCCACGAGTGACGACTGCGCGGAGTATTTCGCGCACGCGGACGAGACGCGAACTCTCGTGTATAACTCTGCCCGAATTGGTTTGTGGTGCTGGCGGGAGCGCCGGTACTTGTGGGAGAAATGTTTCGACGTCAGGTCCGGCCGGCTCTCGGCTGTCTGCGCTTTGGCTCTGACGGACCAAGTCGTGTGGATCACGCATCACGGCGAGGCTTCGCTTCGTGCCAGCTGGGTGTCTTTGAGTGACGGCGCGTCCCTCGGAGAAGAGAACATTCTTCTGCCTTCCACGCCCTTTCTCTCCCTGTGCCGCCGCTTGTGCGACGACCGCCGCGTGGCCATGAGTTTCACCATTGAGCTGGGCGAGAGGACCACCACCGAGGTGCGACTGGTCTGTGTGTTCGCCTCGTGACTTGTCGACAGTGGCAGTGCGCTGTTATGTGGGGGCTTTGGGGGCGCGACACGTTTGCAGACTCGGTGCGCGCCTTGAAACCGCTGCTGTTGTAAACACCCCCCTTCGGACTCTTTGTACAAAACGGAGCTTTTAGGAATCCTGTGTCGGGGACCCTCACCTCAACACCACTTCGCTGCGACTAAGACAGGTTTGGCGAACGAGCAAAAACAAGAGGTCGGGCAAGTGTTCGCGAACGGCCCAGCGGTCGAAACGTCGCGCGCTCTCTGGACCGACGAGGTTCCCGTACCTGTTTTCCACGAGCAGCTCGATCTCGAAGGAACGCAGTCGTGGCCAATGCGGTACCGGTCGTCACTTCCATTCCGAGTTCGACCAAGTCGGGTTGGGCTCTCGCCACCTCCGGCAGGGCAGCGAACGACAGCGGTGCGAGATGCAGCGCTGTCAGTGGCGGGAGCGACGACAGGGCGTGGACCAAGGACGACTCGTCGAGTTGACCGTATGCGCCTTGTTCGTCGCGCACACACAGACTCAGGCGCGCGAGAGAGCGGCACCGGTCGAGACATCCGACTGTGCGGCCGGTCACCGCGTCCGAAACAACCGTGACATCGACCAAGGCGGCGCAACCGTCGCCCAGACTCCCCAGCGCCACATCGTCGAGGCCGGCGACGTGAATCTCGGTCAGCGACGGGAGCGGCGGGAACCGACTCCGCAGCGGCTCCACCCGACCAAACTGGTTCAGACTCAGCGTCGTCAGATTTTGCAGTGGCCGCAGGAACTCGAGCGCGTCGACGCTGTGGAGCTGGAGCGAGGTCAGCGAAGCCGGCAAATCGACGAGCACGCGCGAACTCGTGAAGCACGTCAGGGCAATGTCGAGTTCCGCGAGACCGACTGGAAAAGGCAGTGCTGTCGTCTGATCCTCCTCGTCGTCGCTCGTGGAAAGGGTCAGCTGTGTCAAGGCGAGTGGCTGGACGGCGCGAAGAACCTCGCGCAGCCCTGGCTCGCTGCTCTGGAGGTCGGCGTGCAACCTGAGCCGCCGCAGGTGGCTCTTGGTCTGCACCGCCGTCAGGATGGACGAGTCGAATAGTCCCCACAACTCGAGTTCGGCGAGGCGCGGCGTGCGACAGAGAAGCGAGTGCAGACCGTCCATCGGCGCGGGCCACCAGTGGATCCGCGCGAGGTGTTCTGGACGGCGGTAGCGCGCCCAGTCGGCCAACGCTCCCGAGACGGCGGGGCCGTGCCGGTCCAGCGCGACTGGGCCGGGACAGGTGCGACCGGCGCGCAGCCAGCGCCGCGACACTTGCTCCAGTCGCATCGCGTCGCGGACCCACAGACAGGCCGAGACGCCGACGGTGACAAAGGTCGGTGGCGATTCCCACGCACTGCCCGACGCCGGAATCGCCAGGACTCGCACGCACGCATCGTGAAGACGCTGAACCAGTGCATCGTCGGCGTGCGCGACGAGCTCGCGGACAATCTCCGCGAGCGCGGTCGGTCCGCAGCACAAGATGGCTTCGGCTACCGCCGCACGTTGGTTCATTCCTTCTTTGTGTTTGTGTCGTCACGGTCAGCAGCCGATCGTGATCTGGGAGCACGCACAACGCCATGGCCTCCCCCTTGTTGATGCTGGACGGCAAAGAGGTGGTCGGTCGCGCCGACGCGCCCGAGGCTGCGAGGCACGTCGTCGTCCTCGGGGTCCCGGCTTCTGGCAAGTCTCACGTCGTGCGCGCGCTCACGGGCGACACCGACGCAAAGAGCTCTGCCTGGGCGCGCGTCACGCTCGTCGCACGATCCTTCTCTGCGGTGTCTAGTTCTGCGCCGCAGGGAACGCCGAAAGTAGTGTTCTGGGACACTCCGCACGAAGTCGATCTGGACAGACTTGTTGACCGCAAAGCGCAGCCGCTGGGCTCCGCACCCCCTCGTTGCGACGCTCTGCTCCTCGTTCACCGCGCCGTGGGGGGTTGCCGACTGCCCCGCGATTGTCACACGTCGACGTTCGAGTGGGCTGCTCGGCACGGTGTGCCGGTGCTGGTGGTCTTGACCAATACCGCCGCCTCGGATGGGCGTGACTCGGTGCTCGAGCTGCTCAGGCTCTTGGGTGGAGACGGAGCCTACCCTTCCGTCGCGCTAGAGCTCATGCAGCCGTGGCATGTCGCGCATTTGTGGCGTGCCGTTGACAACGTACTGAGTAAATAGGAACGTCTCCGCGGCACGCTGTAAGTTTCTCGTCGGGGCCGCAGCGTTTTCGCGATGTGTGATACACATTGTGGTGGAGTTTGCCGCGGACGACGTTTTATTGCCTCTGGAAGCGCAACGAACCGCGAGGATCAACGCCTGTCGCCCCCCCCCCAACCATTGCTTTCCTTAATTACGCCACGGGGTCAACAAAGATTTACCGAGTCAAACCTTCGAATCCTCCGTGGTCTTCTCGATCACTACCGATAGCGTCGGACGGGAGCGCTTCAAAGCGACGCTGGCCCACAAGGCCGAGCTCGTCGTAGTGCCGGCCAAGAACAGGCAGCGCAATGCCGGGAACCCGGCGGCCACGACGTCCACGAGACCCTCTGACCAGCTGCACCCGAGTTCCGTCAGCGCGGGAAGCGATGCGAGGTGCCGCAGGCCATCAGGTGTCCAGAGATTGCGTTGCATCGTGAGGGACGTCAACCCACCCAAGCGCGCGAGCGCTCTGAGTTCCCTGCTGCCCAATGCGGGACAACCAGGCACCTGGAGCTTTTTCACCGGTAATTCGGCAATCGCGCGCCACAGCGAGAGCCCCCCGCAGTCTGTCGACCCGATGTACAGAGTGTCCAACTCTTCCAAGCGCGCGAGGTGCGGGGAGCAGGCGTCCGTCACCTGCGTGCTGTGGAGCGACAGGGAGGCAAGCAGGGGTGCGGCCAGCACGATGCTCCTGACGTCGTCGTCGGCGGCATCGGAATAGTCCAGGTACAACGTGCGGAGCCTTGCAAAGCGACAACCGCCACGGAAGAAGCCCCCGAGTGGCCACTGCTCGCGCTCAGAGCAAACACCAAGCTCCAGCCGTTCGAGCGACTCCATCCGGCTCACCTGGCGAGGTAAGTGTCCGCGGGGGAACGTTGCCTGGCGAACCGTCGACAGCCAGGCAGCCGTCCGCGTGCACAAGAAGCCGCGCAACCAGCGGAAAGAGTCCTCGTGCACGGCCACCCAGCCCACGCGATGCCGTCGGTTCCAGTCGCATGCGAGCATGGAACAGCGCTCGAGCATGTCGGACGCTGACAGGAAACCGCAGACACCCTCGTGGACAAAGTCGGGCGGAGACTGCCACCTAGACGCAGAGTTGAGGGTGGACACTGCCCGCCGCAGCTCGACCCGCAACTGCGAGAGCAGCGCCTCGTCGCCCCAGTCGCGCAGGCCGGCAGCAAAGCGGCGCAGCGAGGCTGGCGTGGCCGCGGCCAGCAAGGCGCATACCTCGTCGGCGACACTGGAAGACGGTCGCACGGACATCCGTCTCCCAGACAAAGAATCACGATTCGAGTGCTCGGGGAGTGGATGCGTCGGTTGAATCGGAGATGCTCCCCCCCGGAGTCGCGAGCGATGCGACGCCCTATTCAGACACGTACTTCAACTCCTCTTTTGTACAAATTCCAAGATGTGGTCGAATGTACCTTGGGGCGCCGGCCACAGGAGACGGCACGCGGCCTATGCGAGTGGCGGCAGCGGCAGAGGCTCGTCGTTCGACAAGAGGACCCGCCTCGCGTCTGCCGCCAACGGGTTCTGTCTCGTCTGCCTGTCTGTGTTCACCTTGTTGGGGGCCCTGGGCCTCTTGCTGGCCCACCAAGCAAAGCTCCTGCCCTTTTCCGCGTCGAACGGCGGCGGCGGCCTCTTGCCGGTGTCCGACGCCGCGCCGCAGCTCGCCGGCGACTGCGACCCGCTGCAGCAGCGGCAGCAGAACAGGTGGGCCGTCATCACGACGATCAACCCGCCCACAGAGGCGGTTCGCCGCGTGGTCGCCATGGCCGGCGGCACGTGGCGCGTCGCCGTCGTCGGCGACACCAAGACGCCCGACGGCGCCTGGGAGGCCTACGCCTCGAGCGTGTCCGGTGGCCGCGTCGTGTACCTGTCGATCGAGGCGCAGCGCTCGATGCCCTTTGAGCTGGCGAACGCGCTCCCCGAGGCCCACTACTCGCGCAAGAACATCGGCTACCTCTATGCGATCTCGCGCGGCGCGACCCACATCTACGACTTTGACGACGACAACGTCCTCAAGGACATTGTGCTGGACGCAGTGGCGGCGTCCGCGGGCTGCGCGGCCCCCATGGTCGTTCCGTCGTCGGGCCACCGCGTCCTCAGGGCGCCGGCCGCGACGGCGCTGCAGCCGCCGCGGGCCAATGTCTATGCCTACTTTGGCCTGCCCGACGCGTGGCCCCGCGGTCTGCCGGTCGAGCACCTCCACGACCTGAGCTCGCCCGTCACGGACGAGGCGCCCGCCTCGGTGGTGCGGACGGTGGGCATCATACAGGGCTTGGCCGACGTGGACCCGGACGTCGACGCCGTCTGGCGCGTGGCCCACACCGCTCGCGCGCCGGTCATTGACGAGTACTTCTCGGGCACCGCAGCCCCGCTCGTCGTCCCGCGCGGCACTTTCGCCCCCTTCAACTCGCAGAACACGCTGCTGGGTCCCGCGGCTCTGTGGGCGGCGTACCTGCCCGTGACCACGGCCTTCCGCGTCTGCGACATCTGGCGCGGTTACTGGGCCCAGAGGCTGATGTGGGAAGAGGCCGCGGGCGGCTTGACGGTGGCCTTCCACCCGCCCAACGTCGAGCAGCGCCGCAACAAGCACAGCTACGCCGACGACCTCGTGGACGAGGTCGCGCTGTACGCCGACTCCCAGCGGCTGCTGGAGCTGCTCGCCGCTTGGACCGGCGCGGGCCCCGGTGCCGGTCTGGCCGACGCCGGCGTGCGTCTCATGGAGGAGATGGCGGCGCACGGCTTCGTGCACTACGAAGAGATCGCGCTGGCGCGCGCCTGGTTCCGCGATCTGGCCCGCGCAGGCCTGGAGCCCTTTGCAGGCTCTTCGTCCGGGCTGCCGCCGGAGCCACTAGGCCTCTCCGAGACGAAGGCATCGCGGCCAGACGCCGACCGCGCGTGGTACCGCCAGCACGTCTCCAAGCCGACGGCCTTTTCTCGGCGCGGCGGCGGCGGCGGAGGACGGGCGGCCCCTGGTCGCGCGCCGGGGCTGGCGTCCGCGCCGGCCGCCGCCTGCCCACTTGACAACGTCGACGTCCTCGTCTTCACGGGCAGCCGCGACCTGCTGGTGCTGCAGTACCTCTGGAGGTCGATCGAGCTCTTCCTGCCCTGCTACCGCGAGCTCGTCGTGACGACCGATACGGAGGGGGCGAGCCTATCCATACTGGCCGGCAGCGTGCCGGCGTCGCTGCCCAACGTGCGGATCATCGTCGAGCGGTACCCCGAGGCCGTGGCCGCCCTCCAGCCGTTCGACCGCGTCCAGTGGGGCAACTGGTGGGCCGACAACTACACCGACGCCGAGTACCTGCTCTTCCTCGACAGCGACGCCATGCTCGCGCTGCCGGTCACGTGCGAATCGCTGTTCGACGACGCCGGCCGGCCCAAGTGGTTCTACTGGCCCCACATCCACAGGTTCCGGGCCGCCACCGACGACGTGCTCCGCGGCTCCGGCGCCGCCTCCTCCTCGCTAGGCAACTTCATGGCCTACTTCCCGGTCGTAATGCGCCGCGAGTGGCTGGCGGCCACGCGCGCCGCCGTGGTGCTCGCGGCGGGCCTGGGCGCCACCTTCGACGAGAGCCTCTTGTGGCTCATCTCCAGGCACCCGATGGGCGTGTCGCAGTTCCACCTCATGGGCAACCTCGCCGCGACGGCGAGGGCCGACGAGGTGGCGGCGATCCCCTGCCCGGTCGGCGGCGGCGGACCCTCGCCGCGGTCGGCGTGCCTGACGCACGGGCACGTCGGGCTGCACGTTGGGTACCCACACCAGACCGTCACGGAGATCGGCAACGGCTGGCAGATTGGCGGGGCGTGGAACCCGTCGGCGCACGGCAAGTTTGGCCAGCCGTACCTGGACACTGTGCTGCCGATCCTTCAGTGGGGAACGTGCTTTGTGCACTATCACTATGGCGGCGGCGACCTGCGGCCGGGGTGCACCAAAGCCTCGCTCTGGAGCGTGCCGCGAGAGGTCTGGTCGTACCCCGCAGTGGCGGCGTCGACGCCGGACAAGGTGATGCAGTGGGTCGCAGAGCACCTCGTCGTGGATCGGGACCACGAGGACCGAGAGCAGCGCCCGGCCCGGCGCAGGTGCTCGGATCCCGCTCCCGCCCCGTCTCTGGCGACCACAACGACGATCGCGCAGTCACATGCAGCTCACCGGGGGTAGGAAATCCGTCTTGACAGTACCCATGAGAACACGCGACTCCGAGCGCTCTTCCAGGAAGAGACACCAGAACCAGTGTGCGCAGAGGGGCGGCAGGTAACGCCCTGGTCAGCTGATTGATGGGGAAGCGCGCCCGGCCGTGCTCGACGCCGTGTCAACAAGCCTGACCGTGGGCGTCCCCGCCGATGCGGTTGGTTGCAGGCGGTCCATGTGCGGGCGAGAGTCATCGATTTCAAGCCGGCTCCCGCGGACGCGTCCCAGCGCAGCGGCACCTCTCCTCTCTCTCCGCGACGCTCCGGCCGCGGTCAGGGCCGGCACTGCGCCGGTCGCAGTATGTACGATACCGGTAGTACAGTAAACCGCCCCAGTTAAGAAAGTGAAAAGTCAAAGCCTTGCCGGACACAAAGCAACGATTCGCCGGCGGTCTCTGGCTTTATC
>Ga0265338_10001917_pt1 | contig 32469 bp, 29 predicted proteins | sample 42126metaG_FD_193579 | JGI IMG/M metagenome (GOLD analysis project Ga0265338, IMG submission 193579) | Rhizosphere microbial communities from Carex aquatilis grown in University of Washington, Seatle, WA, United States - 4-21-26 metaG | ecosystem: Host-associated > Plants > Roots > Rhizosphere...
TGACTTACGACGGTAGGTTGGCATAGCCACATGATATACCACCCACCGTGAGACTACGAGGCAGGCAGCTGCCGGGAAGGGCTACATCCCCGACCTAACGGTCGGGGTATTGCGGTGTAAGAATAAATACTTCGCCTTACTACACCTCCCTCACTATTCTTCTCGATATAACCATTTCAATTTGAGATACTATAGAAAAGCATATGCCAAACAAAACATCAGTCGCATATCGGTATCGACCAAATAACCTCACAAAAGCATGCATTGGAATTACCACCGTGCTCGCCATGCTTGCCTACAGTGCGTTTCCTTTAGCGATCTTCCTGAATAAGCCCTACTTCTGGCATGGTCTCGTCAGCGGGCTCGCCGAGCCTGGTCAGCCGCACAGCTGGCTTTTCACGACAGTCGATATAACCGCCTCCCTGTTTGGTATTGCATTTTTTAGCTATCTTAGTTGGCGGGAGGACTGGGACAGGATGCAATCAATTGCACTCGGGCTTGTCGTACTTGCTTGCATTGCTGAACTGCTTACTGATTTGTACTCCCTTCCGGCACACTTCTCTACAGCCGGCGGCATCCCATCGATTCATTATCTCAGGACGCATCCATCACTCGACGTACACGTAGCAGCGAGCTTCATAAACAGTGCGGCCTTTGTTATTTCTTTTGGCCTCTGGGTATACCATCGTCGTCATACAAAATCCGAAAGCCGCCTTCGCGAATCCATATTTATGTTAACACTCTGTATCGGCATATTTGGCAGCATCATAGGCTACATATACCCTGCCATATCGCCAACATTGCAGCGATTATTTATCTTGTGCTACTGTTATTGGTTTGTGGCCTTTCCGTATGACTCGCTTGCATTACAGCAACGACGCAGACATCGAAAGATGTCAAAAAAGCCATCTTAAGGGTCCCTTCAGCTTAGATCCCTAGTATACTTACTAGATGTGTGCACATGGCTCGCTCGCACGTTATATGCAAACTAATGAAAGGTAACGGTCCGCTGACTAACCAAACATTTCAATCACTCACCCTGCCCGAAAGGGCCAGCAAAGATACAACGCTTGGTCTCCGCAATCGAGGCATAACAATGGTAATCGATAGCGGCATGGCATATGGCCAGTTTGCGGATATGGTAGAGAGCCACAGTGATCTTATCGACGTCATAAAATTTGGATGGGGTACCAGCTACATCAATTTCGAACTTGCTGAGAAAAAGGCAGCGCTTTTGCAAAGCAAATCCATTGCCTACTACGTTGGTGGTACGCTATTTGAACGCTATATTGTCGAAAATAAATTTGACGACTATGTCACCTACTGCCAAGCCCTCCATGCACATCATGTTGAAGTTAGTGATGGAACGATCATAATGGAGCTGCCCGACAAATTATCGTATATTACACAGCTCGCATCAGCAGGTTTTACCGTTTTTTCAGAAGTCGGCCAGAAACCGCAAGACCGACAAAATGAGTTATCGGACGCAGATGATTGGGTGAAACTCGTGCAGGCTGAGCAAGATGCAGGTGCTCGCTATAGCATCCTCGAAGCACGCGAAAGTGGCAGTGCGGGCATTGCGACTTCTGAAGGTAAGTTACGTCAAGATATCATTGACGCATTTGTCGCCGCGAAGGTTCCAATTGATAGTCTTATATTTGAAGCTCCCACTCGAGCCCTACAGCGACCACTACTCGAGCAGTTTGGTGCAAATGTCAACCTTGGAAACATCGCACCATCCGATATCATTCCACTAGAGACGTTGCGAGTCGGTCTACGGAGCGACACATTTCTCCTCGGTGGTGAGGCGATCAATGTAAATCCAAAGTTTAAAGTAATCGCATAGGCTCCATGACACATTATTCTGATTGGCAATATGAAATATACGAGGCCGGACTGCATGGTGCGCCGCCACTATGGCCCGTTGACGAACCAGGATTACGGAAACTAGCTGAGCAAAAGCTTAGTCCTGAAGCATGGGCGTACACTGCTGGCAATGCAGCAAGCGGCAGCACGACTCGTGCAAATGCCGCTGCGTATGGTCGAGTTCGGCTCGTTCCCCATGTGCTGAGCGCCCCCGTGCCACGCGATCACACAACGATGATTCTCGGCACAAAGCTCCCGACGCCTGTCATACTGGCTCCTATTGGCGTCATGAAGCTCATTCACTCCGAGGGTGAAGTTGGGGCGGCTCGTGGCGCGGCTGCCCTTGGCATGGGCTTCATTCATAGCACTGCATCAACAACATCAATGGAAGAAGTAGCAGAGGCAACGCCCGATAATCCGCGGTGGTACCAGATGTACATTCCACGCGATGAAAAACTTGCTGTAAGCTTTATCCAACGAGCCGAAAAGAGTGGATATCAGGCAATCGTTATCACACTCGATACAACAACGCGAGCATGGCGACCGCTCGACCTCAACCTTGGTCATTTACCATTTCTACATGGCAATGGTATTGCAAACTATCTTGCCGACCCCGTTTTTCGAGCATCACTTGCAGTATCTCCCGAGAAGGATATGGGTGCCGTCATCAAACGCTGGAGAGAAGTATCGGCCGATCCAACCATATCGTGGGAAAAAATTCAGTGGGTCCGCAAACAAACAAAGCTACCGATTATCCTGAAGGGTATCTTGAATCCCGACGACGCTCGCCAAGCAGTCAAAATTGGAGTCGATGGAATCGTCGTTTCAAACCATGGCGGCAGGCAACTCGATGGCGCCATCGCAACACTCGATGCACTGCCCGCGATTGTCGAAGCGGTGGACGGTAAGATTACGGTTCTTTTCGATTCCGGTATACGCTGCGGTGCCGACGCTATAAAAGCGCTCGCACTCGGCGCACAGGCCGTATTGCTTGGACGCCCCTGGGTCTGGGGACTTGCAGTTGGAGGCGAAAAGGGAGTAACCCATGCACTCAAATGTTTCCTTGCCGACTTTGACGTGTCATTAGGCCTTACCGGACATCGTCGGCCCAGCGAACTTTCACTTGCAGATGTCACAACGATCAAGTAACAACATTACTCGGCCGCTCTGAGGCTCAGTAAGGAAGATGAGGAATACTATATGCCTTCACAACAAAGCACCGTCAAACCACAGACACCTGAACGCACTGCCCGACGAACAACGATTTATCTTGATAACCACGCAACGACGCCAATCGATCCGGCTGTCCTCGATATGATGCTACCATACCTTAAGGAAGACTTCGGTAACCCAGCAAGCACACACAGTTACGGAGTTAAGGCACAGTACGCTATTGATCAAGCGCGCAAGAAGGTGGCCGATGCGATTAATGCGGATACCGGAGAAATAATTTTCACTGCCGGTGCAACCGAGTCGAATAATTTCGTCATCAAAGGAGTGTATGATCACTCCTTTGACAAGAAACCGCACTTCATCGTTTCAAGTATCGAACATAAGTGCATCCTCGAAGCCGTCAAACACATCGAGAATCAAGGTGCGAGCGTTACGGTGCTTACAGTCAATAAGGATGGTCGTATCACACCAAGCCAGCTCGAAAAAGCCCTTCGGCCCGAAACTGTTTTAGTGTCGATCATGTTTGCCAATAATGAGATTGGTAGCATTAATCCGGTCAAGGAGCTTGCAGCAGTCTGTCACAACCATAACGTACTGTTCCATACCGACGCAGCACAGGCAGTCGGCAAACTCCCTATCGACGTCAGAGATCTCGACATCGACTTTATGTCAGCATCGGGTCATAAGTTTTATGGTCCAAAAGGTATCGGGTTTGTGTACATCAAAAAAGAAGTACAAGAATCCATTACTCCACTCCTCGACGGTGGTGGACAGGAAGCCCACCTTCGATCAGGTACATTGAATGTCCCCGGAATTGTTGGGCTGGGTGAAGCAATTAAGTTATCGACAACTGATATGGAGACGCAATTTTGGCACTATGTATCATTACGTAATCGTCTATACGACCGCTTGTACGCAGCATTTTCAGACGTGATTATTAATGGACCTACGGTTTCAAGTATCGACGAGTTGAAAGCCCTCGGTGGTCTTGCCGCAATTGCCGACTCACTTGACCGACTACCCCATAATCTCAATATAACACTGCCATCGATTGACCCAGGTCAACTCGGGAAGATATATACCGTTGCATTCTCTTCGACATCTGCGTGTTCAAGCGGCGAAGTTGAACCGTCATACGTACTCATGAATATCGGTCGCACAGAGGATGAGGCCAAAGCGTCATTACGCTTCGGTATTGGCAGGTTCAACACTGAGGCTGATGTTGATGAAGCGGCCGATATACTCATTAACACACTTTTAGCCTAACCTGGAGTACTAGCTTGTGCGTATTGTGCCAATAGACATCCCTGAGCTCGGTAATCGGAGTTACCTCGTGCACGACGAACACACCGCAGTCGTCATAGACCCAAGCCGTCGGACACAGCAAATCATCGACAAGGCAGAAGCCGAACACGTCACCATACGTGCCGTGTTCGAAACACATGTTCATAACGATTACGTAACTGGAGGATTCACGCTCGCACGCCAAGCCGGCGCACCCTATTACATATCAAATGCTGACGAGGTCTCGTTTGCACATGAACCGCTCAAACCGGAACAGCCTATCTCCGTTGGCACGCTCACAATCACTGCCGTTGCGACACCGGGGCACACCCATAACCATATAGGGTACCTTATTACCACCGAGAATGGACCAGCCTCGTTCTTTAGCGGTGGCTCATTGCTCTATGGTGCCGTCGGTCGAACCGATCTCATATCCGAAGATGCCACCAAGCCGTTAGCGCACGCGCAGTACCAGACGGCGCAACACCTCGTAGCCCGGCTTACACCCAATACAAAGCTATACCCGACACATGGCTTTGGCAGCTTTTGCGCAGCAACACAGACAGAAGACGTGGCGGTTAGTACGATCGCTCAGCAGCTCAGAACAAACCCCGTATTTGCTTCCGAGGAAGAGGCATTCGTACAGCGTCTACTCGATGGTCTCGACGTGCATCCGGCGTATTACGCACGCATGGCACCCTTGAATGCCGCAGGACCGCTTGAGCCCGACCTTACACCGCCGCAGCAACTCACCCAGGCTGAGGTGCTCAAGGCACTCCATATGGGCAGTGCCGTCGTTGACATGCGTGCCCGCATTGCATACGCGTCCAAACATGTACCTGGCACCTTTAACGTTGAGTCGGGCAATGACCTAGCTACCTATATTGGCTGGCTCATACGCTGGAAATCACCGCTCATATTGATCAGCTCAAATTCCGACGAGGTGTCTGCCGCACAAGAGCAGCTATCACTTATTGGGCGAGGTCTTATTGCCGGCCAGACAACACCCACTCATTTACTTTCAGGATACTCACAAGTAGCTTCATATCCCGCACGCACCTTTGCAGATCTACAGGAGGCAGCGTATGATAGTCTCTTCATTCTCGACGTTAGGCGCATTTCAGAATGGAATGCCGCACATGTCCGCAACGCGAGACACATACCACTCCACGAAATTGCCCAACGCATTCACGAGCTGCCTCGCGACGAACCTATTTGGGTGTACTGCGCAAGCGGCTTTCGGGCAAGCATTGCCACCAGCATGCTCTCTACAAATGGGCTACATCCTTCGCTCATCAATGACAACTTTAGCAACGCATTCCGTGTTGGGCTTGTCGACACCATAAAAGAGCTCTACGTTGCCGAGATTGAGCACGGCAACGCACAGCTCATTGATGTACGTGACGACACGGAATGGGACACCAGCCACGCACGCGAAGCCGTGCACGTCCCCGTCGGGAAAATCCTTGCTGGAGATCTCGATATGCTTGATGCAAACAAGACCACATATATATACTGCGAAACCGGTGAACGCTCAGGCATGGCGGAGCATTTCTTACGAGACATGGGATTTGACGCAGTAAATATTGGCGGGATGGATGACTGGCTTCGCGCGGGAGGCGTCAGCACGTAAATTAGCATTGTATCCGCTTCGATTCTTTTGTTGTAGTTGAATATATAGGTGACTCCGCTTAAGATTTACAATAGATGAATCAAGATACTGACGCGCCGAAATATAAGCCCGTTCATGTGCTGCTACTCCTTGCGCCTCTAATCTTTACACCCATTGGGGCCATGATTGCAAGTTCAGGCCGTTTTGGAGTGCCCGTATGTATTGCTATGTCCCTCTTTGTATTTATCGACGTGCTGGCGCTCTTCATAGGCCAGATCAAGTATTTACGGCGAACGATATGGAAACAGCGGCTACGCTACCAGCTCTGGCTGGTTCTCATTACCCTCATTACCCCTTTTCTTGCTATTGTTGTGGCCGACTATAAAGGAATGCATGATTACCAAACACCACTCAATGGGCTTGGCAGTGACTCATACGGACTGGCATTTGGGGTTGGCATTGCCTTTATCTACGCATACGGATGTGTCATCGCTAATGAGCTATATATCAAGCACAACGGCCGAAAGACGGGCGGCACAATTATTGGCAAAATTCTCTACTGGCTTGCCTATTTAATTATTGCCGTGGTCTCGTGGATTGGATACGGTATTACCTACAGTCTTCACGATCCCAGCACTGAGTAGCATGCTTACCGACGCAATACGCACCGGACAGCTCTTATCCAAGAATTCACGTCCGCAGAATGGCGTGTTTTCGGGTACACTCGCTGCGGCGACTGCATATATAGCCGGTGGTGCCATATTGCGCTGCATACTCTGCTACACGCTCATCGTGCTACTCTATGCGGCATCCGTGAGTCTCAATAACGCTACGGATGTGCATACCGATACGATCAATCAGCGTACCGATAACCCGCTTGTTAATAATCGGCTGCGGCGTCGTACGCTGACCATATTTGTAATTGCCGTGCTTTGTTGTCTTGCCGTAATACAAGTATTTTTAGCACAGCCGTATTCCGCTGTATGGACAATACTATACCTAGGACTTGCATATGCATACTCAAACGCGCGCTTTCGTATTCAATCACGGGGGCTCTGGGCCACCTGCCTGCTCTGTGTATGTTATAGCGCATTGCCCCTAACAATAGGCGCCTCGCAGCGCTCGCCTGGGCCTAGCTGGGCATGCTTGATTGTCACCCCATGGGTCATCCTCGCAACTGCTCCTACAATTCTAGCGAAGGACTATAAAGATTACGCCGGAGACAAGCAAACAGGAAAACGGACTCCGCTCGTACGGTATGGCGCTTCGAGCATGCGTATACTAGCCTACGTTTCGCTCACGATTTCGTGTATCGGGTACTTCGCGCTGCTCATATCCCACGGATCATTATCGTGGCAACGCAGTCTTTATGCTCTTGCATACATACCATTAACCATGTCACTCCACAATACAAAGCGCCCTGTACCACGGGTATATAAGACACTACTGCTTCTCTCCCTAATCGTCATGTGCGTATCGCTTCTACGATCAGTTTCGTAGTGCCGCAATGCGGAGCTCCTCCAATATGTGATAGACGGGCTTACGATACGTTTGTGTTGCCTTGAGCCGTGCGTCAAGGCTCTACCACCCGACTACCGATCTATACGTTTACTTATCACGGGAGCTTTCTTTAGGTACTCTTCTCCGTGTAGTAGCACGACCACCGCCTGGGCTACTGTTGCTCGCGGAGTAAAGAGTAGCGCGGGGCCTCCCGAGGTTAATGAGTACGATACCGGCCGCACGTCGGTAAGCTTGAGTACCCGGATTATTGTCCAATCAAGGCCAGATGCCCGGATGATCTCCGCATGACGAATGCCGTCCGCAATCCGGCTGGGATCGATTACTCGAATAGCAGTGTTCAATATCCGATCAATATAGGATGGCGAGTCGCCGGGGAAGCGCACACCGGTACCCGTCAGAGAGATAAGACGACGAATACGTTGGCGCTTCATCGCCGTAATAACATTTTGTATTGTCTCAGTCTGCACCCATTGTGGAGACGCCTTCGCGTGCCCAACAAGACTTATTACCGCATCACATCCCTCGATCAAATGTTCGACACTGGAGAGGTCCATCCCATCACAAGCAATAATTTCAAGGTTGTCAGTTGCATCAATCGGATGACGCTTTGTGTGTACACCAGCTCGGACCTGCATCCCCACGCTTAAACACGCTCGAACGCATGACGAACCGCTGCGGCCATTCGCCCCAATGATCGCAACCTTCATATGACTCGAGTGTGGATTCTTATGTACATATTCTTATTATACGGGCTATCCGCTCGTACATGAGCAATAATTACCTTGCTTAAGATTGTCGCCCACCATAAAATACCCGTGGTTTATGCTCGTAATTTACTGCATCGCTTTGTTGCTGTTCGTCTCATTTATATGGGCCCATCTTACTAATCCATTCGTAAAAGGTACTATTTTTAAAGGTCCATACCGTACATTCGTGGATGAAGACGGCAATATTGGCTACGTCCAGAACTACCAGTTACGCGTTTTTACCGGTCCGCTCGCAAACACGCTTGGATACTATAAAGGTGGTGTGCTTATTGTCCAGAACACGTTTTTCAAAGGCGCTCACGCTCGTGGCACCACCGTTGAAGCCATCATCCGCGATATTCATGAGCAGCGGTTCGATCCATCAAAGCCCTATCTCATTTCAGGTGATCAGTTTTCAGTACTATACCCAAGAAATCTCGGCGTTTTTTATAATCAGTTGCTCAACCCCAACACGGCACTAAACAGTCAGGACTGGGAGCATCGCCAAAGAATCTATCTCCAGTCAGTCTTATTCGCCATCGATGGCCTATCTGCAAGCATAAACCCCCGGACAACGGTTATTCCGATAGGTCCGAGACATGCAGTCCTCACCCAAGTGCATCCCGGCGGTATAGGCTCAGATCAAGTATTTGGCCTGTTCTATGCGCTCGATGTGTTGCGCGATGATGCGCATCAGAACGGTTCATATAGGCATGCAACAAAGGCTGCAGCAAAGCGAATTCTAAGCGAAAAAAAGCAGGCGCTGCAGTTCATCTACGACTCATACATTGCGGCAGTCCACCAGACAGAGACCTTACTCGTACGAGAGAACCTCCACCTCTCTAGTGCTCGCGATGGCGTTATCCGATCAAGCAGCTTTTACGATAATATCATACTGTATGAAACAATTCGGCTTGCCGAAAAACTTGGCTTGAAAGGTACGCTGCATCTTAATATCAAAGCTATTGAGCAAAAAATTAAAGACACCTACTGGAATGAGTCACGTGGATATTACAATGATGACGCAGAAAACCACCACTTCTCATCCGACTGGCTTATCGGGTACGTAACAGGGTTTTTCGATTTGCAGGATGCGCGTGATTTGCAGCGGACGCTTCGCACGATTAGCTACATCGAAACAACCAACCTTGCTAACCCATTCCCGATCAAATACCAATTAGGAGGCAACCTTAACGTGCCTCGGTTTGTAAAGATCTTCGTACCAAGTTATGGGACTGATGCTATCTGGAGCTACTGGGGAACTCAATACATATCGCTATTAGCTGACGTATTCAAGGCCACCAGGAAGACGGAGTACCTTAATAAGGCGCAAACATACATCGCCGCATACGAGCAGAACATCATAAAAAACGCTGGGTTTCCCGAGACATATAATGCACAAGGAGAATTCTTTCGCTCAACACTCTACAAAAGCATCCGCGTTACGGGCTGGGTTGTCGAGTTTGAATACGCGAAAGATCTCGTTCGCCGTTACGGGAAGTTACGTCGTAGTTCTTAGCTTCGTGCTAATGAACCGCAGTTCGTTTGATACAATCTTTGCTGAAACGTGCGTATTAGCCGAAAGTTGCAACACTTCACCATCAATCTGCGCATCAACCGGAGTCTTTGTCTTAAACTGCAGTTTCGTGCGGTTTGCATAGACAACATCTGGTTTTCCAAGCATGACTCGAATGAGCGATATGATAATCGACGGCTCTTTCCTCGTAACAAGCGCGTGGAAGAACTCTGGTTGCGCAAGACTTATCGGGATACGGTCAACTTTGGCGATTCTCGACCCATTAATAATCGTATGCTCGTAAAAGGTCTTCTCTTCACGTTCGATCTCAATAAGGTACAGTGGCGCCTCAGCCACCGCCCTCAGCACAAATATTAATTCTCGGAGCACAAGAAACGGTGGCAACCACCTAAGAAGCTTGTGCGTAGAAAATCGATACATATCGAGACGCCGAGCCGCATATGCCGAGGCACCAAAACTCGCGTAGCAGCATGCGAACGTCGTCCGCGCTTCAGTACCTGAGTTCGAAATTTCTACCTGGATGAGTGGTATTGATGCGGTTGAGGACTCGGAAAGCAAACGCTTAGAGCTTGTCGCGTTGCTTAAACCATTGAGCATGTATGCGAGATCATTAGCGTTCCCACCCCATAAAGGCAGGATATAGTACCGATTGTGTGGAAACTGTGGCTGCAGTCGCATCAGCGTGTTGACAACTGAACTAACCGTACCGTCCCCACCTGCTATCGTGATGAGAATTGTATGTTTCTTTGCGTGCTCTCTAAGAAACTTTTGAAGTACTTGCTCATGTTCAACAACATCAATCTCGACTGGTCGCAGTTTTAACTGAGTGCTCAAGGAATTTAGTAGACGCGTCGCTCGCTCATAATGGCTCGCCCGTTTATTTGCAATACTGACTATATCAGTCAACTCATGCGGCCACTTTGTTAATGCTTGCCGTTCACTTGTCGCCTTATATAGGTCTCGGTGGTAGGTGTAGAGCGCGAACACCGCAAGTACCCCATATGCAAACGACATGATGGCGACAAGGATGAACATGAGCGTTGACGGCCGCTCCACGTAGATAACCATGCCAAGCAGTGCAAGCCAACTCGCAAAGATTGCAAGCTTTGCGTAGCGGCTTGCGTGCAAGTGATATTTACGTCCCTTCATAAGGCCAAAGAACGTAAGGTATATGTTATATGCGAGGATAACTGCCAAGAACCATACGGGGATTACATGCGCTACGAGTGCAGCAATAACAATTATGCCGATTGCGAGTTTATCGCACGTAGCATCAACCGCTTCGCCAAATCGGCTTTTTGTCTTTGTATAATTCGCGACAAGCCCATCTGCGAGATCTGCGAGTCTCCCCATCGCAATCAGACTAAGCCCGAACACCCATGCATTGCCGCGCAGGTCATCCGCTCCCCACGTAACGAGAAGGAGCCCCATAACACTTACTATGTTAGCTGGCGTTATAACTCCTCGAGTTGCGAGCGCTAAGCGCTGCCATGCATTAGCATCTTTGCTGCTAATGAGAGTCCAGTCTGGGGTATCGTTAGGCGTGTGTAGGTCCATAGTGCCACGCATATAGTATCAAGCATGCCTCTCTTAGAGATAGCTCTTTCTATAATATATCTACTGCATTCATTCTCTAATAGCGCTTACCGCGCTAAGAGTGTCAGTGAAAATGTAATGGCATTCTTGCTGCATTATTAACGCACCAATCATACGAGCGATATGCTCTAGTGAGGTAAGCATAAAGCTTATAGTAGAAATTACAATCGATTCTTAAAAAAGAAAATCCCCGCGGAAAACATAAACCTCAGGGAGTCTCTTTGATTAGTTTTGAGCGGTCAGTCATGATTGCTCTCAAATCTATAAGCTAGCGTAGCACATTCTTGACGAATCCGCTAGTGTTTATCCACAGGTATCCTAACTACCCTTCAGAACGGTCGGTTTCTACGGAAGATCCGGCGACGTGTCGCAAGCGGTGTATTGGCAAGTGGGTTTTCGTCGTTGAGTGGATCACCGAGCGGAAGTGGTGACGTTCCCTGCTGGGCCTCAATAAACGCCAGCTTGTGCCTCCTGAAAAGTAATTGGCGATACACAAGGAAGCCGGCAACAGCTACACCTGCGAAGATTGCAATCGTGTCACCCGCGCCCGTATTTGGGAGTGAAGGTGGTGGTGCGGTCGCACACTGGGCAGAGCCAGCGGCAACACTTGCATCAGTGGGACATGGGTTACACGCAACACTTCCCATTGGAACACCTGGCTTACATTCTGGTGTTGGCGGAGCCGTTGGGGTAACAAGCGCAGGACATGCATTTGCTGAGACTGACTGTCCGTTCACCACGAAGTGTAGTGTCGCTGAAGCATTATAGGTGTTGGCCGCAGCATACGCGTGGTCTACGGTAATGGAGGTTGCACTGCTACTGGCGGCCTTAACACCGTTCTGCGATGTCCCATCGCCAAAGCTGAAGTCAGCACTTGTAAGCGTCGCGCCACCGCCATATTTTGCTTGAGCGGTGAAGCTGTAGCTCATCTTATTCTTGTCCAAAATCGCCCCCGTCAACTGCACGCACTGATAGTACGGTAGAGTAATAGTGATAACTTTTTGACATGTGCTCGACGTTACGGTAATTGATTGGTTTCCAGGTAGATGGACATACACCGTCACTTTTGCAGTGAAGGTTCCATTGGCAGCGTACGTATGGCTGACAGGAGTACTCGGATTTGTTTCCGTCACGGACGCTCCATCGCCAAAGGTATATACTACTTTTTCGATCGATGCGTTATTAGATGCAGCCGCACTCGTCGTGAATTGATATGTCGTGCCTGATACATGTGTTTCATTCAGCTCCTTACAGCTCGATGAGGGCACGACATTAGTCCCGAATTCCGGATTACCACAGGCGTCCAGGACCGCAAACTGCATGACGCCTTGGCTATTAAACATAACTTCAACAGGCAAGCCACTAACACCTTTAGCAAACGCCTTGCTGTTAGTATTCCCGTAATAATTGACCCCATTTATGGAAGTTGTGAAGTAACCTGAACCCTGCTCACTTGCCACACGTCCGATAGACTTAGCACCCGTCGCAACCGTTTGGCCATTCACGACAATGTTACCGTTGCTTTCAGCTTCACCCTGTTCCGCATAGCTCACGAAGTGGTCATAATCTGTCGGCTCAAGACCATAGTGGGCGTATACCGCCTGAAGATCATGTTTGTCCTGACCCGAATTGGGGTCACCACTGTCATTGGACTTGACCTTACTTATGAATGTACCCGCACTCGAATACCCACAGTATATGATGGAATTATCGTCACTATTGTTGGTACTTGCGCAGTTCGAGGCAGCACTTGCGACGTTTAGGCCAAGCGATCCGACACCGAGTAGCGAGATGGCCGCGATACTAAAGCCCATTACAAATGCAATCCTATTGGACTTCTTGCGACCGACTTCCCAAATTTTCATAGTATTATTTTTCCCTATTGTGCTTTACATGTATATTTACACAGTTTAAGCACCAGCGCAATAAGGATTCGAATGCAGCTACTATACCTACTGTATGGGGCCCGACAACTTGCGATACTGAAATAGTCGATAGCCAATCGCACTCATACTAAACACCCCAAGAAAGATACCGATTACATCACCAGCGCCCGTGTTTGGCATAGTCGCTACTGGTGCGGCAGCTGTGGGATTCGAAGATACCGTGACGACTGCAGAGCAAGTTGGAGATGCCTTCCATCCATTTGCGCCGGTAAAGTGTAGCACTGCTGTCGCAGTGTAGGTACCCGTCGCCGTATACGTATGCGTCGCCATAATCGAAGCACTTGCGCCATTTACCGGCTGTATGCCCGACTGCGAGCTTCCATCTCCATACGTGAAGTCAGCACTTACTAACGTCGGATTACCACTCGTTTGGCTCGCACTTGCCGTAAAGTTGTATGCCATCTTATTATCGCCTTGCGGTGTTCCGATAAGCTGTTGGCACGAGACTGCCGGAATGAGTGTCGTCATCATTGGTGCTGGCGTTGGGGCAGGGGGTGGCGAAACGGTGATCTGTTTGGCGCACAGCGCTACCGCAGGTAGCTGTACGTCTGGATTTCCGGGGACATTCGCAAATACCGTAACCGTTGCAGTATAGTTCCCCGGCCTACTATACATGTGCTTCACTGGAGTACTCCCATCTGTCTCAACTACTGATGGCGAACCATCACCGAAGTTATAGACATACTTAGCGATACTCGCATTACCGGTCTGTGTCGCCGAAGAGGTAAATACATAGGTATTTGCCTGGCCCACCACTGGTGTCTCGTTGAGCGCTTGACAGGCAGCAGTTGTCCGTACAGTCGATGACGGGAATTCTGGATTACCACAAGCTGGCATTACGGCAAATTGAAAATTGCCCATTGGGTCTAGCAAAACATAGACCGGGATCTCGTTAACACCCGAAGCGAATGCCTGGCTGTTTACATTACCAAAGTAATCATAGTCGCCTATACGTACCTTGAATGGATTACTCCCCTGGTACGATTGTGTACGGCCAATACCCATGCCACCCGTGGCAACCACTTTACCCCCGACGATAATCTGGCCATCTCGCATTGCCTCACCCGCTACCGCATGTGATACAAACGCATCATACTCTGCTGACGTCAGGCCATAATGCGCATAGATATTCTGTAAATCAGGTGTGCTATTAACGCCGTTCGTGTTTGCTTGTACCGCATTAATAAACTCACTTGGCGTAGAAAAACCACACTTAATAATATTGTTACTCGAACATGCTGCAGCGCTCGTTTTATTCGTGCCTAGCATTACAGCCCCAAGCACGGCAACGGTCGCACATATAAGCCCGGTGAAAAACATTGCCTTCTTTTCTATCAGCCCCTCGGATATTCGAAGTATGGTCATACAGCCCCTCTCTAGAATTGTCAGCATACAATACTGCTTATCTTCACATTTGAATGTAAGCTATATTACAGCATATTTTAAGACCCATAACGAAACCCCACGAGTCCTTGAAGGACCCGTGGGGTATACGTAAAGCGGTCAGTCGCTTAAACGCAGTCTATCGGCGTGAGAGTTTGCGGCTGAGGAATAGGCGATAACCTACCGTTCCGGCAACAATTGCACTGAAGAAGATTGCGATCGTGTTACCAGCACCAGTGTCAGGCATTACTAACGGAGGGGTTGCCGTAGTCGTAAAGCTGACAGGGATCGAACAGGCAACACCGGATACACTCTGTGTTTGGCCAGCTACCGTAAACTCAGGGGTAACAGAAATGCTTGCTGAGTTAATCTGGTAGTTGTGCATCTGAGGGCTGTTTGTAGAGATGCTGGTTGGGCTTACGGTCGAAGTGGTACCGTCACCCCAGCTAATGAGGATATTGGTAAGTTGTGCCTTCGCGTCCGATGATGTTGCACCAAATCCTGAAATGGACACGCTGCGGTTTGCGTTGTTGAGCGAAGATACAAGCTGACTTTGGTTACATACATATGTATACGTTGGTGGCGTAGATGTACATGTTGTACCAACAGTCGCGTTGCTGTTCATGTCACTGAGCCCGGTCGACATAATCGTACCCGTATTCGTGAGGCTTTCGGATTTACAGCTACTGTCGGTTGGCGCCGGCGCGTTGCCTGCAACCGCACTGTACGTGAAGGTTACACTGCTACCATTTGCAATACTTGCGACAAGTAGTCCGTTGCCCGCGAAGAAAACGGGAAGTTTATTACTTGCATCGCTAACTACCTGGCCGTTTTGCCTTAACGTGCCAACCGTGTAGGCAATGTCAGTAGGCAGCTTGTCACTTACCGTGACGTTTGTAACGGGTGTAGTACCCGTGCTACTTACTACGATCTTATAGTAAACTGTCGAGCCCGACGGAACACTTACATTACTTCCGTACGTACCTTGAACGCTGGTACTGACCTGCTTCACAATTGTGTAGTTAGGCTGCGCAGGAGTCTTAACGGTAATTGGGATTTCGCAGGTCTTCGTAGTTGGCGTTGTGATTGTCTTGCCAGTTACAAGATCAGCCCCCATCACAACAACGCTTGCCGTATAGGTACCTGGAGCATACGTATGGGTCGCAGTAGCAGACTTCTTGTCTGAGCTCATGGTCATAGGCACTGTTGTGCCACTTGTGTTGGTGGTGAGAGTGTAGCCATTAATTTTAGCGTTGCCAACAGTGCTTGCTTTTGTAGTAAAAGTAAATGGTGTATCGCCCGTTGTTGCATTCTGCTGACCAGCAACATCGGTAAGACTGTCGCAAGTGAGCGTTCCAGAGACGGGTGCTTTTACGCTTACATCATACGTACACGTTGCTGTATAGTTCTTACCTGTCGCAGCGTCAGCACCACTCACCGTAAGTGTTGCCTTCCAGTTGCCTGGGGCATAGGTGTGCTGGACACCAGTCACCGTCGTATTGCTTGAGGCAATGGTCATTACGTTACTGTTGTCACCAAAACTAAAAGTATAGGTAAGCTTCGATATGTTTTGCTCATTTGCCTTGCCGGTAAATGTGTACCCCTGGTCGCCAGTAAGTGAATCAGGGGTTGCGCCAACTGCAGCCAAGCTTGCACAGCTTAAACTTGCAGCTGGTGGAGGAGTGCAGGTAGTCTTCACGTTTGCGCTACTTTGATTCTGGGTAACACCCGTCGCGTTAACGTAACTTGTGTTCGTGAAGCCATTCGTATTAGGGCTACAGCTCATTGCATCTGCACTCACGGTGCCAGCAATTGCATTAAAGGTGAATACTTCCTTTGTGCCAGGTTGAACAGTTCCGAAGTTAATACCCTTGCCGAAGAAATCGCTTGCAGCTGATGCAGTTTCAGACTTGCCATTAAGCTCTAGCGTGCCGCTATTGAACGTAACACCGCTTGGCATTGTGTCACGAACAATGAAATTCTCTGCGGCGATCTGACCCGTGCTCGTAGCAGTAATTTCGTACTGTACTTCAGTGTCAGATTTAACCGTTGCAGTACTGCTATAGCTACTGCCGCCAGCAGGACGAACTTGTTTAATAATAGAAGTGCTCGGCTTTTTAGGAGTTGCTGTAACCGGGTTACCACAGCTGTTGAGGATAGCGTATTGGAATACGCCGTTCTTCATGACAACCATTGCGCTTAGTTCGCTATCGCCAAACGAAACACTTGGAGCACGCTTGTAGAAATGAGTCTGACCATAGCTTGTTGGAGTCTGGCCAGGTATTACCTTACCGCTCTTGTAAAGGAGCGTACGGCCCGCAGTAACAGCGTTCGTAGCAACAAGTGTGTTGCCAGCATATACGTTGCCTGTACTCGTTACATATCCACTGACCGAGTCACTGTTCATCGCAGAGATATCGCTCGACCAGATACCAAACGAGTCATAAATATCTGAGATGCTATATGCTTTATTGACACTGTCTCCGCTTTTGTACTTAGCCTGTAGTGCGCTTACCGAAGTCGCGCCACAATACACCACTGAGTTTCCGGTACAGTCTGGCGTAGCCACCGGCTTAGTTACGGTGCTTGCGGCGGCACCACTCATAGTGGCAAGCGCTGCGATACTCGCTATTGTTAGGATAAAACTACCGGCAATTGCCTTGGTCTTGAGTCGCGCTGTGCGAGCTCGATCTTTAACGTTGGAAAAAAATGACATTCTTCAGATACCTCTCGGTTACGGCTACTAATACTTAGTAGTGCAGTTGTTATGACTGCATCCCACTTCCTTGGCCTATCTGTCTTGGAAGAGAACACACGACTGTTTGTACGTATGTTTATATTAGTTTTATACTAACATAAACTTTTCATTTAGTCAATACTTACGCTTAATAACATGTTCTAATAAAAAGCCCCCGTCCGTATTGGAGGGGGCTTTTTAGATGAGCGGTCAGTCTTGATCGCCTAGTTTCTTGGTCTACTTAACCGAGTTAACGGTCTTGCGGCGCAAGAATACTTGTGCAGCTACAATACCAGCCGCTACCGCACCGATGCCGATGCCGACAACATCACCCGCACCAGTATTCGGAAGTGAATTCGTTGGTGGAGTCGTTGGCGTGCTGATCGTTACCTGCTGTGAGCAAGTGCCCGTAACATTTACTGAGTTGCCGTTAACTTTGAAGTTCGACAAGGTAATGTTGTATGTACCGTCTTGGGCGAACGTGTGGGTCTGATCCTGTACATTGTTCGTTACAAGTGGTGTCGAGTTGTCGCCCCAGTTGAGTGTCGCACTACCAAGTGTGCTGTTGTCGCTTGCGCTAAAGCCAAACTTGCTTACCGCAACTTGGCGGTTTGTGCCAACGGTTACCGTAAATGCGCCACAGCTGTAGGTAGGTGTGGTTGGTGTAGAACATGTGTTATTCACCATAGTGGCTGCTGTTGCGTAGTACTCTGCCATACCTGATGGCTGGGCGAACCCGTTGTTGGTAATGGTGTTCTCGCCGCATGAAAGCTGACTTGCATCAGCAATCTTTGCCTGGAAAACAACGTACGCGTTGCCACCAGCTACATATCCACCGATATTCTCACCGCCTTGGACAATGTCATCATTCGGGACAGCGATACCATTCGGATAGCTGGTGTCGTAAAGCATGGTTGAACCTGGCACGTAGGTCAGGCCTTTTGGCAGAAGATCACGAATTATTACATTGCTCTCACCAGTGTTGCCGGTGTTCTTGTACGTAATCATGTACTTCATGGTGTCACCAGGCTGTGCAGTGTTGTTTGCAGACCACTGGTTGCTTTGGCTAGCCAGCTCGGACTGCTTCGTGACACTAACACCAGGCATTACGACGAGTGCGTGTACGGTAACAACACCGCCCTGGCATGGGTTCTCATTCTCAAGAACCAGGCCATTGCTTCCTGTTACAACGCTATCTGAGATAGCTGTCGTTGTCGTCTGAGTGCTGTTTGCGCTCGTCTCGTGTTCCCAGCTTGCGCTCCCTGGAATGTATTCTAGGTATTCGCTTGCGTTGTCGAGGCTAATCGTTGACGTACCAGTAAGCGTGTTGCTGTTGTCGGCACTTGTTGTTGTCGTAACTTTTTGAGTAGCGCCTGCGGTGGTTGGGATATTAATCTTTACGCGCAGGTTGTTAGCAGTCTTACCAGAACCAGCGGCTTCGGTGTTGTCATAGCTAACTTCTATTTCCACTTGTTGATTGTAAGTAGCGCTTGTTGAGCTTGTAAAACTCTTTGCGCCATTTGTCACATTTGCTACCCCAGTGGTGCTGGTAATTGTAACCGTTTGAGCGGCAGATGCAGCAACTGGTAGAGCGACTGCGAGTGCAATGATGGCACCGGCAGCGATACGCTTTGGCAAACTATTTACCAAGCGTGAAAGAAAACGCTTCATATATGCATATCTCCTATTATGCCCACCCGTAATTCATGATTCATTAATTATTACTATCGATCTAGCTGACGTACTTTTATAAGTTGTTAACGAACAGGTAGTCACCCAACTGAGTGAAAATCCCACACCGATCCATCATGTTTAACATTATTTTAACATGATGATTGCTTATGGTCAATATTATTTCGCTATTGCCATAATGCTTCTTTCAAACCAAACCATTACAGATCATAAGGTGCGTAGGGTGGGGATGATCGCTGATGAGCGAGTGATTGGGTAGCCTTGTGGGCCACTTGCTCTCTCGGTCACCATGACCACCCCCACGCCTGCACACGTACATCCACGTACCGCGTCCTAGTTCATAGGCATCACTCCTTTCGAGTGGATTCGATTACGCGGCTATTACGCAGGGACCGTCGGGTCAGTGGACTGAGACGGAGCCCCTGAAGGCTGCGGGGCTGTCTCGACCGGGCCGGTCGGCTGCCACGTTGCCGTGGGGGCGGAGGTCGGCTCGACCGTATTGGAACTCGTTGGCGCCGGAACCACGGTAGGTGCGGGACTGGGGGTCACGCACACGCAGTGTGTCGGCGTCGAGCTCGGGGTTGGCGGAACGCTGTGGGTCGACGGGGGCGTCGAGCCGCAGGGACCGCTTTGGCAGGTTGGACGGGTCGACGAAGGTGGCGCTCGGGGAGTTGCAGGCGTTGAGCCGTGCGACGTCGGCGTCGATGACGATGTCGGCGTGGTCCGCGAGGGCGGTGGCGTTGTGACCGGGACGGAAGTGGGGACCTCCGAGAAAGTCACGATCGACACCGGTTGGAGGTCACAGACGATCCGCAGCTTCCGGATAGTACCGTCCTTGAAATACAGAACGAGTACATACCCAGCCACAACGTTGCGGTCGGCTCGAACGAGCGTCGGCATGCTAGTACCGCTGCCCGGTATCATACCGAGAGTTTCGTAGTGGCTGCCAAGCTGCTCGATGCCGTAGCCCTTGATCAACGCCTCGAACTTTCTGACGTCTTTGGCCCAGGCAGCACGATTCTTGGCGTAGTCAGCAGCGTTGTTCTGCACACTGGTTGTGTTCAGAGCATTGCCGTGGACCTTGAATGCCTCGACAACCGCAAAAAACAGCGGATCCGCGCAGGCCTTCGTCTTGAAGCGGCTGACGGCAAGCGGCTTGGTGTGGTAGTTCTGTGCCGGACCGAACTCATTGGCCCCAGGATCGGCCAGCTTGGCGGTGAAAACCACGGCCGTGCTTGACGAATTGCAGGGCTGCTTGCTACCGGTGGCAGGATTGCTCGCCGGATGAGCACAAGCAGCAAGCGCTACAACGACGGCAAAAGCCGCCAGCAGTGCTGCGAACCGTGCACATAGGTTAGACGGTTTCCTTAGCAACGCGAGTCTCCTCTCGTGTCTCGATGTACTAGCATTGCTTTGTCTCGACTATCCTAAAGTCGCGACACGTCCTTCACATAACCCTTCCGGGTTACTCCATTCTCTGTTGAAAAGAAAGACGATCACAAGGACATTATTATGTCCGCATGATCGCCTCTCTTTTCAGGTATCAAGAATGGGGTATCTGCGTATTATGAAAAGATGTACGTATGTATAGTTCTGCAGTGGGAGCTACTGGTATCGCTACCCATATAGGGCCGATACACGACGCTCTACCAGTGCAGATTCTCTCGCATGTCGATGGTAACTTGACACACAAAAAAATCTGCACTGGACTGCAGTCTACTTATGTACTGAAATGGTTTGGTTTGTGAAGGTTCCCCTGTCGCAAAACTTCTGTAACAATGCATGTTCCCATAAGAAAAAACGGCCTGAGAAAATATGTTCAAAGCCCGTTTCATATCCCACGTTCCCAATTCTTGTCCAGTCATGGAGTCATCTCCGACGGCCCACAACAAGGATAGATATAATTATAGCATAAACATGTACATTTTACAATATTATGCTATTTAATTTGTACTTTGCTGGACCGCTCTATCTCAGGTGTTTCCTCGGGAACTTTATGGGTAGACTTGCTAAAACGGAAACCGAAGGTACTCCCCTTTCCTTCTTCGCTTTCAAATAGAATCGCGCCACCTTGTGCAGATATAACCTTCTTTGCCATAAAGAGACCAAGACCCGTGCCATCGGGTCGTGCTTTTTGGGCATTATCTGCCCGATAGAACTTACTAAATAACTTGTGTTGCACTTGTTTAGGAACGCCTATGCCGGTGTCTTTAACGGTAAATTCAACCGCCGACGGCTTGTCTTCCAATGCTACCCATACCTTACCACCCGTCGGCGTGTAGTAGATGGCATTATCTATAAAGTTCATTACCACTTGGTGTGTCTTGGTCTCATCAAGCATCACCCTCGGGAATGACTCAGGACGCGTATATACCAGTTCAATACTACGTGACTTGGCGGTTTCCGTAAGTTGGTCAACCTCAAACTGTACAATCTCCCCAAGATCTACCGATGTTGGTTCAATAACAAATTTCCCCGTATTTAGCCTCGAAAGGTTGAGTAAGTCTGAGATGAGATACACCATTCGCTGTGAGCTTGCATACGACTGTTCAAGCATTCTACGTTGGGCATCACTCAAAGTACCTGCGTCTCCGTCTAGCACCATACTCAAGTATCCTTTAACACTCGTGAGCGGTGTACGTAGTTGGTGGGAGGCCATACTAATAAAGTCATCTTTCGTACTATCGAGTTCACGCAGGCGGTGGTTCGTGCGACGGAGTTGTCCGGTTGCCGCTTCAACTTTTTGTTGCAAGGTATTATTGAAATTCTGGATTTGCTCAAAATGAAGCGCGTTCTGAATAGCGATAACAAGCTCGTTTGCCGTTGCCTCGAGGACATGGCTATCCTGGTTCGTATATGGGTTGCCGCTCAGTTTAGGGCCCAAAACAATATATCCGAGGCCCTCTTGCGTCTTTTGAACCTCATCGGTAATTCTTGCAAGAACAGCTATATCGTTCTTGGTGAGTAAACGACGGAGTGGCTCATGCTCAACCGGGATATTGTCAGTCATGATCACTGTCTGATGGATGTGCGGGGTCATGCCACGGACTAGATGAATATCTTCCTGGGAGATTGACCGCTTCTCGGTAGAAATGACCCTTTGAGAGTTATCACCATCCTTAATGCCAATCAAACAATATTGCGCTTTAAGATTCGCAGCAATCGCCTCGGTGACTTTACGCAGTAATTCATCAAGATCAAGAGTGGACACAACGGCTTTATTGAAGTTATCGAAGAACTGTTGCGAATCGTAGGCGTCTCGGTAAAACACCCGATTCGTCACTCGGTCAAATAATCGCTTAATAGGCTGAAATACGAGTGCTAAGAGCGCACTGAAGAGCGCCAGCGCCACGCCCTGAGCAAATCCGACGTGAACACCCGACCAGAAATCCAGCAACCCAAAGGCTGCCACAGCATAAGTGACAACGACCGCTAGGATGGAAAGTATGTATGCAAGCGAGCGTGCAACGGCGAGTCGCAAGTCAAAGAGCCTATGGCGAATGATTGAATAGGTAGCCGTAACGACGAAAATGATAGTGAAAGCCGGACCAAAGCTCGCATCTTTCCAGCTTGCCGTTAATGATGGCAGAATTGCGTTTGTCGTCAGCCCAAGGATAATCGGGAAGCAAAAGGCAAATAAAATATACATGGCCTGCTGCTTTTCACGACCACGAAACTTCAATACAACCCGAACCAGATTGCTTATTATCAGATATAGAAATACGACGACGGTAAATATGTACAGGACTATCAGGTTGCCAAGTGAAAATTTAAGACCGGTTGAACTGCGCGTGACATTACCACTTACGAGACTCGTCATGCTTAACAATGCGACGACGGAGGTCAGCGAATAAAGCGCCAGGCGTAGTTTTTTGGGAATACGTGTGCTGACAGGGAAAACGTATGAAAACCAGACACAGGAGGCAACCGCGAACAATGCGAAGAAGAACGCTCCCCGATTAAAAATATTATTGTATGCCAGACTAAAGGTGGTTGAGCCCGTAATATAATTGCTCACATCCCATAAGCTTATAAAGAAACATACCGAAAAAAACGAAAGGCTTGTGCGTTGTTTGGGATTCCGCAGCAAAACGAACGCACCGAGGAGGAGGTTAATAAAACAAGTAGCGCCGACTACAGCAACACTAAGCATTACTGTAATAGTACCTCACTCGATGAAAAACTGTAACCGCTTTACGCTGCTGGCATGATCAGGCGTCGATCAACTTCATCATTGCCTAGAGCTGCCATTCCCGCGACACGAGCAGCGACACGACGACGCATTGCGTACTTAAATGCTTCCCTAATTCCTGGTTTCGGACTACTTAAAAGATTACGTATGAAAGATTCCTCAGCAAGCTTTTTATGTTGCGCGGCCACGCTTGCTCTAAACTCTGGAAACCAGCCATACATGGCGGAAGTTGCCGGTGAGCCGTAGTATGGGAAACTGTGATCGAGGCCAAGTAGCATGCGGAACGGGACGCCCGTCAACTGTAAGCCCTTCCATGCCTTGCGGTCGAGCATCGTAAACACGTGATCAACCTGCATCTTATCGCCGAGCTCGACGAACATACGCTCAAGCATGCCGCTCACTGCTGTTTGCCCAGCGATCTTTCCTCTGTATGGTTTTGCAACTGCCATCGTCGCAACATCCCACACCGTTTCATTTGGGCTGCCAGTCACGCCATAGTGGTTACGCAGCCTTTGCTCACTAAATAATGGCACGTGGTTCTGAGCATCAGCGAGCGTCATGGTATATGCCGATTCACCACCGACAATTCGCATAACCCCTGCAGGTAGCATGGTTTTCCGATCAAGCACCACTAAGAAGCCGCTCTCGTGCTCAACGCCGCCGTAGAGACCAGCCATTACCTCTGCGTTATTTTTAAATGAATCGTCAAACGTCTGCGTCTCAAGCCACCGGCCAACGTTAGTCATCTGATTCGGTCCACCAGCGATAAAACCAACGAATCGGTCATCGGGAGCACCCGGCTGGCTTAAATAGTTTGCTACGTGGTATTGCACCTCATCAACCGGCATGTCATAGCGGGGCACAAACGGAGCCTCAAGTTCGGGACCCATACGTGCTTCTACCGATGTGCTCATTAGAATTCCTTAAATACGATGCTATTCGTTTTAAAATAGTCCCTAGTGAACTTCACGGCGTCTTCCGGGATGAATGCCTTGCAGGTATAGATGTCGACACTGAAGAAAAGTATCGGGCGTTCCCAGGCATAGAAATGTGACCCTGATGTCTCCCAGTGGATCCATCCGGCCCAGCCAAATTTATCACTACAGTGCGTAACTGGTGTGATAAGTGTTTTCATCTTTAAAATATCAGACAGTTTCGTGAGGTAATCTTTGATATGTTCATCAGTGATGACATATCCCGGATAACCCTCAATAACCAGTCGTTGACGATGGATAGTTGGTGCTAAATCTTGAAATTCTTGCATATATTCTACTTATTTATAAACAAAAAACGACACCAGCGTTTGTGCGCTTAGTGTCGTATTCAATCTTACAATTTACACGCTTATCTCGCGATAAGATAATCCTATAATATCACTTCGATGAATAATAGTCAAGCATTACCGTAACGCGATTTATATAGTTTTCAGGGCGTCCGGGCGGGCAGGTTCGTGGGGCTGCCACGATTCTGCCGGCCCGGAGCCCGCTCTGCTGGTGCCGACCCGAGATGATCAGGTAGGCAGTTGCACGTATGAGAAGATCGGCACCCATACGATCACGAAGAACATCGATGACTGGAGGATGGTCCGCATCCAGGTCTGATAGCCGTCCGCCTTCAAGATGCAGGCGACAGCCGTGGGCCCGGGGATGAGGGAGGCAACGATGAAACGAAGCCACCCTCGCCCCAGCCAGGCGCTTGTCCAGCGCAGGAAGGGGTCGTCAAACCTCTCGCCACGCTTTGTGACCAAGTAGTAGCCGAGGCAGAGCATGACAGCACCGACGAAGAACAGGATCATGACGATCCAGATCGTGAACGTCGCCGAGGCCATCTTGTGCGCCAGGAACTGCAGGAGGCGTGTGAGATAGTCTTCTCCGACTAGCAGGGCTAGCCAGATAAGGTAATACCCCATTTGAGTTAGTCTTCTTCTGCGAAGACCACTTTCTCTCTGGTGCAACGGATTTCCTTCCGTCTCCGGTATTCTACTAACATGTTAAGGTAGCTGCTGCCAATGTTCAGCGCAGCCAGCAGGGTTGCATTGCTTTGGAATTACTTCCAAGAAGCAAATATATAATACAATATTTGTAGCATTAGCGCAACTTCGTGCTCGATTGGTTGGTATTGTTAATGGATAGCGTCGGATGATCTTCGTGGTACACTGGCTATGAAACAGAGCTATCAATATGCCAGCTAAAATTGCGATCATCGAAGACGATCAAGCGATCTCTGAAATGTACCGCTTCAAACTTGAAGCTAGTGGATATGTCGTGGAAACTGCTCCAAATGGTAAGCTCGGCCTGACGCTCATAGAGCAGATGCGGCCTGACCTATTGCTCCTCGATATTCGTATGCCTGAGATGGGTGGTGATGATATGCTCAAGAAACTTCGCGAATGTGATTGGGCAGCAGACATTAAAGTAATCGTACTCACGAATATCAGTCGAGATGAGGCGCCATCGGTGCTCCGATTCCTTGGAGTTGATAGATACATCGTAAAAGCACATCACACCCCAGCACAAGTCGAAGACATCGTTCGCGAAGTCTTGCACATTCATTAAGGAAATTGTATTTATTCCATGGGCCTCGTATCATATGTTTATGGTAAAGATAGCAATCGTCGAAGATGACCAAGCGATCAGCCAAATGTACCGTCTCAAATTTGAGACAGAGGGCTATGAGGTAAACACCGCAAACAATGGGAAATTAGGCCTCGAGCTCGCCGAAACCATGCGCCCCGACATCGTTTTACTAGACCTCATGATGCCCGAGATGAATGGTGATGAAATGCTTGAGAAAATGCGCGCGACCGACTGGGGCAAAGACATCAAAGTTATTATCCTTACGAATATGGGTGAGCAGGAAGCTCCCGATAGTATCAAACGTTTGAACGTACGAAGGTTTATCGTGAAGGCAGAGATGACTCCCCGTCAAGTGGCAGAGATGGTCAAAGCCGAGCTTGCCGCTTAACACACCTTTCTCATGGATCAGGAACGATTTACTTACACAGAATTCCGAGTCGCCTCGGATCGTCGGACCGTCGAGTTTGAGTTCCGCCTTGAACATGATACGCAGACGTACACGCTCGTTGAGACCATGGCATTCCCCCGAGACCTCAAAGACACAAACACGCAGCGCCGGAGTCTGCGTGCACTGCATCTCGCGCTCGGGATAAGTTACTACAAAACATTCTTGCCTCCTCATATCATTCATCCATATGCGATGGACGAACAAGAGGCTGCATTTTGGAATGACATATGGCGCAACGGCCTTGGCGAATTTTTATACAACAACAAGCTTGAACTCTCCTTACTCGCTACGTTCAGTGCTCAGGACGGTCTACGCTTTGCTCATGAAGACTCTCATGAAGACTATTCGGGCGCGCTTCTTGGTATTGGTGGTGGCAAAGACTCTATCGTAGCCGGCGAGCTCTTGCGAGATCTTAATATTCCCCTAACCGGCTTTGTTATGGCAACAGGTGAGCAGCTCGGACAAGCGGGTAACGTGGCCGAGACGATGGGTATCGAGCTACTCGCGGTACAACGACGGCTCGATACGCAACTCCTCAAGCTCCAGGAACTACCCGGCGCATACATCGGTCATGTACCCATTTCACTTATTTTTGGTCTGATTGGCGCTTCACTAGCCATCAGCAACAACTCGTCATACGTCATTGTGGCCAACGAAGCAAGCGCCAGCATCCCGCGCATCACCTGGGAGGGTCGTGCCATAAATCATCAGTGGAGTAAATCATTTGGTTTTGAAAAAAGCCTTCAGGCGTTTATCCAACATGTCATCTCCCCAGACATAACGTACTTCAGTGCAATCCGACCGCTTTCGTCAATTGGCGTCGCTAAATCGTTTTCAAAGTACCCTCAGTATTTTGAGGTCTTTACCAGTGACAACTTCGTTTTCCGTATTGACCCAGCACGACGACCACCCGGCAGGTGGAGCCTCGAAAGTCCAAAAAGCCTCAGTAGCTACATATTACTTGCGCCTTGGATTAGTAACGAAGAAGTTCACCGTATTTTCGCTATGGATCTATTCGGAGACGAATCACTGGCACGCCCATTCTTAGAGCTGACGGGCGTGGAGGGTGAGCCGCCGCTTGATTGCGTCGGAACGGTGGACGAGCTCGTACTGTCAATGAACCTGCTCGCAGCGAGCGGCCGCTATTCCGACACTACACTCATGCGACTCGCTCAAGAGCGTGGCGTCATCCGATCGGATGACTGGCAGCAAAAACTGCAAGACCTTCTCGCGCTGCAGTCAGGTGAAGCATTCCCGCCTGAGCTTCGAGAATCGATTCTCCAAAATCTACAGAAACAGGTAGCGGCGTGAAATTTGATCTCAGTGAGTATGCCGGCAAAGATATCGTGTTTGTCGGTGTTGGGAAAGGTCGTTCAATGGCAGGAATACAGCCGTTCCTTGAAGAGCATGCCTCAATCCGAAGCTTCACGGGCGTGCATAAACATGAAGGACCCCGCGCGCTCAACTTCCTCAAAGACTATGATCCCGAAACAACCATATTTTTCAAGAATGAAGCCATACCAGGAAGCACCATGCCCGTTCCATACCAGACGCCGATGCAGTTGTTCTTTCGACTTGCCGGGGAAAATAATCTTGCAACCGTAGGCATCACCGGCACTAAGGGTAAAAGTACCACCACTGCCCTCACCGCCCTCATACTCCAAGAAGCTGGCATGCGAGCAGTACTTGCAGGCAACATAGGTATTTCACCATTGCCCGCACTCAGCAACGCGTCACCAGATACGATATTCGTACTCGAGCTCTCGAGCTACCAATTATCCGATTTGCACACCAGCCCACACATCTCGGTATGTATCAATCTATACAATGACCATACTGACTGGCACGGATCACTCGAAGATTACTGGGAAGCAAAGCACAACATCATGCGTTTTGCCGGACAGGATGACGTCTTTATATATAACCCGCACTTTGATGCGCTCAACAAGTGGGTCGAAGCCGCACCATGCAAGACCATCCCTATTGATCCATCTCAGAAAGTCGACCTGACCGGGGCAAAGCTTTTTGGTGAACATAATGCCTTAAATGCCCGCATTGCCCAAGAGGTGGCACGACAATTTGGCGTTTCAGATGAAGAGAGTCTTCGGTCCATACGTCAATTCCCTCCGCTCAAACATAGGATGCAAGTCGTTGCAGTGAAGCAAGGCATCACGTACATCGACGATGGGATTGGCATGACACCCGAGTCTACGCTTGCAAGTCTCGCGGCAGTAACCTACACCATCGGTAAGGTCGGTTGTTTGCTGCTCGGCGGACAAGACAGGAATTACGACTTTACCGAATTTATGCGCGCCGTCGCCACATACCACATACCGCATCTCGTGCTCTTCCCTGACACTGAGGCAAAGATGAAAGCCGCGATACCGGCAACCTATTCACCCAACATTCACGAGACTCGCTCGATGGAGGATGCTGTTGCATTTGCCGCTACTCATGCGCCCAAAGATTCCGTCGTACTCCTAAGTAATGCAGCCCCAAGTTATTCGCTCTGGGCCGACTTCGAAGAAAAAGGCGACCAATTCCAAGCCGCCGTCAACGCCCTATAACGTTTACTCGGCTGCACTTGCCCGAGCGGCGCGTATAACATTATCAAAAAGTGCGCAAATAGTGAGAGGGCCTACGCCACCTTTTCGGGGGGTTATTGTAATATCATCTCGTTCATAGACGTCGTCCGCAAGATCACCAACAGTCTTCCCCTGTTCGCCAGCGACACCAGCATCAACAACCACGGCGCCCTCTTTGATCATTGCAGCATTCACAAGTCCAGGCTGACCAGTAGCCGTTATGACGATATCTCCGCCCGCAATGACAGCCTCTCGATTCTTTGTCCTGCTATCGACAACCTCAACGTCATATTCCGACGCTTCGAGTATCTTTTTTAGTGGAGCACCGACTAGCTTACCTTGCCCAACAAGAACAACGTGTTTTCCGGTAATTGATACATTGTAACCTGCAAGTAGCCACAGAATGGCAAGCGGCGTGGCCGGCTCGAGTATCGCATCCTTGCCGAGCCCATCAACATCCTTTGCTGGAATCACTGCGTTCACAACGATGTTGGTCTGGCTGGGGTTCTCGAGTGGAAGTTGCACAATTATGCCGTGTACGCTCAGATCTGTGTTGAGTTGCTCGATCACCGACACCGCCTCGTCCTGTGAGACACGATGCACTTCCACGTCAACGAGAATATCTGCACCATAGCGCTGTTTCATACGCATGTATACATTAATGGCCGGATGATCAATCGTCACAACAATTGCCAACTTTGGCTGTATCTGCATGGATTGTCGCAATGAACGCACTTGATGTGCCTGGCGCTCTTTGATAAATCCGGCCAACTCCGACCCGTTTAATAGTTTCATCGGATGTATTGTACCCCATCCCACCCCTTTTCCATACGCGCTGATTGTCGATGCTTCAATAGCATGATATAGTGCAACCATTATTCTTAAGCTTAACTGAAAGAAAACTAATATGGATCAACAGCCCAGTGCCCCGCAGCCCCCGACGCAAACCGAACCAGTTGCTCCGGCACCGGCGCCCGTGCCAGTTGCACCCGAACCAACTGCAGCAACAGTAGAAACCCTATCAGCGGACCCTGTGAACGCGTTGCCCAATGTTCCCGATCAGTGGCCGGGCGCTTGGGGAATATATAAGTACTCCCGCCAGGCCGTACGACTAAACTGGCAACCATTACTTCTTATCGCCATTATCTATGGAATACTCGGTAGCGTACCGTCAAACCTCATGGGCCAACCAGGACATGTAGTAGGATTTATCATTAGTACACCTGTCGCAATTGCGCTTATTGTTGCGTGCCTAGCCAGTATTCGAGGGCACAAGATTACGTTAGGCGAGGCAATGGTAGCCGGCTTTAAACCCATGACGATACTCAACTATATTCTGAACTATATCATCCTGGTAATTGTCACGGCAGCTTCGCTTGTCGCGTTTATCGTTCCCTTCTTTTTCATCTTCCCGCGGATTGTGCTTGCACCCTACTTCTTGATTGATAAAGGTATGGGTCCACTTGATGCGATTGGCGCGAGTTTCAAGGCGACAAAAGGTAATATCGGCAAAGTCTGGGGTATTTTTGGAGCTACCATCGCAATGATACTCTTGATACTTACCCTCATCGGTATCCCGTTCGCACTGTATTTCCTCTTCATGTACACCGCGGCGTTTGTATTACTGTATGAGTTCATAACTCGCGGAAAACCCGCTACCACGGCCGCAGCCGCTCCTGAAGTAACAACCACCGCTGCGGCAGCGGCAGCACCGCCAACGCCTGTCGAGCCGCCCCAACCCGTACCGCCATCAGCTGTTCCACCCGCTCCGGGCCAAGACTCTCAACAGCAGCCACCCCTAATTCAGTAGACAGGCTCATCACGCTTGCTAAAACAGGGGTGGTGTGCTAATATATTCCAGTTGCACATACGTTTCCTGTGGCACACATATGAGCGTACAAGAAACGTGGGCCAGTAGCTCAGCTGGTTAGAGCACCTGCCTCTTAAGCAGGGTGTCGAGGGTTCAAGTCCCTCCTGGCCCTCCAAGCATAAGTATTATAAGCTCCTCTTTTTTGAGGAGATTTTGTTGAGGCACTTGACATAATAATCTGATATACATACAATAGACTATATGAAAACCGCTACTGTTAACTTCAAAACCGATGAAGCAACCAAGATTAAGGCACAAAAGGTCGCCAATCAAATTGGTATTCCTTTAAGTAACCTTTTGAATGCTTATCTCTATGAGCTTGCGAACACGGGTAGCGTCCACTTTACGGCATCTGAGCCAATGACCGAGAAGATGGAGAAGCTTATTGAGGAAGCTGAAAAAGAAATCGAAGCAGGTGAAGTAAGTGGTCCATTTGAATCTCTCGAAGAAATGTTTAAGCACCTCGATAGTCTGTAATGGTTATCGAAACAACTAAAGCATTTGATAAGCAATACGCGAAGCTGAATCTCAAGGTTAAGACTTCGTTCAAACAACGTATTGAAACGTTTAAAACAAATCCCTTCGATATTGGCTTACGCAACCACGCCCTTAAAGGTAAGTACCTGGGATACAGGAGTATTGATATCACCGGAGATGTTCGCGCACTATACACCACCCAGGGTGACACAGTTATTATCTTTGGCTTCATTGGGACGCACAGTCAGCTATATTAGTGGTTTGAGCCGCACTTAAGTTCAGTTGCGATAGCGTCTACGATGGCCATCCAAAATGTAGGTAATACGAAAGAGGCCTCCCGTCAGAGGAGTCTTTTTGTGCCCGACACCCCTGGCTGAGCATCTAGAAAAGCGCATCACTAGCAGCTCAGGCTGAAGGGCTATTTGCTATTGATACTTTACCACTTGTGGCTATAATAATAGGTGAAATCGTTCAGTGTTTCTGCAGTTATCAAAGGCAGGGATAGTTTCATCAAATAGAAATTCATAATATGAGAGGTGGGTTTTGTGGTTTCATTAAAGAATAGGTCAAAAGGCTTCACAATCGTTGAGCTTTTGATTGTTATTGTTGTAATTGCTATTCTTGCGACACTGGTTATCGTCACCTTTACCGGTATACAGCAGAAAGCACGCGATAGTAAGCGTCAGACGGATATTAATGCGCTGAATAGCCACTTAGCAGCGTTTTACGCTTCCAGCGGATACTATCCAACCATTACTGATTTAAAAACCCCTTCCTGGATCTCGTCTAACATGTCTGGTTTTGATCCGACTGCCCTAACAGATCCAAAGGGAAGTACGATTTCTGGTAGCGCACCAGTAACTGGCACGTACGCATACAGCTACGTTACGACAGGGTGTACGACAACCTCACCGAGCAGCGTTACTAATGAGTGTACAAGCTTTGTTCTTACGGCTGAGCTTGAAGCTGGCGGCACCTTTGTCAAGAAGAGTAACTAGAATTTAACACGCGCTGTGGCCCAGTTCGGGCTTGTCGTGAGACGAGTTGCGATGGCCCCTAAGTATAGGTACCACGAAATACTCCTTCGGGAGTTTTTCTAATTCATCTAACGAATGTAAAGTTACAGTCTCTCTGCTCTGAGGAGTTTTTGTTTGCTATCATTGTTTTGTGATAATTACCAAAGGCAATTTCCGTGTCGAGGAATCACTTGTTCCATCAGACAAGGTTA